>Ga0209922_102050_pt1 | contig 18260 bp, 18 predicted proteins | sample ThiBiot_500_biof_FD_183946 | JGI IMG/M metagenome (GOLD analysis project Ga0209922, IMG submission 183946) | Wastewater bioreactor microbial communities from Cape Town, South Africa - Thiocy_expt_500_biof (SPAdes) | ecosystem: Engineered > Bioreactor > Thiocyanate-remediating > Anaerobic-Aerobic ...
TCGACTCGAGCACCGGCGCACAGCCGGCCCCCGAGCCCGACGCGACCCTTGAGATCGCGGACGAGGTCTTCGCGGCGGAGGCCGTCGTCGAGACGGCGCCCGAGGATATCCCGGACGCACGCGAGGAAACGGGGGACGTCGGCGACGACGTCGACGTGCTCCCGCAGATCGACGTCGAGATCGACGCCGACGCCGCCGTCCCGGCGCTGCGCCTCAGCGGCGTCTCGAAATGGTTCGGTCAGACGGCGGCCGTCGACGCGATCGACCTCACCGTCCCGGCGGGCACCTTCTACGGGATCGTCGGCCCGAACGGCGCCGGCAAGACCACGACGCTGTCGCTCATCGCCGGCCTGTTGCGCCCGGATGCCGGTTCGATCGAGGTCGCCGGCATCGACCTCACGAAGGACCCGGCCCGGGCGAAGCGGCAGATGGGCATCCTGCCCGATCGCCTCCGCACCTTCGACCGCCTCACCGGCCGTCAGCTCCTGTACTACTACGGCGTGCTGCGGGGCCTGCGTTCCGCCGTCGTCGAGTCGCGCACGGCGGATCTCGCCCGCGCGTTCGATCTCTCCGATGCGCTCGGACGCAAGGTCTCGGACTATTCCACGGGCATGACGAAGAAGATCATGCTCGCCGGTGCGATGATCCATTCGCCACGGGTCCTCGTGCTCGACGAACCCTTCGAGTCGGTCGATCCCGTGTCGTCGTCGGTCATCCTCGACATCCTCTCCGCGTACGTCGAGCACGGCGGCACGGTCGTGCTGTCGAGTCACGGCATGGAACTCGTCGAGCGGGTCTGCAGCGGCGTCGCGGTGATCGTGGCGGGACAGGTGCTCGCGCAGGGCACCCTCGACGAGGTGCGCGGAGGGTCGACCCTCGAAGAGCGATTCCTCGAACTGTCCAGCAGCGGCGGCGACGTGGAGGGCCTGGAGTGGTTGCACACGTTCTCCGACTGAGATTCGACCTCCTCGTCGGAGCCCTGCGCGGCCGAGGGCGCCAATTGACGCGGCGCATCGTCGGGCTCGTGCTCCTCGTGATCGCCGTGGGTGCGGTGTTCTTCGGGGCGCTGCGGCTCCGCGGCGTCGACACCGAGGTCGCGTACACGGTCACCGTCGTCGCAGGAACCGCCCTCACCGTCGGCTATTTCGCCGGAGCCCTCGTCGGCGGGTTCGACGATCAGCTCGACCCGCGACGCTTCGCCGTCTTCGGCGCCTCACCCGCGCGGGTGGCCGGCGTCACGCTCCTCGCGAGCATCATCAGCGTCCCGGTGATCGCGTTGACCGCCATCGCCGTCGCATTGGGGATGCTGTGGGTGGCGCAGGGCGCGGCGCCCGCCCTCGCGGTGTCCGCCCTGGTGCTGGGCGTGCTCACGTGCCTCCTCGCGGCCAAGGTCGCCCTCGCCCTCGGTGGCTTGGCGCTCAGGGAGCGGCGCTCGCGCGAGCTCAGCGGACTCCTCCTCGTCGGTCTCATCATCGTCGCCGTGCCGATCGCGGTGTTCTTCGTCTCGCTCGAGTGGGACGGCGAGGTACCGTCCGCACTCGCAGAGGCCGTGCGTGTCCTGGCGATGACTCCGCTCGGCGCCGCGTGGGCGCTTCCCGGTGCTTCCGTCCTGCACGGGTCCGTGGGTGTGAGCGTGACCGTCGCGGTGCTCACGGTGCTGGGCCTCGGCGCCCTGTGGTTCTGGCTCGTCCGACTGCTGCTGACGACGACGGAGCGGCCCGGATCCGGGCGCGAGAGCGCGGGCCTCGGATGGTTCGCCCTGACCCCCAGCACCCCCGGCGGAGGCATCGCGGCGCGGAGCCTCCTCTACTGGCTGCGCGATCCGCGGCACCTCGTGGACCTCTTCATCGTGCCCGTCGTCGCCGCCGTGGTCGTCGTCCCGCTGCTCATCGTGGGAGTCCCGCCGGAGTACGTCGTGCTCGTCCCCGCGCCCCTCATGGCGCTCTTCTTCGGGTGGATCGCCCACAACGACCTCGCCTACGACTCCTCCGCCGTGTGGATGCACGTGGCCGCCGCCGTGCGCGGGGCATCCGATCGCAGCGGCCGCCTCGTGCCGGTCGCGCTCATCGGCACCGCGGTGCTCGCGGTCGCCGTGCCGATGCTCATCTCACTGCATGGCCGGTGGGCGATGCTGCCCGCCATGATCGGGGTCTGTGCGAGCCTGTTCCTCTGCGGACTGGGTCTGTCGTCGCTGTCTTCCGTGCTCCTGCCGTACCCCGTCTCCCGGCCCGGCGACAGCCCGTTCCAGCAGCCTCAGCGCACGTCGGGCGGGCTCGCACAGGCCGTCGTCCTGCTCGGGGCGATCGCGCTGAGCGCCCCGGCGCTGTGGTTCGCGTGGCGGGCGCTCAGCGACGATCCGTCGTTCGCATGGACGGCCTTGTGGACGGGACTCGGCGTCGGGTTCGTCGTCCTCCTCGCCGGCATCTTCGGCGGTGGCGCGGTCTTCGAGCGCCGGGGTGGGCGCCTCATGGAGTTCGCCGAGTCGACCTGATCGGATCCCGTGCGGTGTGCCACGGCTACACTCGGATGCCATGAGCACCCCTCTCGACCGCCCCGACGAGGGCGGCACCCTGACCCTCGACCGCGAGCTCGAAGAGCTCCTGCGCGAAGAGAACATCGAGCCGGGCGATCACGAGCGGTTCTCGCACTACGTCAAGAAGGACAAGATCCTCGAATCCGCCCTCACCGGAAAGCCGGTACGGGCCCTGTGCGGCAAGAAGTGGACCCCCGGCCGCGACCCGGAGAAGTTCCCCGTGTGCCCGACGTGCAAGGAGATCTACGAGTCGCTCATGAACTGACCCGGTTCACTCCGCGTCGACGTAGACCGTCGGCAGCGCCGGGTCGGACCTGCTGAGCGCGAGCGCCTTGACCGGCAACTCCTCGCGGACCATGGCGTGGTGCTCGCGGGCGAGGGCGACGCCGGCGTGGCCTTCGTACGCCGGGTCGGGCTCGCCGTGGTCGACGAGGACGACCTGCAGCGCCCGCGCGTCGGGGTGCTCCGCCGCCGTCGCGACCTCCTCGAAGCCGTCGGAGACGACGATGAGCTCACTCGTCGCCGTACCGCGCTCGAGTGTCCGGAACGCCGCCTTGCGTCCGCCCTTGGACGCCTTGTCGGTGGATGCCTTCGCGACCCCCACCCAGCCGCCGTCGGCGCCCTGGCGTGCCACGAGCTTGTAGACCATGCCCGCCGTGGGGGCCCCGGACCCGGTGACGACCGAGGTGCCGACGCCGTAGGCATCCACGGGGGAGGCGGCAAGCGCCGCGATCGCGAACTCGTCGAGGTCGCTCGTCACGGTGATCTTGGTTCCCGTCGCCCCGAGCCCGTCGAGTTGCGCACGCACCTCGGCGGCGACCGTCGGCAGATCGCCCGAGTCGATGCGCACGCCGCCGAGCCCCGTGCCCGCGACGCGCACGGCCGTCTCGACACCCGTGCGGATGTCGTACGTGTCGACGAGGAGGGTCGTGTCGGCGCCGAGAGCCTCGATCTGGCTGCGGAACGCGTCCTCCTCCGTGTCGTGCAGGAGCGTCCACGCATGCGCGGCGGTGCCCATCGTGGGGATGCCCCATGCGCGGCCCGCCTCGAGGTTGCTCGTCGCACCGAACCCGGCGATGTAGGCGGCACGGGCGGCGGCGACGGCCGACCGCTCGGCGGCGCGGCGCGAGCCCATCTCGGCGAGCGGGCGGTCACCCGCGGCGATCGACATGCGCGCCGCGGCGTTCGCGACGGCCGAGTCGTGGTTCAGGATGCTGAGGGCGAGGGTCTCGAGCACGACCGCCTCCGCGAACGTGCCCTCCACCGTGAGCACCGGCGACCCCGGGAAGTACGCCTCGCCTTCGCGGTAGCCGAGGATCGACCCGCTGAAGCGGTACCCCTCGAAGAACGAGATCGCCTCTGCGCTCACGACCCGGTTGTCGCGGAGGTAGCGCAGCTCGTCGTCGTCGAAGCGGAAGTCGCGCAGCTGCTGCAGCAGGCGGCCGGTGCCCGCGACGACGCCGAAGCGTCGCGCACCCGGGAGGCGTCTGCCGAACAGCTCGAACACGCACGGGCGCGAGGCGGTGCCGTCGCGCAGCGCCGCATCGATCATCGTGAGTTCGTACCGGTCGGTCAGCAGAGCGCTCGAGGCCATGCCGTCACTCTAGCGACGACGGGTAGGCTGGGTGATCGTGAATGACGCGCCGATCGGGATCTTCGACTCCGGCGTCGGCGGGCTCACGGTGGCGCGTGCGGTCTCGCAGCTGCTGCCCCGCGAATCCCTCCTCTACATCGGGGACACGGCCCATTCGCCGTACGGGCCGAAGCCCATCGCGGACGTCCGCCGGTACAGCCTCGAAGTGCTCGACACGCTCGTCGACGAGGGCGTCAAGATGCTCGTGATCGCGTGCAACACGGCATCCGCCGCGATGCTGCGCGACGCACGCGAACGCTACGACGTGCCGGTCGTCGAGGTGATCGGCCCTGCGGTGCGCACGGCCGTCGCGACGACGCGCAACCGCCGCGTCGGCGTCATCGGCACGGCGGGCACGATCGGCTCGGGCGTCTACCAGGACATGCTGGGGGTGAACCCCGACCTCACCGTCTTCGCGCAGGCGTGCCCGCGGTTCGTCGACTTCGTCGAGGCCGGCATCACGGGGTCGCCCGAGGTCCTCGCGGTCGCCGAGGAGTACCTCGCGCCGCTTCGGCACGCGGGGGTCGACACGCTCGTGCTCGGCTGCACGCACTACCCGTTCCTCGAGGGCGCGATCAGCTACGTCATGGGGCCGGACGTGTCGCTCGTCTCGAGCGACACCGAGACCGCGAAGGACGTGTACCGCCAGCTCGTGTCGCGCGACCTGCTCGCGGGGCCGGATGCCGTGGCATCCCATGTCTACGAGGCGACCGCCGACTCGGCCGACGACTTCCTGAACCTCGCCGACCGGCTCATGGGCCGCGGCGTCTCCGCCGTCCGCCTCGTGCAGACCGGCGCCATCGACCTTCCGAAGGGAACCCCATGACCGAATCGCAGACCTCCACGACCGTCCGGGCCGACGGCCGCAGCGTCGACCAGCTGCGCCCCGTCACGATCGAGCGGGGCTGGAGCGCCCACGCCGAGGGCTCGGCGCTGATCTCGTTCGGCGGCACGAAGGTGCTGTGCACGGCATCCTTCACGGGCGGTGTGCCACGGTGGCTCACCGGCAAGGGCAAGGGCTGGGTCACGGCCGAGTACGCGATGCTGCCGCGCGCGACGAACAGCCGCAACGACCGAGAGGCCGTGAAGGGGCGGATCGGCGGGCGCACGCACGAGATCTCGCGTCTGATCGGCCGGGCCCTGCGCGCCGTCGTCGACACGAAGGCCCTCGGTGAGAACACGATCGTGATCGACTGCGACGTGCTGCAGGCCGACGGCGGCACACGCACGGCCGCCATCACGGGTGCCTATGTCGCTCTCGCCGACGCCGTCGAGTGGGGGCGTGCGAAGGGGCTCGTCGGCAAGAACGCGAAGGTCCTGTTCGACTCGGTCGCCGCTGTGTCGGTGGGGATCATCGACGGGGAGCCGATGCTCGACCTCGCCTACGTCGAGGACGTCCGCGCCGAGACCGACATGAACGTCGTCGTGACGGGGCGCGGCCTGTTCGTCGAGGTGCAGGGCACGGCTGAGGGTGCCCCGTTCGACAAGCGCGAGCTCGACGCGCTCCTCGAGCTTGGCGTCGCCGGGTGCGGTGAGCTGCGCGACGCGCAGACGGCCTCCCTCGAAGGCTGATCCCGTGCCGAACTCCTCCAACTCGGGCCCCGCGCCCCGCCAGATCGTCCTCGCGACCCACAATCCGCACAAAGTGGAGGAGTTCGGGTCGATCGTCGCGGCGACCCGCCCCGACGTCGAGGTCGTCGGTTACGACGGACCGGAGCCGGTCGAGGACGGGGTGACCTTCGCGGAGAACGCGCTGATCAAGGCGCGCGCGGCGGCCGCGCACACGGGCCTGCCGGCGCTCGCGGACGACTCGGGCATCTGCGTGGACGTCCTCGGGGGTTCCCCGGGCGTCTTCTCGGCGTACTGGGCGGGGCATCGGAAGGATGCCGTGGCGAACCTCGATCTGCTACTCGACCAGCTCTTCGACATCGCCGATCCGCACCGCACGGCGCACTTCACGTCGGTCATCGCCCTCGTCGTCCCGGGCGGAGCCGAGCACGTCGTCGAGGGGATCTGGCCCGGCCGACTCGCCGAGACGCCCGCGGGCGCCGGCGGATTCGGGTACGACCCGATCTTCATCCCCGACGGTCAGGAGCGGGGGCGCGAGCGCACCGCGGGAGAGTTCACCGCCGAGGAGAAGAACGCGCAGTCGCACCGCGCCCGCGCCTTCGCCGCCCTCGTGCCGCTGCTCGGGGAGCTCTGACCGCCGACCGACCGGGTAGCCCGTTCCGACCGCGCGAACCATCCAGGCGGTAGGCCGCGCCGAGCGTTTGCCCTCCGTCAGCCGGCGGGCGGGCCCCGCGAACCGCACCCCTGCGATCGAGGTCGAATCAGCGGGTCGACGTGACTGCCCCGCGCATCGACGTGCGACGATGCAAGGGTGACGACATCCACGACGCCCGACGCGCAGGAGCTCGCCGCGCTGCGCGCGCGTGCCTACGGACCTCGCGCCGACCTCGACGCCGACCCCGCCGGGCTCGCCCGCCTGAGGGAACTCGAGGCCGCGGCGCGCGTGGCGGCGGGAGGCGGTGAGCCCACCGGCACGGCATCCGACACGGCCGAAGCGGACGTGCCCTCCGACCCCGTGTCGGCGACGGACGAACACACGCAACCCGAGGCCCCAGCCGAGCCCGAGGCTCTCGCGGTGGTTCCTGCGCTGCGCCCACCCCGCCCCGTGTCACTGACGTGGATCATCGCCTGGGCGGCGTCGATCGTCGCGGTCGCGCTGATCGTCGGGGGAACCGTCTTCGCACTGGCATCCATTCGCCCGGTATCTCCGCAGACCGGCGCCTTTCAGGTCGCCACGCTCGATGAGCCGGTCACCGACGACGAGCTCCGCAACTCGTGGTTCCCGACGACGAACGACGGCCTCATCTACCGCTTCCACGGTTTGACGGTGGGAGTGACTGGGGCGGCGCAGATCTACGGGCGGGCTGCGGAGGCAACAGAGAGATGCCTGTTCGTCGGCATGGTCGGGGGAAACGATGAGCAGTATTCATCCGGATGGTCGGGATGCGCCGCCGGATCCTTCCCCGCGGTCGTGGCATTCGTCGTCGGTCCAGACGCACCGCGTGAGCTGCGCGAGAGCTACCCACCCGGTACGGCGCTGCAGTTCGTGCTGGACGGTGTCCGGGTCGGCGTCTTCCAGGGCAGCGGCACAGTGCCGACCGGCTCCGCCGACTGACCCGCTACCGTCAGCCGCGTCGCACGTCGCCGGGGTCGATGTCCGGGCGGATGCCTCGCCAGCGCGCGTGTCGCAACGTGCCGCCGGGCGTGAACTCGGCGTACTCGACCTCCCCGACGATCTCCGGGCGCAGCCACTGCGCGTCGGAGGCGTCGGCCGGGGGAACACCCACGAACGGGTTCTCGGTGGAACGCAACGGGCCGAGCAGTTCGCCGAGCCGGGCGAGTTCGCGGTCGCTGAACCCTGAGCCGACGCGGCCGACGTAACGGAGGCCCTCCTCCGTGGGGATGCCGAGGAGCAGCGACCCGATCGATCCCACCCGGCCGCCGCGGCCGGGGCGGATGCCGCCGACGACGACGTCCTGCGTCGCGGTCAGCTTCACCTTGAGCCATTCCTCCGACCGGGCGCCGCGCCGATAGGGGGAGCGGGGATCCTTCACGACGACGCCCTCGAGGTGCAGTTCGCGTGCAGCGGCGAGGGCCGTGTCGACATCGTCCTCGACCGGCGGGACGACGATCGCGCCGTGGGCGCCCACGGCGATCCGCTCGAGCAGCGCGCGCCGCTCGCGGAGCGGCCGCGGTGCGACATCCTCCCCGCCGACCCGGAGCACATCGAACAGCAGATAGGTGACGGGCGTCCGTGCCGTCTCGCGTTCGATCTCGTGCGGCTTGGTCAGGTGCATGCGCGCCTGCAGACGCGTGAAGCTCGGGCGGCCGCCGGCATCCATCGCCACGATCTCGCCGTCGAGCACCGCCGCCTCATCGCCGAGACCCGCGTCGACGGCGGTGAGTTCGGGGTAGCGCGCGGTGATGTCGGTGCCGCTGCGCGCGCGGAGCGTCAATCGGTGCCCATCCCACGTGCCGATCGCGCGGATGCCGTCCCACTTGAACTCCACCCACGGCTCGCCCCACCGCTGCGCCGCCGCGGACGCGAGCGCGGGCGTCGACGGTGCGGCGAGCATCGGTGCGTCGCGTGCGGGCGGGTGGCCCGCCACGGCGGCGCTCGCTGCGACGGCGCTCGCCGGGCGTTCTGCGGCGGTTCCGCCCGTCGCGGCGGCGTGCTCCGCCGCGGGCGCATCGGCCATGCGGTGCAGCAGCCACTGGGACTTCTCGCCCGCTCCGCTCGTGCGGATGAGGGCGAGTCGCGCGGTGCCGAGCGGGCCGCCCGGCCTGCCGGTCGCGGTGAAGATCACCTCGTCGTCGCGCCACTTCTCCGCCTCGTAGACGCCCGTGTCCCAGATCGTCATCTCCCCGGCGCCGTACTGCCCGTGCGGGATCGTGCCGGCGAAGTCGAGGTACTCGAGCGGATGCGGTTCGGTCATGACGGCGAGGTGGTTGCGCTCGCCGATGGCGGGGATGCCACGCGGCACCGCCCAACTCACGAGCACCCCGTCGTGTTCGAGGCGCAGGTCGTAGTGGAGCCGCCGGGCGTGGTGCTCCTGCACGACGAACCTCGCCTCCGGAGACGCACGCGGCGGGGTGGCGCCCGGGAAGGGCTCGGGAGTCGCGCCGGCCGTGCGCTTGGCGACGTAGGCGCGGAGGGTGTGCGTGGCATCCGGAACGAGGGGAGCGAGCAGGTCGCCGCGCTCGTCCGCGCGCGCGAGCACCTCCGTGAACGACAGCTGCCGCAGGCCGGGGTCGTCGAGCTCCTCCCACGTGCGGGGGGCTGCGACCCAGGGTTCGGCGCGACCGCGGAGTGAGTAAGGGGAGATGGTGGTCTTCGCCGCGGTGTTCTGGCTCCAGTCGACGAGGATCTTGCCCGGCCGCGCCGCCTTCGACATCGTGCTCACGACGAGATCGCCGTGGTCGGCTTCGAGGGCGCGGGCGAGCTCGCGGGCGAACGCGGTGATCTCCTCCGACGAGCGGGTGCCGTCGAGCGCCGCGTACAGATGGATGCCTTTGGAGCCGCTCGTCACGGGGAAGGAGGCGAGCCCCACCCCGTCGAGGATCTCGCGGGCCCAGCGGGCGACCTCGGCGCAGTCGGCGAGCCCGGCCCCCGGCCCGGGGTCGAGGTCGAGGACGAGCCGGTCGGGCCGTCCGCGGCCGGCCGAGCCTGCGGCATCCGTGAAGCGCCACTGCGGCGTGTGGAGTTCGAGGCTCGCGACCTGGGCGAGGTAGACGAGACCGGCGACATCGTCGATGAGGGGGTAGTCCTTCGCCCCGCCGGAGTGGTCGATCGCGCGGCGGCGGAGCCACTCCGGCGCGCCGCGCTCGAGGTCCTTCGCGAAGAAGGACTCCCCGTCGACACCGTCGGGCCAGCGGATGCGTGTGACCGGCCGCCCGCGCAGGTGGGGGAGCATCATCGATGCGATGCGGGAGTAGTAGTCGATCACCTCCGCCTTCGTCGTGCCGGTGCGCGGGTAGAGCACCTTGTCGAGGCTGCTGAGCCGCACGCGGCGCCCCCCGACCTCCACCACCACCCCACTGCCCGCCATGCCCCGAGGTTAGCCCTCCGGGGCCCTGGCGCGGCCGGGGTGGGGCAGTGTTGACTGGGGCGATGAGAGCGATCTGGAAGGGTGCGCTGACCTTCGGGCTGGTCAATGTTCCGGTGAAGGTGTACTCGGCGACCGAAGACCACGACGTGCCGCTCCACCAGGTGCACGCGGCCGACGGCGGGCGCATCCGGTACCAGCGGATCTGCGAACTCGACGGTGAAGTCGTCCCGTACGCCGAGATCGACAAGGCCTACGACGACGGAGAGCGGACCGTCGTGCTCACCGCCGACGACATCGCCTCGCTCCCCGCGGAGCGCTCCCGCGAGATCGAGGTGGTCGAGTTCGTCCCGAGCGACCAGATCGACCTGCTCACGCTCGACAAGGCCTACTACCTCGAGCCAGACTCTGCCTCCCCGAAGGCGTACGTGCTGCTCCGCCAGACTCTCGAGCAGACAGATCGCACGGCGATCGTGCGCTTCTCGCTGCGGCAGAAGACCCGCCTCGCGGCCCTCCGGGTGCGGGACGACGTGCTGGTGCTGCAGACCCTCCTCTGGGCCGACGAAGTGCGGGCGGCCTCGTTCGCGAGTCTCGACGAACCGGTGAAGATCTCCGCGAAGGAGCTCGAACTGTCGGCATCCCTCGTGGAGAGCTTCTCGGCCGACTTCGATCCCAGCCAGTACGTCGACGAGTACCAGGCGGAACTGCGCACGCTCATCGACGCGAAGCTCGAGAAGGGCGACGCGATCGACACGGCCGAGACGTTCGGCGAGTCGGAGCGCGAGGATGCCGGAGGAGAGGTCATCGACCTCATGGCCGCCCTCAAGGCGAGCGTCGAGAAGGCACGCGAGGCCCGCGGGGGCAAGGCGTCCTGATGGGCTCAGGCCTCGTCGGTCAGCGGCTCGACGGGGGTCTGGTCGACGCCCTCTCGCTTCTCCTTGCTGACCTTGCGGCGCTCGGAGATGTAGTGCCAGAGCGTCACGAGAGCCGTGCCGCCGACCACGGCGAGCAGGATCAGGTCGATGTAGTGCTCGACGAAGTCCGCGACGGGCGGGATGAATCCGATGAGGTAGCCGAACATCGTGAGCCCGAAGCCCCACAGGATCGCGCCGATCAGGTTGTAGAGCGTGTAGCGGCGCCACGGCATGTGGCCGACGCCGGCCGCGACGGGGGCGAACGTCCGCACGATCGGGACGAAGCGCGCGAGGATGACCGTGAGGCCGCCGTAGCGCTCGAAGAACGCGTTCGTGCGTTCGACGTTCTTGCGGCTGAACAGGCCCGATTCCTTGCGTTCGAACACGGCCGGTCCGCCCTTGTGGCCGATGAGGTATCCGACCTCGCCGCCCGCGAACGCCGCGAGGCCGATGAGCAGCGCGACGATCCACACGTTCACGCCGAACACACCGTTCGGCAGGGTCTCGCTGGAGTGCGACAGGAGGCCCGAGATCACCAGCAGCGTGTCGCCGGGCAGCAGGAACCCGATGAGCAGGCCCGTCTCGGCGAACACGATGAAGCACACCACCAGCAGCGCCCAGGGGCCGGCGGCGCCGATGATCTGGGCGGGGTCGAGCCAAGGGATGAGGGCCAGAGGGTGCACGCGGTGGTTCCCATCGATCAGGAGTTGGATGCCTGAGAGCACAGACAGTCAGAGCGTAACGACATCACGCTGTGCGGAAGGTGGGACTTGAACCCACACGCCCGAAGGCACAGGAACCTAAATCCTGCGTGTCTGCCGATTTCACCACTCCCGCGGGGTGATCAGTCTATCCGGGCGGGCTCTTCGGCCTGTGCGGGCGCGGTGGCAGAAACGCGCGGCGAACCGCCGATGATCCAGTAGCCGAGCCCGACCACGACGGCGCCGCCGATGAGGTTTCCGAGGCCGACCCACAGCAGGTTGTTCGCGAACAGGCCCCAGGTGGCGTTCGGGTCTCCGGAGAACAGGCCGATGCCGTACGTCGTCATGTTCGCGACGACGTGCTCGAAGCCGGAGGAGATGAAGGCGAGGATCGCGGCGAAGATGAGGAGGATCTTCGCGACCTCGGAGCGCACGCGCGCCGCCATCCAGATCGCGAGGCAGACGAGGACGTTGCACAGGATGCCGCGGACGAGGAGCTCGATCGGGCCTTCGTGCGCCTTGGCGGCGAGCATGTCGGAGAGCATCTTGCCGGCCGCGGCATTCGAGTGCAGGACGCCCGACGCGACGATGAGACCCGCGAACACGAGCGAGCCGGCGAGGTTCGCGACGAACGTCGCGACGAGGACGACCGCGGCGCGCCCCGGACCGATCGCGCGCATCAGGGCGCCCTGCGGAGCGATCATCATGGCGCTCGTGAGGAGATCGGCGCCCGCGAAGACGACGAGGGTGAGGGCGACGCCGAACACGAGTCCGCTCACGAGCTTCGCGAGCCCGTCCCCGGCCGCGAGCAGAGGACCCGCGGTACAGACCATCAGCACGACGCCGATGCCGATGTAGGCCCCGGCGAGCATTCCCGAGACGGCGAAGCGCCCGGGGGAGCGCAGCGCATCGGACTTGTGCACCGCAGCGTCGGCCTGCACGGCGAGGGTCTCGGGAATGGTCAGCACGGCGACAGTCTATCTGTGGTCAGACCACAGGGTCAATCGTGTTGTGGATAACTCCGACGGGGCGATGGGGAGTCTGGTCAGGATACGGAGGTGAGCTTCGTTGCGCCCGTTCCCGCTCCCGTGCTCGACGCGGTCGCCGCGCGCGTGCGGGACCGGCTGCGGGAGGAGCAGGCGGACCCGCTGCGAAGCCCCGACCGCGCGCAGCAGGTCGCGCTCGCCGAGGTGCGCCGCCACAACGACTACGCCCTCGCGCGCGGGCTCGATGTGATCGACGATGAGGCCGCCTGCATGCGCGACGTGCTCGCGCGTGTCACCGGGTACGGGCCGCTGCAGGCGCTGCTGGACGATCCGGAGGTCGAGGAGATCTGGATCAACGACCCCGCGACCGTCTTCGCCGCGCGGGCCGGTCGCAGCGAACGCGTTCCGATCCGGCTCACCGACGACGCCGTCCGCGATCTCGTCGAGCGGATGCTGCACGCGACAGGCCGACGCGTCGATCTGAGCCAGCCCTTCGTGGATGCCTCCCTCCCGGACGGCAGCCGGCTCCACGTGGTGATCCCCGATACTGGTGGAGTTGCGTATTCGGTAGTCGACTATTCAGGTCAGCTCCAATCTCGCGTGGGGGCTCTACCATCTGCTGTGGAGGCGTATCCGACGTCGCTTGCGTAGGACATGGGGGAGTGATGAGCCCGCGGGTGGACTGGGAGAGGATGCTGGATCTTTCGCATCGGGCCGAGTGGTTCGATGTGTCGACGGGCGACTTCGGCAAGCTCGAAATTCGAGAGGCGAATGAGCACTTTTCGTACTTCTACGACTCGTCTCGGCGCGCGCTGATCAAGCAGTTCTTGCTAGATGAATCCGCGCAGGTCGCGCTCCTATGCGAGGTGAAGCTCGTCGCGAAGGACGGGAAGTTCTCGCCACGGGTTCGGCTGTTAAAGGTGAACAAGGCGAAGGTGTCTGCTCCGACGACGGAGGAACTCGAGACCACCAGCGTCGCGGTGAAGGCGTCTGTGGATACCGCCGGTGGGCATGAAAACTTCATGAAGCTCATGAGCTTCGTGCTGAGCGTGAAGGACGTCGACGCGGGGGCCGGAACATTCCACATGGCATCGGCGACTGACGCCGAGATCGTGAGTCTGCTCGACGGTCGCAAGCGCGACGAGCTCGTTCCATTGATTTCAGCGCTGATGGGGTCATCCCTTAGTGAGAAGGAAATCAGTCTGATCAGCGACCGCAAGAGCAAGATCGAGCACTTCGAGAGGCTTCTGCGTGACCCGGCGTTCTTCTCGGAGCAACGAGCCCACACCGGCAAGACTCCTGAGGCGCTGTGGCAATCCTTCTTCGAAGATACGACGTGGATTTTTGGCTACGGGCTGAGCCTCGTCGGCCACGACGCGCTGGATTCTGGCCGGCTCGAGCAGATCACCACGGGCGCCAATCTCTGGTCCGGCGGAGGCAAGCGAAGCGATGCAGTGATGCGCTCGCGGGCCGTGATCAGCACACTGCTCTTCTGCGAGATCAAACGCCACGACACGCCTCTTCTGCGGACACAGCTCTACCGCAAGCCTGACGTCTATGTGGCCTCTGAAGAGCTTGTCGGTGGTGTCGCGCAACTCCAGAAGACGGTGCGCAAGGCGTATCGCCAGTTCATGAAGCAGATCGAGTCTCGAACGGCTCCAGACGGATCGCCGATGGGTCTGGACTTCTCCACAACGAGGGCGAGGCAGGTGCTCCTGGTCGGAAGTCTCGACGAGTTCCGCAATGAGCACGGCATCAATGGCGAACAGATGGAGTCCTTCGAACTGTTCCGCAAAGCGAACAACGACGTCGAGGTCATCACATTCGATGAGCTGTTGGCACGCGCGAAGTTCATCGTGAGCGGCTGAGAACACAGCAGCACTCCGCGACTGGTTCGGCCATCAACATACGTGTTGGCGGTGCGCTGGCGGCCTGGCCCTCGGTGAGGATCGGTGGGCGATTGCGGGACAATGTCTGAGTGCCGAATACATGCGTGTTCTGTGGTTCTGATGCCCCGCTGACCCGAGAACACGTCTTCGGGAAATGGGTCGCCAAGACCGGCCTCGATCTCTCTCCGTTGGAGCATCATGCGGGTCCGTTGAACGCGCTGCCGCGGCACCTCGGAAACCAGCCGCCGTACCGGCAGGAGGTCAGGGACGTGTGCGGCGCCTGCAACAACGGGTGGATGAGCAGACTCGAAAGCGCAGCGCAACCGGTGCTGACCCCGCTGATTCTCGGAGACTCCGGCGCCATCGCTGTGGGAGACCAGCCGATGATCGCGATGTGGGCGCAGAAGACCGCCCTGACGGCGATGCTCCTGTCCAGCAAGGAGCAACGGGACAACGGGTACGGGCTCGCTCCGTCCGAGTACCGCGCCCTGTACGACAACCGCGAGTCGATGACCCCGCTGTCGGGCAGCCAGTTCTGGGTCGGACGGTTCGAGGGCGATGGAGCGTTCGCAGCGGTCCGGGTGACGCCACTCACCGTCCGCATCCCGGGGCTTCCCGAGCCCCACATCCCGCAGGCGTACGCGATGACGATCGTGCTCGGCGCGCTGATACTCCACGGGGTTCGGTTCCCGCCCCCGGCACGCTCCATCGATGCCGTCATGACGTACGGGTTCTCGCGACTGTGGCCGACGAGCTCCAGGGTGGATTGGCCGGCGGGTCAGGTGTGCACCGAGGAGACCTTCGTCTCACTCGCGGACGCTGGCATGTTGCGCGTCGGGAACGGGGAGATTCAGCTGCAGCCGTGGCGGCACGCGGCCCACCTGCCCCAGAGTGCGATCGAGAACGGAATGGTGAAGGTTCGAGCGCTGTGTCACAGACACGACGTCTACTATCCGCCCGCCCTGCTGCAAGAAGCGCTCAACGGAACCTTCTACGCCTTCATGGTGGCGTGCGAATGTTCCGCGTACATCGTCCACACTGATGCTGATCGGATCCGATTCCGTGCCGCCGGGCCGCCCGAGGGCATCAGCCAGATGTATGAGGACATGTCGGGAGACGAGTACATCTTCCGGGACCGCAACGGCGAGTTCATCTGCAAACAGCTTCCCGACTGACCCGCCGAGATCACACCGGGTGGTCGGCTTCTGCTTCTTCAGCCGGCCCGGCCCCCGCGACGCTCGGACTCGGTGGCACCTCGCATCCCACGGATGCCTCATCCTCGTCGTCTCGTGGGACCGCACCTCGGTGGGCCGATCCCGAATGCTCCTGAGTGCGTTTCGGGGAAGGTTGGAGCCGCAGCGAGCGGTGGTGCTTGGTGAAGTAGATCCAGTGGTTGCGGCGCCAGTGGATCAGCGTGTAGTCCCGCAGCCACCGTTCCGTCCACGCCTTCGCTCGCCGCTCGTCGCGCACCTCATCCTGCCCGGCCAACTCAGCGAACAGCTCCTGCCAGGTCGGTGACTCGCCGTGCGTGCGTCGCCACTGCACGATGATCACGCGTGCTCTCACCGCCCACGCCGACGCCGACTGCTCTCCGGTGAGCTCCGCGAACAGATCCCGCACGCCGGGATTGTTCCACGGCTGTCTCCCGCGAAGCTCTCTGCGTTCCCTGGATCCTTGTCCACCGGGCATGCGCCCCCCCTTCCGCACACAAGCATCTCGCGCGCAGCGCCCTCCTCAACTCCAGACCGTCTTAGGAATAAGATGGCGTTGTGTTGAGCGACGTTCATGGGCCGCGCCGATTGGATCGGCGCCGACAGTTCTCCGTGCCTCGAGCGTTGCTGGCGGCAGTGGGGATCGCGACACCGGGCAGGGTGAGCTTTGAACGATCCGGCGGTCGGGTGGTGCTGCGGGCGGCGCGGGCCGAGGATGAGGTGTTCCGGATGATGTCCGCGCAGGCGCAGGTGATCGCGCCGGCGTGGGTGGTGTCGGAGCTCGGCGCTTCCGCGGGCGATCCGCTGTACGTGCGACGGCATGAGGACACGGTGGAACTGCTGCCCGCAGGGCGGGTTAGGGTCGAGGGGATGGAGAACGCATGAGCCTGGACGTGACGCTCAGCGCACCACCCCACCGCGACCTCGACGCACCGTGGGCGGGACCGGATGGCCGGAAGACCGCCGTCGCGGCGATCACGGCGCAGCTGTTCCCGGGCGCGGCAGGACTGCCGTTGACAACTTTCTGTCGGGCGCACGTGCACCCGGTCGTGGTGTGGGACCGCAGGATACTCGCGCAGCGTCTGCACGCGTCGGTCGGCCCGGCGACGTCACCGGACGGGGTCCGTCGGCTGATCGACCTCGACGTCGAGTCCCCGCTGCGGGCCGCTGGGATGATTGGTGTGGGCCGCCCGACCGCGATCCGCCGGTCGCTGAAACCTCTACGTTCGCTGTGCCGCACGGTTGCCGGGTTCGCCCAGTTCCCGGCCCGGTCCCCGCTCGTGGTTCAGGAGTTCGACGCGCAGGGTACCACCCTGGTCGTCAGCGACGGCGACAGTGTCGTCGTGCATGTCCCGGGCGACCCGGGACCGATGCCGGGGTCGGCGCTGAGCCCGCTGTGGCGGCGGGTGTACGAGGAGCGACTGTTCGACTGGGCGCTGCGGTCGAACGCGCTCCCGATCGCGTTCAGCGCGGAACGGCTGCCTTCACCCACGCGTTGAGCGAGCTGGGCGCGTCCCAGTGCGCGTCTTCCATCTGTGTCGCGATGTCCATGTGCATCATCTGCGCGTTCATCGCCCGCGACCGGAACGAGGCGAGCCGGTCTTCTCGGGAACCGTCGAGCACTTCCCGTGCGGCGGCCGCGATGCTGCCGATGCTGTGCGCGAACGCGGTGTGATCTCCGACGCGATCGAACACCGGATCGCCCTGGCAGATCTCGCAGAAGCACCAGAAGTAGTCGGCGGGCATCTGCGCGGCCACCATCGGCAGCCGTTCGAGGTGGTGGTAGGACATCAGCCGCGGCACGTACACGGACACGACCCGGCCGCCGCGGCCCCCGCCGCCGCCGGTGGAGGTCCAGATGTGCCGGAGCGAGCTGGCGGTTCCGACGGCCCCGAAGATGGCGCCCCCGGCGACGGCGCCGACCGCGGACAGGTCCGAGCGCAGCAGCGCGATCGGGACCGGGGCGGTGAGAACGGTGAGCAGCCCAGTCACGGCGGCAGCGGATCCGAACGGGTCGGTGGTGTGGCCGACGGCGAGGGCGACCGGGATCCCGGCAGTGGTGATCGCGGCGAGCAGGTCGTCGGGGCGGTTCTTGAGGATCAGGTAGTCGATCGGCAGCACCGCCATCACCGCGCCGGCGGCGCGGTCTGCGAGCCGGGAGGCGTCGGTCAGAAGACCGTGGACGTCGTCGAAGCGTTCCAGGCTGAGGTAGCCGCTGTCGGTCAGTGCGAGCGGTGCGCCGTGGTCGAGCTGCCAGTTAACCCAGTCCGCGTCGAGGGGCTCGGCGGCGGCCTTGCGGTTCTTCCCGGAGTACCGGTTCGCGTCGAACAGGACGCGGGACTGGGCGCCGGCGATCTCGCGGTGCCGGATCAGCAGCCGGTCCGCGGCGGCGGTGAGGTTGCCTTTGCCGATCGTGTACACGGTGCTCAGGGCACTGCTGCCGCTGAATGCGGCCACGCGCCGCACATCGGTGTGCGGCGCGTGGATGAGGATGGCGTTGTCGATGCCCGCCAGAGCCCGGGTGCGGGGTTCATGGCGGCGGGCGGACAGCGTGGTCAGGTCGAGGTCAGTCATGAAGCGGTGCTCCCATCGTGAGCGGGACGAGGGCCTCGGGTTGCGGGTTCTCCCCGAGGTAGTGACGGCGGAAGGCCGGTTCGGTCATACCGGCGAGGTCGGCGATGTCGGCGATGGACAGGTGTCGGACGTGCTGGTGGATGTTCAGGATTTGGGTGACGGTGGTGGGGTTCTCCGCGGCGACGTCGCCGGGCTCGCTCTTAC
>Ga0209922_102071_pt1 | contig 18142 bp, 26 predicted proteins | sample ThiBiot_500_biof_FD_183946 | JGI IMG/M metagenome (GOLD analysis project Ga0209922, IMG submission 183946) | Wastewater bioreactor microbial communities from Cape Town, South Africa - Thiocy_expt_500_biof (SPAdes) | ecosystem: Engineered > Bioreactor > Thiocyanate-remediating > Anaerobic-Aerobic ...
GTTGAGATAAAGACAATAAATGTTGATTTTGATGTGTAACGGGCGATTGAGGATGAAATGCTGATGAATGACTAAATGGACCGTTTGATGATGGTGTTGTATTCGAACTCGGTTGAAAGATAGCACTTGCAGAATTTAATCGTTGAGGATATGGCGAAGCTGGTAAATGCATTGATTGAGGTTGTACTTGAAGTGGTGACGATTGTTGGAGAGGTTTGAAATTCAATTGTGGTGTCGATGGTGCGTACGAACTACTATTGATACGTGTTCGAGATAATGATGAAAACGAAAGTAGATCATCATTATTTGCACTATTCGAACTGATCAATGTCGACCAACTTGTTGTTGTTGATGGTGTACCATTTGTGCCAAGATTTCCTTCAACAATTTGATCCATATAGGAATATAAATGGTTGGATTCATTGGCGATGTATTTCTTGAAGATGTTGTTGTTGTTGTTGAAATAGCCAGCGGATGATCAAGTGTTGTTGATGATATAAAATTTGAATCCGATAGACGACGATGACCAGTAAAAAATCGATCGATACTTGTTGGCGTCAAAAGATTAGCTGATGTGGCCGTTTTCGGTGTCGTATCGGATGGACGCGAAAATAATGAATTATTATTATTATTATTAATCATAGGAGTATTAATATTATTTAAATTATTTCGTAAATCACTTGTCGAATTCGTTGTTCCCAATGACCAATTTGTATTATTTAAATCGACGGCATTTCGCGGCGGTGTCAATGGTAAATTTGTATTGATTGTCATTTTTTGAAAATCATTTGTTGCACTTGTTAACGGATCTAATAAACGACGTGGAACCAATGGTGTTGGCGGTGGTGTTGCTTCAACAGGCATTAATTTCAATGCCGGCGGTTTAAATGCGCTTAAGTTCATGCCACTTAGTTCGTCAATCGATGTTGTCGAAAGTGTACCATTACTATTTGGTACAGTCGATGAATTGTCGTCGTCTTCTTCTTGTTCTTCGTCTTCATTTCGTACTTGAACATGTTCACCTTCGGTATAGAATAGATCATCATCTTGTTCTAAATCTTCATCGATTGTACTTGATAATGGTGAATATTGCTCAATTAAATCTGTTTCTTCATTGATTGAATAACCTCGACCAAGAATTGATTCCATTGTTTTTTGTTTTTTGTTATATTTTTTTTTTCGAAATTGTTTTAATTGTGATTAAACGAATGAATAGAAGACTATAATATCAAAGATAAAGAATATTGTGATTACAAACACACACACGCTCTCTCTCTCTCTTTCTTTCTTTCTGAAAACACAAACGAAATGATATTTTTTTTTCACCAGGGATAAATATTTAAAACAAAGACAAACGATTAGTATTCTCTTCGTTTGATTTGGTCATGTGACAAGTTCTTATATGTTTATTTCAGACTGAAAAGAATGAAAACAATGATGAAAAAAAAACTATTTTCTTCGCTCTCGCTTGACTAGACGAATAGATAGATCTAGGCGAATACAACGAAAATATGCGAAGAATATATGTCCCTCGAATGGAATTTACATATGTATCTTTTCAACGAATGAAATCAAGTAAACAAGGTGTACATATATATATATATACATATATATATATATATAATATGTAAGCGATTAGTCTCTACCCCTGGATAACACCCAGATTATACGTAATTTTAAGTCCATCTTTATGAAAAAAAAATTATGATCTGGAGTGTTAATAATCGAAATTTTTTTTCTTTTTGATTAAATAAGTTATATTTAAAAGATTATCGAATCGATGTTGATTCGAAAAACTACTGTCGATGATGAAATATTGCTAACATCTTTCAACAACTATTCAATCATCCAATCATCGCATTTTCTACCCAATAAATTCAAGAACAAATTGAAAATATCTTTGAATACGTAGTTATGATTGTATGATTAGTGTTTGTTATTTAGCAGAACACATCCATTTACAAGATTATATACTTTGAATAATCTTTCCATATGTGTCGAAAGAAACTGAAAGTAATCTTTTATGATAGACATGATGTGAACTTTACTAAAGTGCTAATCGATATAGGCATGCTCTTTTCCATCGGACAAGTTTATTTTCCTAACAACTTTGTATATACAAAAAAAAACGAGTTTCTTTTGCTTTTCGATTAGTAATTTAATAATGTTCGATTTGTATACATAGATGTTATTTCTCTTAAAAAAACCTTTTCCTTCTTTATCCTTGTCTGTTATGTTGTAATTGACACTTTCTAACAAGAACTAATCATCTCGTTTGTTTGTTTTATTGGCCCAAGAAAGAATATTCGCTTGAGATTTTAATTGAAATTCAGCTCCTGTGTTTTGTACGTTTATATATCGTTGTCTATCATCCGCGAAGACAACTGTATTAATTGTAATTGTTCATCATCGAACAGATTTATGTATTGAACAGACAAGAACAACAACAACAACAACAACAACAACAATAAGATGAAGAGTTCATCATTGAACAAACTATGCAAATGACGAACGATATAGATAAGAGATATCATCTTGGCATGTCTTAATTTTATGCAGCATTGAATTTTTTGTTTGCTTGTTGTTTTGAGAAATAAGATGAAGAAGATGAGTTTGTTATTTTTTCCTAGCTAACTGATCTTTGCCGCGTCAAAGAAAGAAACAAAAAAAGATATTTCTGATATTCATTTGGGATTTGTTCGACAAACAATCGAATTGAGTTCGATTTCGAAACGAAAAGATAATAAACTATCGTTTTTTTTTGCTTTTCAGTACTTTCATTAGCCAATCAACGAAAGACAAATGGGGGTGGAGATTTCGATTGACTAGTTTTTGCTCGTTGGGCTACTTGTGTTGATCGATGAAGACAAATCATTTCGATGCCTGCCTTTATAGAAGGACGAGATATGATAGAAGACTTCGTTTCTTTGTATAATAAACGAGCCGTTGACATACGTGCGTGCGCACAACTTATCAACGACAATCACCCTAATTGCCCTTTTCGAGTGCAATATCTAATCGAAATATAAAGAAGCAAGAAAGGAAGAAACATTCCCGTTGATACATTTTAAAAAAATTTTGTTTTTTAACATTTAGTTTCTCTTTTTTTTGAATCATCTGTTGGTGTTGTTTCTACTCACTTCTCAAGAAGAAGAAAAAAAAGAGAACAGTTTTCTTGTTCACATACTGGATCAAAAGGCGAAGAACATATATGGATAGAGTATCTTTCTTATACATATGGACCAATCGGCAAATTTACGCACTTCAACCATGTATCTATCTGGCAACCAGCCGAAGGGGAAAGAAAATCGACAAGCGAGAAATAGAGACAGAGAGAGAAGAGGAAGAAGAAGAAAAAGCACAAGAATATGAGTATATTGCCATTAATCTTCTCTTTTGCCGACACGACGACATAGTACATTCTAGTTCTTTATTCGAATGGTATTGCCTCTCTTTTCCTCTCTCTTTCTCTCTCAACTACGACGGTGGCTTACATTGGGTTCTGCAGATAACTGATTAATAAAATTAGAGCCGTGTGCATACAGATTACGTTGTCGGTCGAAAATTCGGTTAGAGGAAAAAAAAAGGGTTCAAATATATTGAATTAACACCTTGCCTTCAATTGACAATTAGTCCCAATTCACAGCCATCCAATTCACCATGCTTCATCATCCTCATTCAGGTAAATCTTCTCGCTTTTTTTGTTTGTTCTTTTCGTTTCTTGATTTCTTTCATTGCGAACAATCTATGAAAGCTAAAACATTACCAATGTACTAAGTTGATTATCTTCATTTGAAAATGACTTTCTATCATTAACTATATCTCACATAGAGAAACATTTTACCATGTATACATACGAAACGATGATGAAGAAAAAAGAAAAACGATTGATTTCCTTGATTTCTTCGTTTGCTGGTTGATGTGGCTTCATCGAATATGATTGAGTTGTTATTGCTCAGCAGGTATATCAAGCGTATGTGCGTGCCTCCACGCCTATTGAAAAAGAATAAGAGATAAGCAGACAGATCGAACGTGATTATTGCTGCTGATTTCATTTCCGTTCATTCCTTCGGGAAAAAAATTACGTCCAAAGAAATACAAAAAAAAGAAATCTATTCGAAATTTTCTCTTTTTGCGAAACGATGATAATCTGATCGAATTTCTCATATTTTAGAATCATCATGTATGGATTCGACGAAGAAACTATGCGTTCAACATAATAATACGAATAGTGGTTCGTCATCGGACGAAGGTGATGGAACCAATGATTCCAATGGCAATGAATCCAAACGAAAGAAACGACGCAATCGTACGACATTTACATCATTTCAATTAGAAGAAATGGAACGTGTCTTTCAAAAGACTCACTATCCAGATGTTTATGTTCGCGAACAACTTGCTCTTCGATGTGATTTGACAGAAGCACGAGTACAGGTATGTCGGAGATTCTTTCATTGACAAACACATCTGGTATTCATTCGGATATTTTGCTTTCTTCTCTTCGCGCTTCAGAGCCAATCAGAAAAAGACAAAAACAAAAAAGGATTTCTTTTTTCTTCTTTTTCTTCTTCTCTATTCGGATAGCAATGAATCAAATCACGGAATATTGAAAGTCAAAGGTCTATTACAAACGAAAGACAATGATAAATTTGTTAAAAAAAACTATCTAGATTTATTACAGATCCATTCGAAAATAATCATATGTATTCATAGATCGGATAATGAGTCTGTTGATAGATACTGATAACGAGCCAATCAAAGAACAACAGATAGATGAAGGAAAGTTTTCTTTTCTTTTCTCTTGACTTCAAAGAGAAAAAGATACTTACAGTATTATTCAGTCGAATTCAAGAGGTATTCTCTAGTAGAATTAGTATATTATTCGAACAAATTTACACGATTGTCTTGTTTGTTTGATTTGATAATTTTTCTTTACATATTAGATTTATTAGTTTCAATAAAGACAACTATACGAGGGTGATCATTTAATTATAGGAGACAATTAGAAAATGAATTAATCATTTGTTAATTTATATAAATAGAAGAAGAAAAAAAAATAATGAAAAATGATCTGATAATTGTAAATATCATAAATTTTCAGGTTTGGTTTCAAAATCGTCGTGCTAAATGGCGTAAACGTGAACGATACACAAATGCACCTCAAATACGTTCATTAACTGTACCCACAACAAATCCCTATGATATATCATTAATATCAGCAGCAAGTAGTCAATATCCATCGGTAGATTTCATTGAAACAAAATTTTTTTCTTTTCTTTTAAAACTAAATAAATATGCAATTGATTTCATTTAGTTAGCAACTAGTAACGGTTGGTGTTCATCATCAACATCATCATTAGCTCATCATCAACAACAACAACAATCTCAACAACAAACAGGATCATCATGTCAAACACTTTCGCCTTCACCGTCCATGATGATGTCAAGTGCAATACCGAATTTTATGGGCATGCCATATGCGTTTCCGCCACCTCCACCACCACAACAAACATCTCATCCAAGCAATAATTTCAATCCGTGTCCATACACTGGATACAATCTTAATCCTGATCATCGAAGTACTTCAATTGCAGCGCTACGTCTTAAAGCTCGTGAACATAGTGTCGCACTTGGTGGCATGTAAATATCTTGATACATTTGTTTCTCCTTTTTGTCTTCTTCTTCTTCTTTTCTCTCGTTTTTTTTCTTGATTTGTTTGTTGCGTTATTGTATGTCAGTGGAACAGTGGTGCTGGAGTGTCTCTTTATGTTTATGCGTGTGCGTGTGCATTTGCGTGTGTATTTAAACAATAAGAAAAAAAATATGACGAAAAAAATCAAACAGATGTGTTAGAAGTTTTTTTTTACTTATCAATCGGCTACCAGAAAAGGCAAATATTTCATTTCTCTTGGGTTCTTATATCTTTCATCAAGTGTTCAATTCAATTGATAATTATCTCGAAATAAGTAAAATTGTATGATGATGATGATAAATGGAATTTCTTTTTCTTATTCAAGTCAAACAATATCAGACAAGTTCAAAGACACATCATGTGAGCAACATCGTCGGACAATTGAAAGATTGAAGTCAATCATCAATGATCATGGTTAATTGTTCGCTGATATGATCATGAATAACATCTATTCGTCTTAGACAAACATGTCCACATCTCAGTCGTGTGGCGTACGCATGCATACATACAAATGAATATATGCTAAGCAAAAGAACAGCCATTGTTCATACGATTTGTTTCTTTGAAAGAAAACAAAACATACGAATCAACATTGAAGTAACAAGCAGACATGCTGAGTATGCCGTCGTTTGTCTGATGATATTTGAAGGTTGATACGCTCTCAAAGATGAATATATTTATATCAAAATGAACAAGACAAGACACTTGTAGCCTAGCAGGTGGTTTATCGAAATCATAAGGCTACTTACTAGAATATCATTCAGTACGAGATACGTATTTCGAATAAAAACTTTGTTTTTTTTTATTTATTTAAAATAAATGCATCCGATAGCTTTGAATGGAAAGGTGAAAAATTAACTAATTCGTCGTAGCTGTTTCATTATTATTTTGATCACTCGTTTGAACTTCAGTCTGCAGCAAAACAAGAAAAAAAGAAATTTATTTTTAATCCATACGAAATCGTTTACTTTCGGTTTTTGTTTGGCCATTTTCGCAAAGATATTTGCGTATAATTCTTTTTCTTTTTTCTGATATTGTTTCAAATGTTCTTGACATGTTTGAATATGTTCATTGGCTAGATTATTTGTTGGATTGATTTGTAAAACTTGTTGAAAATCTCGAATGGCTTCTTCGTAGCCCGACATTGCCATTTGACCTTGTCCACGTCGAAAGAAACATTTCTCATTTTTCGGATCCAATTCAATTGCTTTGTCACACGCGCGAATACATTCAGCATGTTCACCTAATTTCAAATGACACAACGCCATATTCGCATTGGTTGCTAAGAGTAATTCATTGGCTTTCTTTTTCTCGTAATCACTTTCGTAATTGACTGATTTGAGATATTCCGTTATGGATTTATATTTTTTACAGGCAACATAATAATGACCGGCTTGAAATAATTCTCCAGCACGTTTTTTTAGCTTTTCTGATTCGGTTAGTTTCTCTGAGTCATTCATTGACCATTTGTCGATGCCCTTGAAACGAGGAGAAATATATGTTTTTTCATTCGAGATTCGATTTGAGCACAAACTTTTTCGAAATTATTCAATGTTATGCGATATTCGACATGAGCTGTTTTTGGTATTTGAAATTTGTCCAAACCGATCAAAGCTTTGGATTTTAAGTTGATTTGACTATGTTCACCTTTTGTCATACGTGTGATCGCATGTTCAAGACTGAATTTAAAAGAAAAAAACAAGAGAAGAGGTTTTAAAAGTTTTTTTTTGTTTTTAAACGAACCCTTCGGGAATATTTTGTAAAAGACCTTCGCTGATAGTAAATTTCAATGTTCGTTCATCGAACACTCGATTTTCATAGGTACCTTTGAATGTCACATCGACGAGACTACAATCGCTCGGTTTAGCCCATCCTTCTCCTCGTTTAAGTATTCGTCGAATGACACTATGATCTTTTGCTTCGCTAATATCATCACCTACAATTTCAAATCGATCACTTCGATATTTTCTCGAATAACAAGAATTTGTTTACCAACAAAATCGAAGAGTTCAACTTCGAAAACTAATGTTTCATTGGGTCCGATTTTGTCACCTGAACCTGTTTCACCATAAGCATATTCTGGTTTGCATATCAATCGACAGATTTCTCCACGTTTCATTGTCTCAATACCGATATCCCATCCTTTGATAACCGCTCCTTTGCCGATTTCGAATTCGAATTTTTCATTTCGATCTCGACTACTATCGAATTTTGTTCCATCCAATAATGTTCCAACATAATGAACGGAAACTTTATCACTTGGCACTGGTTTATCATCGCCAAAACCTTCTTTAATTATTTCTTTGAGAATACCTTTAGTTTTTGCAAAAAATGAAGTATAGGTTTTTTTTTCTTGATAAGTAAAACTAATTAATTAACACAAACCTCCATCTTTAGATGGTGTAATATCTTCGCCTTTGATGTCAATTTTTCCTGCCATTGAGATAGAAAGGAAGTATGTAAAATGGAAAGAAATAAAATGAAGTTTAAGCTCGACCGACCATCGCTTAATCCCGTAGATGTCGTTAGTAAAAGAAAAAAATATTTTTTAAAAAATCTAATATTTTTTATAAATCCAAATTTTTCATGTAATTCTTGAATTGAAACTATTTTTGTCTGAATTTGCCAAATAAAAACTATCGATGATGATCTCACGTTGCCAAAGAAATGGATTCATCTATGGTTTCACGTTTTGTTAGTCATATCAAATTCGCGTATTCTCTCTCGTTAAGTTGAACTGTAAACTCTAACAAATGGCTACTCAATACTTCGAACATAAACTCGAACTCGGCAGTTTCTCTGAACAACCACATTTTCAATTGCTGGAATGGCATCCATCATTGAATATACTTGCAATAGCTTCGGTTACAGTTGGAACGAATATTTTCTTTTACGGAGAAGATGTTTGTGATTCAGTTGATTTATTTCTTTGACTCTTTTTGTGTGTGTGTTGAATCGTAGGGCGAACATGACGAAGGAGCACGTGCACAACATGCGGGAAATGCAACTTCAATGGCGTGGCATCCGATTAAAAAAACACTAGCCATCGGATTTTCGAGTAGGATTAAGAAAAAATCGATTGAATTTGTGTGGTTTGTTGAAAAAGATTTTCTCTATAGACGGAGAATTGATGATTTGGAATGGATCGAATCGTCGATTGGAAAGTGTCATTGTGCATAAGAATTCGATTGCATCGTTGATATTCAATCCTGATGGAACGAGATTATTATCTACTGACCAGGTGATTATCGAGCGAATTATTCTAGTTTAAATAGAAAAACGAGATTCTTGTAGGATGGATTGATTATTGTTTGGAAAGCTGAATCATTAGCACAAATTTCTCAACAAAGTGTTGTTTTACAAGTCAATGCTCCAGGTGAATCAATTACCTATGCATTGAGTAAATCGGCACCAGCAGGTCGATCTGACCAGTCAGTATATTTCAATTTGACTTCCAATCAAATGCTTTCTGATTTTATAATTTTATAGAGACTATCGAGATCTTGCTCGAGCAGCTGTTGAAGGCGATCAAGCAGCTCTCGACATGCTCGCTACTCGAACAGCTCGTCAAACGACTCAAGATGCGCCCACATTCTTTGTCGGTACAAACCGAGGAAGTGTGTATCTTGTCTCAGAAAAATTACGCAAAATCTGCTCGGTTGACGATGGCATTGCTCGGATATTACATTCCTACGAACATGACATACTCATTGTTGTTACAACATCAAATATGATGACACAATATAATCTTCAACAGATTCATACTCAATCCGAAGTTCTTATTCCGACGCATTCGGTAAGATTTGTTACACGAGAAATTCTTAGTTCGAATCAATTGACTTTCGTATTTTAGGGTAAATTATCCGGTCGACCGATGGATTCGGATTTTACTTTAATTGGTTCGAGTTTATTTGCTTATGTTACTGGTGAATCAACAATACGAATGGTTGATTTGAACTCATCCGACAATCTTCTCTTACGACTAAATCCCGAACTGGGTTATACGAATAATGAAGCTCTAATATCCGTGTCTTACAGTGCAATGAAAGGTAAATAATCGAACTAAGAATTATTCTGATGTGATTGATTACATGTTTAGGAATTATTGCTGCTGGTACAAATCGAGGTAATGTTGCATTTTGGATCTATACACCAAATCGTCGAACGACGGACATGGAAAAACATTGGAATCTGCAACGAGTGAAATCAGTTTGTACAGGTGTGCCGATTCGAATGTTGAAAGTAAAGAACTGCTCGAAGAGTTTTCATTCAAAACATTTCAATTTTTCTTTAGTATTGTCCACAAAAAAATTGTCTTGCAGCAAGTTTAATTCATCAAGCATTTATGCTTACTGATGAAAATATGTCTGCAGCTTATCGAGATAATGTAATTGAATTCGAAGAATGTTAAGAAAAAAAAACTAATGAAAAACATTGTAATTTAGCTTGCTGTCGTTCAATTGAGTCCGACTGTTGTTCATGTGGCTTTTTTTCGGTTTAGTATTGTCAAAGAAGAAGAATTAGACATGCCGTTTAAAAGTTTATGTGTATCAAAAGTTCGTATTGAATTTGAAGAGAACATAATTTGAATAGAGAGTGTTTTTCGGTTAGAATCATCTCTATTTGGAATAAAAAACAGATTCGTGTCTACGAATTAATCTGTGATGCATCGAAATCTGACGAAGAAAAAGTTGTTCGAAATGAAAAAGGTTATTTTTCCTGTTCGGCAACAAATGTTGTTATGCATGATCAGTTACTATTCGTTCAAGAAAATGGTCGTGTCAATGTCATGACATTTCAAGTACGACGAAATCGAATTGAAAATCTCGAATTTTCTCTGTTTTTCAAAGGGAACATCCCGACAATCGTTGTCGTTTTCGTCGAACGAAGGCGAAGTAACAACGATGAATTCCAATGGAACATTTCTTGTTATTGGTTCGAGCAAAGGATATGTGAAAATCTTCGATGTTTCACGTCGGTAAGAGAGAATTCGAAGAACGAGATCGAATTATTCTTCAACAATATTTTCCTAGGGAACTTCGACCGATTGGTAAAACATTAAATATCAATGCTCATACGCCGTCTGTCGATTCTATTCGAGAATTATCGATCAATTGTACGGGAACTAAAGTGACAATTCTAACATTTCAAGTATTAGGGAAAAGAACATTCATTTTCCATTGAATAATTCTTTTGTTTTATAGACAAATCTGAGTCCTAGTGCTCAACTTTATGTTTGGGATGTCGAACGAGATGCTGTTACGACTTTTGATTTCAGTTCAGAAAATCTACCAGGTACAGAGTACGGTCTCATTCGACAGAAGAATGATGAAAACACAAAAATCACACCACAATATCGTCGTTATCCGATCAATGCTCAATGGGATCCCGAAGAACCTCGTCTCATGGCCTTAGAAATTCATTTACATCAACAAAAATTAGATCTAACTGCGTCGTTACATGCCGATGATAAACCTCATGATTTACTTTTGACAAGTCGAGGTGATGGAGATTCGAGTACAGTGAATCGTGAGGATATGGTAAAAAAATCGTTTCACATGAAAATATTCACTAGTTTTTGTTCTATTTTAAGGCGGAATCGTTAATTGTCAGCATGTTCTGTACAGGTGATAGTCAAATCTATCCGAAAGATGTTTTTCTACGTGATTCATCATTTCGACAGTTGATTGCGATTAAAATTCCGTTTTATTTCTTCGTTACACGAGTAATAGAACTTAAGTTTTCAATGAAAAAAAATCGCTCTCACTGTCTCTCTATTTTTTTTACTAATCAGGATAAACATTCAGAATTTACTCATCATTCAATTCGAACAAGTAAAACATTAAATGCATCGAAAACTGATCTATTCGATGGACTCGAAGAGAATACGTCAATGAAAAATTCTCGTATTCGTATTCAACTGCCTAAACTTGAAACTCTTGATGCCAGCGGTTTAATTCCTCAAGCTAATCATCAAGATCAACAAACAAACGGTTTTCTTTTCGATAGTGAACTGGGCGATTGTGTTGTCTATTCAGATTATTTAACTGGCAAAACAATGGCAGATTTTGTTGGTGTCAACGGTCTTGAGAAGAATGTTGTCGAAGCGATTATGAATTTTAGTTATAATTTAACATTAGGCGATCTTGATGCCGCTTTTAGAGCGATTAAAGCGATTAAAAAGTGAACTTTTTACTTTATTTGAACGAGATTCAGCAAGGTTTTTGCTTTATTTAGAGAGAGTGTTTGGGAAAATTTAGCACGAATGTGTGTTCTAACTCGACGGGCTGATGTTGCGAAAATTTGCTTGGGTAAAATGGGTCTTTTTCGTGGTGCACGAGCATTACGTGCTGTGGATCAAGATAATCCAGATACAAAAATTGCGATTTTAGCTATTCATTTAAATATGAGAGTAAGTTTTCGATATTTTCAAAAACGAATAATTTGATTTAATCAAAACAAAAAACAGGAAGAAGCAGAAAAGATTTTACTTCAATCGAAACAATACGATCTACTCAATCAACTGTATCAATCAACAAATGAATGGGAAAAAGCGATCGAAACATCTTTGCATCATGATCGTATACATTTAAGAAATACATATTATAATTATGCGAAATATCTCGAACAAAATAATCAATTAGAAAAAGCAATTGAATTGTAAAATCGAAGAAAATTTTTGTTTTCAAAAACTTGATTTGTCTTTCTTCAGTTATGAAAAATCTGGTACACAAGCAACTGAAGTACGACGAATGTATCTCGAACGTAAAGATATGACCGGATATAAAGCATATACTGCACATAAGAATGATCCGTATGCATTTATGCGTTGATTTCAGTTTATAATCGATGTGTTTCTAGGAAATTATTCCGTTGGTGGGGTCGATATTTCGAAAGTCGAGGTAAAATCGACGAAGCACTTGGTTGTTATCGAAAAGCTGAAGATAATCTCTCATTATGTCGAGTTCTCTGCGAACAAGATCAACCAGCTAAAGTAAAAAAATCGAGATTCTTTTTCAAAACAATAAAATTTCATTTTGTTATGCGTCTCTAGGCAATCGAACTATGTTCAGATACAGGCAATAAAGCTGCTTGCTATCACATGGGTCGTTATTTCGAAAAGAAAGGCGATTACAAACAAGCTATTGCTTATTTTCAACAAGCATCAGCAATCAGCAATGCTATGCGACTTTGCCGAGTAGAGAATATTTGATAAAATCTTGAAAATATCAAATCAAATGATTTAGGATCATCATTTGGATGAATATATGGCAAATATTGCTGTACAAGGTACACCAGATGATATGCTCGAAGCCGCACGATATTTTCAAACGCTGCCTATGCAAGAAGATCGAGCGATTTTACTCTATCATAAAGTAGATCGTTGTATTCAAGAGAATAAAATTGATTTGAGATTGATTTCAGGCTGGATTAACTTCGAAAGCAATTGATTTAGCATTTAAACATGAACGTTATTCAGCTTTAGCACAGATAGCTGATAGGTTTGTTGATTTTGATGAATAATTTTGCTGATCTTTTCTTTTGTAAATTAGTATTGGTAAAAATGTTGATTCAACTCAAGTAACTCGAATGGCAGATTATTTCATGCAATTGAAACAATTCGATAAAGCAGTCGATCTACTTGCTGCAATTGATCGAGTTTGATTTCATCTATTTCAATGTCTACTCTAACGAATACGTTTGTTTGTTTTTCGTAGGTTGATGAAGCAGCTGATTTAGCTATTCGAAATGAAATTCCATTAACTGAAGAGTTACTCGAACGATTAAGTCCAGCTAAACGTAGGAATTTACTCATTTTTTGAGATCTATCGAATGAATGTCTCTATTTTCAGCAACTAACGAAGAAGATATGCCGAAATATCAAGCTATTTGCGAGAAATTAGGCGATCTAGCCGTTAGTCAAGGTGCTTATGCTGGTGCGGCGAAGAAATATCTCGATGCTGGTAATAAAATCAAATCTATGCGTGCATTGATTCATTCGGGTGATGTCGAACGTATAACCATATTTGCAAATGTTGCACGAAGTCGAGAAGTTTATTTACTTGCGGCTGACTATTTGAAAACATTAGATTGGAAGAAATATCCCGATGCTTTACAGAATATTATGAATTTCTATAAACGAGCACGAGCCTTTGAAAAACTTGCACAATTCTATGATATGTGTGCACAAGTAAGATTTCGTAATTGAAACGATTTTTATAATTAATATTCAATTTTAGATTGAAATCGAAGAATATCACGATTATAATAAAGCTTTAGGTGAGATGATAAGAAAAACACAGAACATTTTATTTTCATAATTTGATGAATATTCTAGAGGCATTAATGGAAGCGTATAAAACATTACGAGATAATGGAGGAAATACATTTACTAAAGATGAAACATTACAAGAACTTGAACAAAAATGTCGAAATATCAAACGATTTATTGATGCTAGAGAGTACGATCGTTTCGTTTTGCAATTATCTTTTTCGAATCAGTTTATTTTCTAGTCGATATAGCAATGATCCTGAAGAAGGTATTCGTGAATTAGCAAGTTTAACTCGAGATCCCAAGATATTCTTGGGCGTCAATCCGGGAGATATCTACGGAATCTTAATCGAACATTTAGGTCGACAACAGAAATTCAAACAGGTAGATCAATAGTTTAATCTACGCTCACTTGATCAATGTTTTTCATTTTCGAATAGGCTGGAATGTTATTAGATGAATTACAAGAACATATGTCTGAACGTTATTTTTCACATTTTATTAATCCAAGTTTACTTGTTGCGATCTATGATGCAACAGGACGAAAACCGGCTGCAGATCAACCAGCAGATAGAATGACTTATGATGAGGATGGTGATGATGATAATCCAAAGAGAATGGATAATGATGAGTATTCAAATGATCGACGAAGACAAGCACAAGGCAAAAATCATATGTATGCAGAAGAAATCGATGATAATCTCGATTATGGAACGATTGATGATTGAGAAGAATTTGTTTGTACAGTGTTTTGTTTTTGTATCAGACAAAAGAATAGCCTTTTTTTCAAAAAATCAAAAATTTATATCTTGTTTGTTAATTTTCGAACAATAAAAAGGAATTTCAGTAAAAAAAATTGGAATAATTAGTTCGACATTGTTTGTTTATAATTTACGTATTAGAATTATTCGTCTGTACAATGTTCATTAATGTGTATTTCACGATCACGTTGTGTCATTTTTGATGAAAATATCATAAAACATAATGGGCACTTGTCAAAAGAATCATCAGTATCTTCGAATTGATTTGTTGATTCAGTTGAATTACTTGGCGGTGGTTTACCAGCTCTTCTACGTTTTCTAGCGTCACTTAGCGGTTCAGTAGTTGATTTTGGTGTAGAATCTATATTTGGCACTTGGACATCATCATCGTCATCGTTTGAATTATCTTTTTCCAGTTGATCTTCAACAAATTTAACTTCTGGATATGACACCTCATGCATCTCATATTTTATTGTGACTAATTTGTACTTCATTACACTGTATGCTTCATGCAATTCATTAAATAAATCTGACTGCAGTTTTTCATGATAAGAATCAGCTATTTCAACAGTGTCTTTATGTTGTTGATTGAAAGTACGTCGAAGACTACTATAATGATCCTTGATTTTTTCCACTTCTTTTTCAGCATGTTTATTGATGCGATCTATCGTTTTAGAACACCAATGGCCTATTTTCTCGATTGATTTTTTTTCATCTGTATCCAATAGCTTCAATTGTTTATCGTAAACAATGTTGATTTTCTTCGTGTAATCGTTCGTATTTGATGATGACGACATTTGATTTAACTTTGAAACTTTGCAAACTTACTTTATTTTCTCAAAGCAATACCAATGAAAACAGAATGGTCGCGAATGCTTAGATGTTGCGTCTGATAAAAACTTTTCTTTTCTTTCCTTTTCATTCTTTAAAAACGTTCGTCGAGGAATTGAATGTCAATAACCACGCAACCACACATAAACAATGCATGGGGAAAAAATCTTTTTTTTTTTTATATGACTCATAAATGTTTCTATCATAAATATCAACTGATTCAAACATAATAATCTGTTTAAATCTTGTTTTTATTCCAAGTTATGACAAAAATACATCGATTTTAGGATAATTAATCGCAAAAACAAAAAAGTATCATAAATAATCATGACTGTCGTCGTTACCAGTAATATGCTTAAATTTTTTATGTTCGTCTTTATGCTTCTTCCGATCTTTCTCACCCATACTTCTGGAGAATATCATAAAACATACATCACATTTATCCTTCGGTGAGATGAAATCATTTTCGACCTCATAATTCCTTTGATCATTGTTGTCTCTAAAATGATGAGTTTAGAAAAGACATGAAAAAAGCAAAGGTTTTGTTTTACGATGGAGTCTTTTTAATTGATTGAAGAGAGCCATTTCCAGTACTATTCCTATTTTCTGATGCTGGTACTTGACTATTAATAATTCTTTGTTCATCTATAGTAGTTGCATTCGATGATCCTGATCCTTTAGGATTTATTGGTTTTATTTTCGGATATTCCATTTCGTACTTGATATATTCGAGTTCTGCTATACGACAACGTAAACTTTTACACACCTGCTTCAAATTATCGAACGCTTCTTGACTCATCTCCTGACGAGCTGTTTTCACACCATCTAAATAATCTTCACGATTATTATCAAAACGTTGTCGTTGTATATAGTAGTCTCTCTGAAGTATTTCAAGTTGTTCATTAGCATGTTTATTAACTCGTTGAATATTATTCCAATACCATTTATGGATGGCATCAATGTTGTCTTCCATTTCCTTTCTCATAATCTCCCAATTTTGATAGAATATTTGACGAACTTCCTTCTCATATTTGTTCCCCTTCTTAGGACGACCTGGTCCTTCTAACTTGATTTCGATTAATTTTGTTATTTTATCCATATCTAAAATAACGTGAAAATAGTAAAATATAAGTTTTTTAAAAATTTAATAAATATAGTACGTAAGAATTTTTTTTCATAAGTAAGTAAGAAGAAAAAATTTCCAACCAATGGCGTAGATGGGAAAAAAGTATGATTGCATTCGAATCAGTGAAATGAAAAATAAAAATATATATGCAGACGCATGACCATATACTATGTTTTTTCGCCGAAGGCTTCCTGTTGGTTTTTTCATATGGCCTACGAAATACATTTGTCAGGTAGATAATATCAATGGCAAAACTCAACCAACAAGGTGATGGTTTTTAATGTCAAACAATAAGATTGTAGACGTCAGATGTCAGGTATATATTATCGACAATTCAACAATATATACCATAAGATGTGTTATATCCTCTTCGAGTTTATCAATACAAAAATGCCGGTATAATAAAAAATAAAAACGTACTTTTATTATGCACTCACAAAGTTTAATCACACGATTGTTATACGAAAGAAGAATTTACTCGTCGACAAACTATTTATTAAAAAAAAGTAAAAAACGAATACTTATTCTATCAATTTAATTAGTCATTGCTTTGATTAGATACTAAATGACTCTCAATATGTTGTATTTGATCGAGACGAGACTTCTTCGCAGAAAACAACATGAAACATATTGGACACATATAATTTGAATTATCAGTACTTTTGTTGACATTATTCGCTTGACTATCATTTCTAAGATGTCGATTTTAGAAAACATATAATCAAATTATAATTTTTATTTTACCTTATCCTATTTTCAATACTATTTCTATTTTCTGATGTTGATACTTGACTATTAATAATTCTTTGTTCATCTATAGTAGTTGTATTCGATGATCTTGATCCTTTAGGATTTATTGGTTTTATTTTCGGATATTCCATTTCGTACTTGATATATTCGAGTTCTGCTATGCGACAATGTAAACTTTCACACACCTGCTTCAAATTATCGAACGCTTCTTGATTCATCTCCTGACGAGCTGTTTTCACACTAACTAAATAATCTTCACGATTATTATCAAAACGTTCTCGTTGTATTTTGTAGTCTCTCTGAAGTATTTCGAGTTGTTCATTAGCATGTTGGTTAACCCTTTGAATATTATCCCAATACCATTTATGGATGGCATCAATATTGTCTTCCATTCGCTTTTTCATCACCTTCCAATGATCATAGAATATTCGACGAATTCCCCTCTCATATCTGTCCCCCTTGTTAGAGCGTCCTGGTTCATCTAAATTGATTTGTATTAATTTTTCTATTTTCGCCATATCTGAAACAATGTGAAAATAAGTAAAATAAAAGTTTGTTTTTAAAGACTCGATGAATATGATATAGACGAATATTTTTTTTATACGTAAGTAAGTGGAGAAAGTTTTCAACCAACGATGCATGTGTGAGAAAAGGCTGTGAGTAATGAAAGTGTGGCGACAATTTTTTTTTGTTTCGTTTTTTTAGGGTCA
>Ga0209922_102072_pt1 | contig 18138 bp, 12 predicted proteins | sample ThiBiot_500_biof_FD_183946 | JGI IMG/M metagenome (GOLD analysis project Ga0209922, IMG submission 183946) | Wastewater bioreactor microbial communities from Cape Town, South Africa - Thiocy_expt_500_biof (SPAdes) | ecosystem: Engineered > Bioreactor > Thiocyanate-remediating > Anaerobic-Aerobic ...
TCTCCTTTTCTCTCTCTCTCTCTCTCTCTCTCTCTCATTCTCATTAATAAGGGTCATTTGCAAAACAATATTGCGAGTATCACATAAGAAAGCAAAAAAAAACATGAGAAGATCATGGAAAAACTCTGGTGATGAGAGATGCGACTGTAATTTTGACAAAAAATGTAGAAAAAAACTGAAGACTGACTGCCCGAGAGTTTGTCTTTGTTCGACGACAATGACGACCGTAAGCGTAGGTGCAAATGCTTAATTGATGATGTATATATATATATATGCGGCTGTTACTCTTTTCCTTTCTCCCTTTTCTCGTTTTGATTCATGAAGTGGAATTTTTAATTGAATGTGCAAGATTTCCGCCATTGCCGATCTATGATAATAGTAAAAAAAACAATTCAAAACTCCGAATGGATACACACTTGATAATAAGAGAAGAAAAGCGAAGAAAATCATTTGAATCAATAGTAAAAAAAAAAGTCAAGAAAAGTTTGTATTGATAATCAATACAAAATCGATCTTATATTTATATATTCATTTATTGTTCGAGAGATTTTAGACGAGCCAAAAAAGAGAAAAAGAGAAAAGAAAGGAGTCTCGCCTTCGTCTTATAGAAACAAAAAAAAGAAACGTTTTTTTTAGAGAATAGAATTGATCTTATTAATTTTACTAATTGGGAAAAAGAAAGATTGTATTTCTATATTGGACGATCAATCAAAGCAAAAACTTCCTCAATCCTACCTGCGATGAATTAAATTGCATGACAAAAAAGTCAAGAGTATATATAATAGATAGAAATAGAGATATAAGAAACTCAGGCAAATGTCTTTCTTATTATTCATTGACATCGGCAACTTATAGATGAGGAAATAGTGACGAGAGGAAACGGAAAATCCTCACCAATTACAGTGTTCAAATCTATCTGACGATGATGATAATAATAATAATGATGATTGTACAGAGACGAACTACACACCCAAATGAGCTATTCCATATAGATTAACATCGAAAGAATTTATTTCAAATGTGTTAAAGAAATTCTCTTTCTATTTTGTATAAAAACTCTGGCTAATTCAAATAATGCATGTTATTTATTATGGTTGTTGCTTTCTTTTTTCTATCTTCATTATCTTCTTCTTCTTTTTTTTTAATATTTTTTTATCAATTATATTTAGTCGTGCGAGTTTAATTTTTTTCTTTTCCGTATTATAGATAGATAGATAGATAGATATTTATTCAAATGCTTTTATCCTTTACAATCGAAACACGTTAATGTCACACGAGCATTCGACTGAATGAACATCATAATCCATCAAAGAATATTTGCCGAAATAGTTTTGCTAAAAAAAAACTTTTGTTGTGTCAGACATTTACTTTGTTACGATATATACGTGTGAAAAAAACAAATTTGTTCGACAAATTATTAATTATTCTCTTTAAAGAAAGAAAAAAAGAAAAATTTCCAAATCTCTTTTTGAGTTTCTTTTACTTTGTTTAAAATTTCATAGGAATTTTCAGAAAGAAAATTATTCATAACTAAACGTCGATTGCCGATCTATTGACAAACGATGAGTAAGAATGACGACGACGAACGAAAGAAAAACAACATTTCTCATTTGAATATTTATTTGATTAATCTTCAATACTAATGAATAATCCACTTTTATAATCGATTTATCATAAATCTTTTTTTTCTCTCTCTCTCGTCTATTCAAAGAATAAATCGAAAATAGATTTCAATTAGAGGAACCATCCATTAGTCTCTAATTCGAACATTTACTAATTAATAGGTAAATACAAATTGATGATGTACCATCGAATTGCGTATGCACTAGAAGACTCTGTTATTTAATAAGCATTCAATAGTTGATGAACGACACGACAAGCTTGTTAACATGTGATTACTATTGGTAAATATGCGGTCGATGCAATTTTTTTTCAGCAAACATGCGGAAAGATCATGCTTTCTATAGAAAGCGAATGCTCAAATTATAGCAATTATATTCAGTGCTAAACTAGTGATCGACATTTGAATGGGCGGTCGTTTTTTATTATTTAGAACCAAGAAACATGGAAATATATCATGTCAAGTTGATCATATTCTCTTTTCTTGCAATACCATTAAAACTATGATTTCATTAGACAAGTAGTGGAATGTGATGATGAATACTGTTTCAATACAAATAATTAATTTATTTGCTTACCCTCGATACGCTTGCTTGAATGATACGTCGATAGGGATACAACTGATGACGTATGAGAAGTAAAAAAAATGTTCTTACAGTTTATATAATCATCGATAGATAATAATAACTAATAAATAGTTATAAGACACAGATAGTACTTTGAAATAACATAAGGTTTTGAAAATTTATTTTATTCTTTTTGATAAAAATAAAAGAATGAAGTAGTTAGATGTTATTCTAATCTATGATTCTTTTTTCCATTATTTCAGCACTTCATCAGATTAGACATTAAATAATTGAGGTAATAAAATGAAAATAGCTTTCTCAAGCAGATGTTTTTAATAGCAATAGATAATTAATTGCTTATGTTTAATATTTATAATTAAATTGTAACTGCGAAGACGCAAGTATTGCAAGTCAAAGATGTTTTTTTTTCTTATCTCTATGGATATAATACGATAAATCAATGTCTCAAATTCTTCAATAAATAATAAAAGATTATTATCATAATGCAATTTCTCTTTAGTTTTAATAAATCTTTTATTTAGAATTCATTTTGACGATGAATATTGAAAAAATTCTTGAGTTTAATGTCAAACTAAACTTGATAGTGCCAATAGAATTCTTCGCATAATATATGATAGCATTGTTTTAAAAATAGGTTTCTTTATTTGTGATCTACATAATCGTCTTGCTGATATTAAAGATTTTCTATGGATTATATTTTTTGAATAATTATTCAAGGATACGGGAAGTAGAATTAGCACTAAAAAGTGCTAATGACTCAGAATTACATCAATTAACTCGGTAAAATTCAAGATGACATCACATAGGTATATTATTGTTCACAAGAGTTATATGAATCATTACTATAATAAACAATTGATCATAATTCTTGTCCCGAGATTGAAAAAGCCAAGGAATGTATAATTATAAGACGATATCTTTTGTATTTTAGAAAACATTTTTTTTTATATATAAAAAATTGAGTATAGGTATACATACACACGGAGCAAGAGAAAGAGCTGCAACTACTTTTACAAAGGATAAAAAGAAACGAAAAATTATTAATTTGTTTCGTATTCATTCGGTTGTGATGATGATGATGATGGTTGTTGTTCTTGTTTAGACATAACATAATGATGAAATTTACTCAATTCACTTGTATTTTGTGTATACAATACTGCTAATCGTTCGATAAGAACTTTCAGACAATGTGCACTACCATAGATAAGACCGAATTTTAATATTAAAAATCCAACACCTTTAAAAAATCCACGTCCCCATGAACCTTCAGTTTCAATTATTGTTCGACAACAATCAAATAGACCCAAATATCGAGTATTAATTGGTACACAGCCAACGCCCATATTATCCAAATTATCGACTATTGTTCGTGTACCTTGTACAAATAAACGATTGAGTACTGTTTCGTATGGATATAGAAGAAAATTCGCAAGAAAAATCGAGCAAATGCTCGATTCAATACGTAGAAATGATCGATTGACTAGATTCGGTATTGTTTCAATTAATCGACATTCAATATCATCGATTGTTTCGAATTGCGCTTGATTTGTTTCATGTTTTCGTTCTCGTTTAAGAAATTCATCTTCTTTAATTTGATATAAATATCGATCGAGAAAACGTTCTAACACATGTCGACCAACAAAATACGGTAAACTCAACGAAATTAAATACCATATTGGTAAAGCTCGTGCATAGAAACCTGTTTTAATACCTAAAATACGTTGAAATGGTTCGATAAATATTGTTAATGGCGACCAATGATTGACAATTGTTAAGTCCGATTGAACTGATCGAAGAAGATGTACAGAATACATTGGGATTAATAAAAATGAACTGATTGCTTTTAAAACAATGTGTTTTATTTGTAAATTTGATTTATCTAGTGGAGCAATTTCTTCAATTAAATTGTTTGAAATCGTATCAAGTGTTGTTAAAATCAATGAACTAAAACATCCTTTCCATAGAACACCACTACCCTGTTGATATTTCATTGTAGAAATCATTTGTATAGATGAAAACGGTGTTAGATAAGCACGAGATGATTCACTTTGAATTTGTGCTTGACGTCTAAGAAAATCAAATTCGAATTCAAATCAAACATTCACAAATAAAAAAAACCTTAGCGTTTCAACAGAATAAAAAACAATATGTTCCAATAGCCATTTGCTGACATTCAATGAAACATCGATATTATGCTGTAGATATTGCTTTCTTCGAAGAAAATAATGATCGATTTGTTCGATAAGATTGGTTTCATAATCTCCATTCAATAGAAACAACGAAGATGAATTCGAGAAAGATTGATTCTCAGTTTTTTTAATTAAAGGACTTAGTAGAAGACTAGCTGGTGATGCAGGTAATTGTTGAATTAAACGTGCTGGACTTGGAAGGAACGATGGCAATGAACTATCCGTTGAGGGTGAATTTCGAACGAGTTCATCGTGAACGTCTCGTGGTAGACGAGCTCGTTGTTGAGTCGTTGAATTCGATAGATTGAGATTCAAAGAAGCTGGTTGATTAGGTCGTAGACCCATGGTTAAATCTTGATGGAGATTCATTTTTCGATCTATCTGCAAGAAAACAAGCGCGTTTTCGTATCGAAGATAAATCAAATATAAATCTTAATTTCTCTTATTTGAAAAATCGATGTCAAGTCTATTTGATAAGCAAGAACAAGATCTAAAAAAGACAAGAAAACGTGGCCCATGTTATTCACGTATTGATGATCAATCACAATCGTTATTAACACGTTTGTTTGGTACTATTTTTGGTCAAAATCATATGTTAACAAAGAAAAAATTACGAACAAAAAACAAAGTCTTACATTTACCAACACAATCGACGATTAAAAAACAATTTCGACAAAATCAACAAACTTTACAAACATTTGTCAATCATTTAACACAGATCGAACAAAATCAAAATGCTAATCATCATGATCATCATCACCATCACCACCAACAACAACAACGACGACAAATAGATGAAATGTAAATCGAATTTACACGAGAGAGAGAGAAAAAAAATGAACACGAAGAAACTTTTTTTTGCAGATCGTTAACTTCACAATCGAAACGTTATAAAAAAATGTCAGATGATCCATCATGGTTCGATGTTCTACGTTCGGATCAAACGACAAATGACGCTTGGTCACGTATTAAACGTCGACTCGAACCGAATCAACAAAAACATATACTCAGGTTTGTTAACAAGCAACTAATCTCAATCATTTTCTTTCTATCACATATGATTTACTAGAGCATTAATGATCATCTGTGCTAATCTAATCGATGTACCTCTCGACAAACAAACTGAATTCTAATCGAACGACATACAAACAAAGACATAGAAGACTGTTTTTACTTTATTTTAGTTAGACACTTTTTCTTTGTTTATAATATAACATACATATATATGTGTGTATATGGATGAATGAGAAAGAGAACAAAAAAGAGAAGTATCCAGATTGCACTAAGAATTTAATAATATGAGACGATTTTGGTCGATCACCATTACTAAACAGCACCTATAGAACGAGAGAAATTTTTCTTTTCAAATCAATAAATTGTTGTTTGTTTGTTTCTATTACCATTTGTTTTCGATTGAATATTAGCTAATTGAAAAATTTGATCGATTTCATTTTCTGACCATGGTTGTTGCCATTTTAAAAAGTGTTGAAAAATTTTCAATGGTCGATTTTGATTATTGAGAAAATTCGAAACACGTTGTTTAAAATTTTCTTCCATGTTACCATGTTTCGATGATACATGTAAACGCATACATTCACGTGAGAAAACAACGAAAAATTCTTCATGTGAACACGCATGGCAACGATAGAACACATTGTGTGTTAACCATTGCCGAGCGATTTCATCATTTGACAAAAGTACCGATTGAACTTGATTTGTTAACGGTAATTTACGTGGATTTAAACGAGATGTTTTTGTCATATTTTCATCGAGTTTATCAATTGAATTCACATGTGTTTTTGTTCCATTGACTAATGATGTATGTTTATTACTATCATTCGAACAGTTTACTATACGTATACGAGCACCTTCATTGAGAGCAACTGATTGATATTTTGGAAGTGAATCATTGTTTAATTTGTTACTTGTTCGATCTTTGTACTGTTGACAATCGAGTTCAGTTTTAACAGGAGATCCGACATGAGTATCGGGACTATCATTTGAATTACTATTTAATTGTATATCACTTATTCTTGATGAATAGGGTTTTATTCGTGTATCGAAACGACGACGATCATCAGATATTTGCGTTATAGACATGCCCGATGATGATGATGATGTTGAACGTTTGTCGATTTCATACGATGAATCATTATGACGACGAATTTTTAATGGTGGAATCGAAAGTTCAGAACCGTTTTCTTCATCATGATCATCATCGATATCTGGATATTCTCGTTTTGCTGTAGGTTTTTGATAATCATAAATAGTCTTACGTAGAATATTCATTAACGATAGAGTTTGTGATGAATAATCATTTTCATATGAAAATTTCTGTAGAATAAAATCAAATTCTTGACTAGCTATTGAATGTAAAAGATGAAAATAACATTGAAATAAACGATTCAATGGATATTGAACTAATGTATGAAAATTGGGCGAAAGTATAAGTGGATAAATATGCGTGGTATTCGAAATCAATTGTTGTCGAGCGAAGATTTTCGTTGGAATATTAATTAGATAGGTTTTTGAATTTACAGGATTGGATATTAATGTTGATGATGGAATATCTTCTGTTTTATAATGTTTATTTAATTTTGAATAAAAAGATTTCTGTTCACGTCGAGAATATTTATAAAGATGATAATTAGATAAATCTGCTATGGAATTATCAGCATTCGTTGAATCGTTGGAAAATGAATTATTATCTGATGATTGTTCTTCGAATTGACATGATGAATCGTCGAAGGATAACTGAGATAAGAAAGAAGAAGAATCGTACGTATAAAAATGTGTTAAAGGAATGTTAAGATCTAGTTCGTGATTTGAAGAGATGCGATTTGACAATATTGAAGTTTTAAGTGGATGAAGTTGCACCACTAGATTATAGAAGAGAAAGAATAAATTCGTTGGATTTCAATGAAACAAAGAAAACAAACTATAAAGACAATCTTGTTGAAATTGATTTAATTGTGGAACGGATTCATTGAGCAATGTACCAGTGGACTTGTTTATTTGACATTGAGAAAGATGAATTAATAAAGTCGTACGTTCGGAAAATTCATTAGCACAAAAATGGCAAACATAGATCCGATTTTCTGCAACAACAAACATGTCCGATCACTTGAAATTCTTTTATAAAATCAAAATAAACCTGTTGACGGATTAGCCATGAAACGAGAAAACGGAATATCACCGGAGATCGCTTTTTTTCTGTATACTTATGTATTTAGCACAGATGAAATTCTTTCATGATCTAGAATAAAATGATACTCATGTTGAAGCATCGATCGAATGACAAGGACTTGTATTGCTCAAGGCGATTGATTACGTCAATTTCTATGAGTGAAACTGTATCGAAATTCGTGATATTGTATTAGGAAGAAGAACAGGAAAAAAAACACACACACACACTCGAAAGATCAACATGTAAATTTCCTTGTGAAAGAAAAATTTTTATTTGATTTTCAATGGTTTTTATTGATTGGTTCGATAGATTCGAAAGGAAAATAGATGACGCCTTCAATAAATCATCGACATCTATTCTTGAGGGTGTTCAGTCCAGATTCCTATTGAATTTGTCTTTGTCAGTAGCTCCATCTGTTTACAAGACTTTGAAAGGTGAATCACCTCAAAAACAAATAATCCCTATAGAATCGAATTTTTCGTCTTTGTGGTTAAAATACATTCATGTCGACGCATGAGTATAGTTTACATTTTCTTGTTAATGAACTCGTACGAACATTAAAGTAATCATTTCGAATATGAAATCAACATCTAATATGATTATCTTCATTTAGTGTCAATTTAAAAGGAACAAATCTTGCACCGGAAGCAATTGTTGATTATTTTAATAAAAATACAAATCAGCAAGCGAATACTTACACGCCAGTAAAAGAAATTGCAAAATGAATATTTGAATAGTTTCTTTTTGTCTTTCTTAGGCAGAATTATCTGATGCTAAACGTAAACTTTTTGCTAATTCTGGATCAGTGAATGAATTTGTTGATTTATACGATAGTTTAAAAGCTCGACAGTACGTTCGATTTGAACAATGAAAACGATTGACTTTGATTTTAGTGTTCGAGATTTAGATTCACTTATTATCATTCTTTCTCAAATATCTGATAATTCGGAAGTAGATTTAAATCGATTTTATCGAATGTAAAAATCAATTTGAATTCTGTTTTCAGCTTCGAGAATTGCTTAAATCATCTCGTTCAGCATCGACTACAATGATTAGTCCACAACAGAAACGTCTTCATCCTAATCGAACGACTGCAACCAGTCCGACGTCAACTATTTCGAAAGTTCATTCTCCTCACGTTCTTGCAGAAGTTAGTTTCTTTTTTAAATTGAAATTAAATTAAAAAAAACTTAAATAGATGAAAGATACACTGCTTCGGCCAACGTCGACCATGTCTCAACCGGGTTCGATCATTTCCGAAGGAGAAATTCGTCGTCGAGGTGAAATTTGACTTTGTTTTTTTTTTCTTCAAAATCTCAATTGACAATTTCATTCGGTTTAGTCATGACTCCATCATCATCAACTGAATTTTTCGGTCGACCACCTTGGTACAATGAACGACTTCGTCTTCTCTGGGATTTCTATCCAACACCGGAAAAATTCGAACCAGTCAGTTTCAATCATTTTCATTGTTTGATCATGTTGAAATTCTCGTTTTTCAGGATGTTGCGATCGGACGTCTATCAGTCGTCGAACAAGAGGCGATTATTGTCGAAGATCTTCTATTATGTATGCTAGTGAGTAAACAAAACTCAATTAGTTTTCTGTCGAAAAATAAAACACGAATTCTTTGTATTTTCAGGGTGTCGAAGGGAAATTTATCAAAACGCCATCATTAACTGATAAACAAGCACAACGATCGTTTCATATCGATCGATCATTAGGTTTGCACGGCAAGGAACGGTACCTAATCTGCATTATTATTATTATTTAGATGCAACATTACGAGATTTAGCTCGTCGAATGGTCCCACTTTGTTCGAATCATTCGTTAATCGTTCGATTTATCGAAGGTAAAAACAAACTTGATGATTAACTAAATCAAACGAAAGCTATTTTTAGATCGTTCGCAATACAAATACGGATTGATTAATCATGCACTTGCTGGAGCTCTACGAGATATCATTCAAGTAAGAGAAATCTTTCAAAAATCAGCGTTCTGCAATTATATCCAATAATAGAGATACTATGTTTTTGTCAGTCAATTGGAAACACAACAACAGCAAGGTCAATTAACCCTTCAAACACTCTGGTTTCACACGGAACCTGTCATGGAAATGATGGAAGTCGTTGCAAATATCGTCAAAATCTTAAATAAAGTATTCATTTTAAATACTTAAAACACAAAAAAAAAGAAAACATCGTGTCATCGTGCTCCGTAATTTTAGGGCAACACAATAGGTCGTGCTGTACTCGATTTACTTCATGAACAAACATTGAAATTAAGCGGTCATAAACAAACCTATGACATTTGTTTCTTTCTTACAAAATCAGCGTATAAACCTTACTTAAAAATGCTTGAAACATGGATTCATAATGGTCTTATTGATGATCCATACAACGAATTTATGGTTCAAGAAAATAAAGATATTATTCATCATGAAAGTAGTCTCGAACAAGAATACAATGATAAATATTGGTCACGTCGATATATTCTACAACGAAATAATACGCCAATTCTTTTTCAATCATCATCTGACATGATTTTAAATACAGGCAAATATTTAAATGCCATACGTGAAAGTGCATTAGACTATAATGATGATATGCATATGGATATGTCAACATCGATATTACGTATTGATAAACAATTATTAATGAATAATCATAAAACATTGGAATATACAATTCATGAAAAAGATCTCGATGAAACTATTGAAGAAGCGTATAAATATGCGTCGGAAATTTTATTAGATTTAATTTTAAATAAATATCATTTAATTGAACGTTTTCAAACATTGAAACATTACTTTCTTATTGATAAAGGTGATTATATTGTTCAATTTTTTGATTCAGCTGAAGATGAATTAACAAAACGAGCTCGTGATATTGATGAAAATAAAATTCAATCGTTACTCGATGTTTCACTTGCATTAACATCAGATGATCAATACAAAGATGATGTACGAATTAAAATGTTTCATTATGATTTAATATCAATGCTCGAACGTGTTATTAACATTGAATCGAATGCAATCGATGCATCAGAAATTAAATTAACGGGTTTAGAATCGATTTCACTTGATTATGATGTTAAATGGCCAATATCATTAGTTATCAATCGAAATTGTTTAACAAGATATCAAATGCTGTTTAGATTTCTATTCTATATTCGTTATATCGAACGATTATTATGTAATGTCTGGCGAGCGCATAAAAACGGTGGTCGAAGACGACGACGACCGGCAACTGGCCGTGAAAAACGGAATCTCATAACGAAACCCAATGGTGCCGCCTATTTGAGACATAAAATGTTACATTTTGTACAGAATCTTTTGTATTATATGAGTTTTGAAGTAATCGAATCTCATTGGCATACATTTCAAAATAACTTGAAAAAAGTGACCAACATTGATGAATTATTAAAATTTCATATTTTATATCTTGATAATTGTCTTCGTGATTGTATGTTAACAAGTGTTCATCTTCTTCGACATATTCATAAAATTATGGCTACATGTGTCATGTTTGCTAATGCAATGGATAATGTCGATGATGACAATGATTATGATAGTCTTCCGGGAACAGTCGTTGCTAGTTTTAATAAGAATTTTACTGAACAATTACAACAATTATTAGAAGCTATTTCGAAAGAAGATGGACCGGCTCATAGTGGTACGACGAGTGGAGGAGGACAACAACATACATTAACAAATATAATTCATAGGTATTTACGAAGAAAAAAAAGCAATGCGACAGATTAAATTGAAAATTTTATTTTTCATTTGCTTTTTTTAGAATCAACTTCAACAATCAATACTGTTAATGCGTTATTTTTTACCATTTCATGATGACAAACATTCCTTCTTTTTTCTTTCTTCCTTTGTTCTTTATGCTTATGTCAATAAAAACAAATCGACTGTCATTTATGTTAATAGGAGATATATATATATATATTTAAAAAACGAATCTACGTTGGCATTTGAGTTGACCTCTCTATGATTAGTAAAGAAGAGAAAAAAATCATAAAAAAATATTGTTTTTCAAAATCAAAAATTTTATTTTTTTTCAAATCTCTTTTTCTCTCTCGCTCTCTTTTCGCACACACGTCACAATTTTTTTTGATAGACGTATTTTTGTCGTTTCTTTTTTTTCTATAACAAATATCATAACAAAAAAAAACAAAAGAACATGATCATATCACACACAATGCATCTTCTCAGTTACTTCATGCAATACAAAGAAAAAAAACAAACGAAAAATAACAGAATAATAACATTTTTTGTTCAAATCAACAATCATATGTTCTTCAGTTCAGATAGACGTTTTTGAAAATTGCTCACCAGCTCTCTCTCTCTCTTTTGTTCGACTTCTCTTAACTTACATGGCAAGGATAAAAACAAAATCAACAAGAAGAAAAAAACAACAGTATAGTGTAATAAATAAATAAATATAACAGACAAGAAAAACAGTTTGATTGTTAGAATATAAACGCACATGCCTATAGTACATCTGAACAACTAAACTACTGTCGCTGCTCAAATCCCATCGAAAAACGTACTCAACCGAGAGAAACAAGAGAAATGATGTGTAGAAAACAGAAACGATCTTTTTTGTTTATCTGAAATTGAGAGGCTCAATTGAAAACGCACACACACACAACATCGACAACAACAGTCAAAAGAAATTTTGTTTTTTTTTCTCGATTATTTTCTATAGACAATTCTAAATTGATAAACGAAATGAATACTGGTCCTCATCTACGACATAACAACGAAGAAAACGAACTTATATACACTTGATTATATATATATATACGTAACTCTGCATGATTTTTCTCTCATCCTGTCCAAATAATATTAACAAAAAAAATAACAAATCAACAAACGCATTGCACGACACGATCAATAGTCAAAGAAATAAATGGTTAACAATAACTAGAAAATGAAGAACACTAAATCACCGGTTTTCTCATTTGAAATCGAATCACTGTTAGAAAGCATTCACTCAGAACTAGTTTGATTTACTTTTGATCGCGTGACACACATTCGAGAGAAATATATGCAGCTAGTCTACTTCGATCTATGTACAAGTATGTATTTACATACATAAATATGTAGGTAAGTATGTTTAATACTTAGATTTTCGACTGTCAGTAACCGTCGTTGGCATTGGAAGGTATGACGATTGTTGGGCATAAAATGGTGAAAGTTGATTGATATTCATTGGAGTTGGTGTTGGAGGTGAACTGGATAAATCTGTTGATGATGTTGGAATGTTATAATTAGTAGCATGTTGTTGTTGTTGTTTCTGCTGCTGATGATGTGGTTTGTATTGATTATGTGCAGGTAAACGACGTGGATGTTGATGATAATTAGCAGATACATTAGGTGACATTTTGCCCATTGGATGCTGAAGTTTTTGAATAGCTAATGCTTTGTATAAACGATTGAGTTTATAATAATCTATTAAAATAAAATTCAACAATTTTAAAATGTATAATAATAATCTTACAAGGAAAACTTTCGACATAACCACAATAGCCACTATCTGATGATTCATTTGATGTTGTACTATGAACTGAATGTGGTGTATCCGATCGATCTGGTTGAAAATTATTTCCATCAACCGGTGAACCTTCGCATGATATTGAATCGAAATGATTTTGTTCATGTTGAGCCGGAACTCGAATTGGTGTTGATGGTGACATTTGAAATGCTGGTGCTTGAGGAGATAGTTCTCGTGGCGGTGTAAACAACGGTCCATTTCGAAATGTACTTGCTGATGAAATGACTAACGATGGTTGTCCAGTAGGATATGGTGATGATGTACGTTGAGGTGTTGATGAACCCGAACAACTAACTGGATCACATGATAGTGACGAGCTTGGTGCAATAAACGGTACACGACTTGTCGATAATAATGTGTCCAAATCATTTCTTATCAATTCATTTCCTTCTTCGTCAAATCGAACAACTGTTAACTGTTGATTTTCTTTTGGTGATGCATGATTACCAAGTCTATAAACAAGAAATTATATTCTTAATCTGTATCTAAGATACTATATTTGTTTTTGTTGATTTCTATTATTTTGTATTTAATATACAAAACAAAATGAAGACATGGAAACAGAAGGAAGAGAGAACGAGAGAGAGAGAAAGAAGGAAACAACTACCTTAGTAGGCGGGAGAAAATGAAAACGAAGAACAAGAACAGAGAAAACTAACTCATTCTTTTCCTTTCTTTGCATATGATGACATCATCAAGTCTCGTGATTTGTTTCTGCGCAGGCGACCTACGCATATTCTCAAGTGAAACAAGAGAGAGAGAGAGATCTGAACTCTTAATGAGTAAGATATAGAATACGAACATCGTAATAGTACAAACCTTATTGTGACTTCACATGGATCAATCCATAATGTTAAATCATGTCGTATACCAAGTAAATTAGGTGTAAAACCTAATTTTTGACATATTTTAGCAACAATTTTATCACAATAATCATTTGATTTATTGAATTCCAATGAACGGTATGCTTGTCCTTTGATAGGTTTGTCTAAAATGACATTTATGAAAAAACAAAACAACAAAAATAAACTCAATTCTTACCAGGATACCAATGACCTTGGTAATGTTCAAATAAATTTTGTTCAAGTTTTGAACGAAATTCTTCTAAATGTTCATCTTTTATCGAACCAAAACGTTGAACATAAGATACAAGTAGATCAAGTGCGGCATTGATTTCTTTTTTCATGATTACAAAATGTGTTTTCTTTCGTTTATCTATAATTTCAATTCGAAAATTTCGTAATTAACAAATGACAAAAACCTGTTGCAAGAGAAAAAGTGAATAAATATCTACGTGTGGAAGTAATATATGTCGAGCTTTTATACTGTGAGGGTAATAGTATGTGTATTGCCTTTTTATTCTCTTTCTTTTTCTATAGAGAAAAGAAGAAGAAAAAAATAAGAGAGAAAGAAAAGAGAAGAAAAAAAAATCTTGATCCATTTTAATGGTGCATGTTTTGGAAAGAAAAGAATGAGAGAAAAGAAAAAGAAATATTCAGACGTAATATGCGACGTAATAATCAGTTCACTAATGAAATGAAAATTTCTAGAACAATATTTGTTAGTCGCCTTTCTTTTTATCATCAAAGAAAAAGGAAAAGAAATAGAAAGAGAGAGAGAAAAACAAGAAAAAAGAATAGAAGAACAAAATGGGGAAAACATGCTCTGTTTGACCCGCAATTATAACGAGTGAAGAGAAAATTCTAGTGATGTTTTTCAGTTTGTTTGGATTGGGTAACATTGATGACGTGTCACGATGACAACTGATGATTCATTCAGAAACAACTATAAACACATCGAACGAGAAAGAAATAGACGCAAAAAAATAACCTTAGATCCTGACAGTGCAATTTTTGTTTAGTAGGAAAAAACATTGATTTCGAATGGCTTGAAATAGAAGACATATCGTCTCTTTTGCTTTCTGACTTTGTCAAAATTTCGTAGAAGAACAAAAAAATCCTTCAAAACGATGATGACGACGACAACGACAAAACACACAAACACAGTCGTTTACGTGTTTTTTATTTTTAATCGATAACACAATAGAAAAAGAACCTTGATAAAAATAACGCTGGAAATGACCTTAGAAAAACAGCATCGACGATTGCATAATAACGATGAAACACATACCGAACATGATTTTTCAGTTTGTTAGCTGATTATTTTTCTTTCGCGTTCTTGTTATTGACCTAAAAAAATCATACTCAAATAACGTATCAGTCATGATAAACTCAGACGAATGCGACAACGCTTCGATGTTGTTTTTTTTCGAGCGTGGTCTGTCGCCTACCATTTTTATTTATCGTACATAACAACGACAAACAAAACGAATCTATTCAATCAATACAGGAAAAAAAAGTACTCCGAATAAATAGGTTATTAAGTTAATAAAAATAATCGAATACAAGGTAACAATCATGAATCATTATCACACTGAGAGATTTGGATTAAAAATTTAGAGAGTTCGCATTCAATTAGTGAGAGAGATATTCTGACCTTGTGAAAGCAGAGCAGATTTCTCGAATTATACTTTTACATATGATGAATATATGATTACATACAAGTATAATATTTAACAATCAGTCTTGATAGCAAAGAAGAAAAAAAAGCATTCGACAAACATGGATTTTGATAAAAATGAGTAATCAAAGGAAGTAACGAAAAGAAAATGCAAAAAAGGGAATATTTACTTCTCATACCCCATAGAATAATTATTGATGTTTCCCAGATGCTTTGTTCGAAGGATTTAATAGTTTTCTTGTATTGAAATATAATTTCGATGAAATATTTATCAGACTGGAATCGATATTTTGACGTTGTCAAGTATTTTTCTGATTAATCAAGACGTGACGTTAGTGCAACAGGTCTAAAACATAATTATTACCTCGATCTTTACTTGAGTTTGTTCAGCAGACAAGTTAAGTAATAATAATTATTAAGATCATGCTTTCATTTAAATAGAGAATAAAACTAATTGAGACTATTAACAATACTAATAACAGAGTTCATTATGTTGATAAACTTAGTGATCTTTAAAAGAGAGGACGTATCCGTGAGCAAGTAAAAAAGTAAAAGATTAATTCTTCTCTTGCTTGACATCATCGAATATTTATCTTTTATAGAATAAAGTCTTGAACAAAGACCGGTTCCCTCGATATAGGAAATTACACGTATCAAGCAGTACGGGAAAAGAAGTCATCTCGACAGTCGTACTTAATAATTCTTCGTCAACCTCGATATTATAGAATATGAAGAAGAGATGATGACATTCGTAATTATAATAGAAAATAATTGATAACTAGATAGTATGCTTCGTAAATGGACTAAACGGGATTTGTTTGACTTGAATTAGTATTAATTTAGAAAAGAAATCAGGTGAAGATTTTTTGAATCTAGGGAGAGAATTTTGTTTTTCATTTACAAAAAGTAACTAATTAGGTGATTTTTGTTCGTTTAATACACTAAAATTCCGACGAGATTTGTTTTTAGACAAAGAGGCGATCTCATATATGTATGTATAAATAATCACCCATCGATCAAAATTGTACGTTCATATAGTATACTGACGACGACATACACACGCACACGCATACAAACGAGAGAAAAAAAGAGAACATGGATAGATAATCGATGAAAAAAGGGAGCAAAAGAAAGAGAAAAACAACCAAAAAAAGATTCTTTGTTTTTTTTAAATAACAAGAAAATTATGTTTGAGGAAGGTTTGTTGTTGGTAATGGTGGTGCGGATGTTGACTGTGAAGTAGTCGATACAGGTGCTTGTTGTTGTTGTTGTTGTTGGACTAAGGATTGAGGCAGTGAAGAAGAAACCGGCACTGGAGTCGGCTGATTAGACAGCAATGCCGATGGAGTTAGAGTCGAAGCTGCACTCGATACAGATGTTGGAGGATTTATTGAATCATTTACAGCAGTTGTTGGGACATTCAATGGCGTATATTGAGCAAGGATTTCACTGGGTACATGTTGACGAAGAAATAAATTTTCATGTTCTATCGAAGCAACTTTATCCGTAAGTGTACGAATTTTTGAACGTAATTCAGAGACTTCATCACGAACAGCTGATAACAAATGCACTTTGACAAGATCCTATAAATAGAAAAAAAAATGTTCAGTACATTTCGAATTGAAATTAATTTACCATTGCAGCGGAGATCTTATTGTCGATATCAGTTGGACTAAAACGAAAACAAAACCATCGGTCATTATCAATTGCAAATCGATTCGATTGCAAAAACGTTTTGTAATGCTTATGAATTACAATCAGCAAGAAAAAAAAAGCAAGAACCCTTGAATGAAAGAGCTCTTAGCGTAAATAAAAGATGGATATGATTAATCATTCATATTTTCGTTGCTGCTTTTTTAGCATAGCAGTTCACCAGATGAAAAAAAAGACAGACAAGCGTGAGTATCATTCGAATAGATTAATGCTAGATCATTTCTATGATTTTTTTTTAAAAATTGTATCGAATATTCTTAGATTATGCATTAGCATATCAAATTGAATATTAATTTAGATCGAATACCTGCCCTGCAGTCTGTACCTCAAAAGTCCTCGTCTCTTGGAACTTCAGGCAGAGAAAAACAATAGATGTGAAAATTTAAAATTCCTAAATTCGATATTCACTTGTTTTGTTTTGTTGGTGTTGTTAATTCTTTGAGAATTTCATTGGTAATTTCGGTACTCTGAGTGTTTTCGTTACTCAATAGACCCATGGCAGTAGCAGTGGCAGCAACAGTTTGAGCCGCTGCTTGAGAAAGAGTTAATGGTGAACCAGCTGATGGATAGGGCCAAATATCGGTTAATGCAGCCGTTGAAGATTTATTTGGATTGTTAGCAGTTGTTATTGGTGCGGTGACTGGAGAGAGAAGTGATGTTGGCGGTGGATATTGTGAATTTAATATTGATGGAGACGATGATAGTAAATCAGCGATTTGCGAAGAATTATGTCCTGCGTTTATAAAAATTGGTCT
>Ga0209922_102074_pt1 | contig 18133 bp, 9 predicted proteins | sample ThiBiot_500_biof_FD_183946 | JGI IMG/M metagenome (GOLD analysis project Ga0209922, IMG submission 183946) | Wastewater bioreactor microbial communities from Cape Town, South Africa - Thiocy_expt_500_biof (SPAdes) | ecosystem: Engineered > Bioreactor > Thiocyanate-remediating > Anaerobic-Aerobic ...
GAACGATACAATAAAAACAAGATGCAACACATGTATTACAGATAAGTAAATGTCGTATAGTATGTAAATGAGTTTTAGTACGTGCAACGATAACTATAATCATGATTGATAGAATAATAGCTAATAACGCAAAAAATGTTGATAAACTACACATGATATATGAAGAAACGGCATCAGTTATTGGTGGAGGACTGTTTGTCGTGTTCATGTTTATTGAAAGAAAGAAAAGTTCTTTGATAGAAAAAATTCTTTGCCGATAGAATTAAACGGAAATAAGAATTTCATTTTGCATTCTGATCCTATTTATGATATCTGAGAGAATAAGACAGATGTCATGTTATTTAGTTAGAATTAGAAATATAAAATTTATTAACGGGCGACAACATTCCTTTAATTCTTTCTTTTATGAAAACAAGAATAATCAATCGCATACTATGATGAAAAGTTTTCAGAATTGCTAATATTTACAACAAGTAGATGTTTTTTTTTTTTATAAAATTCAGTTAGGAAAACAGCTGTGTTTATTAACAAAATTCTCGTACCTCTATATAGAAACATTTTGTCCTCAGTTTTTACGTTGATATTATAATAAAAGCATGTTTTTGATTCGACTATTCTTATTTTTCAAATATATATTTGTAAAGAAGATTTGAAACGATATTGAACTTAGCTAGTGGCTGAAGAGAAGCTCAAGATTTCTATGATTATTTTTAAAGAATTGTTTATAAAGAAAAACAACAAGGTAACTAAATTCAAAAGCCGAACAGATGCATATGTTAAACAGTGATTGATAAGAGAAAAAGGAAATGCGTTATTTTTATGAATACTGAATAGGTTGATATTCTCTGCCAGGCATAAAATAATCCATTATTAGTTTTTTTATTGTCAATAGAGAATGATTTTAATCCAAACATTCGTGCTTCTCACCTGTACGTATAGTTTTCTTATTGCGCTTCAAAATAATCTCTATTATACAGATCGAGTAAATCGAAAAAATAAAGATCATGCCATCCAATACAATTGTCTATATATTTTGGGTACAGTTGGTAGTAATGAGAAGGATCAGAGAATAATATCCTATTGTATGAATGAATATTCATTGGAGTTTAAACTTGAAAATGAACAATACAACTCTCGTTTTACTTTTGTTGAACTAGCAAAACAACAAATTACAAGTGAAGAATTATATTTATGGTCAGCACCTATCGATCTGATTGAAACTTATCAATTTTATCTAGAAAAAAAATCTGTATTATTAGAAAACGAAGTTTTTATGAATTGTTCATGGCCAAGATTTGGTTTACAATGTGAATATGAATTGTATTTGCAGAATATATTTTTAACTGAATCATCAACATTAACTTGTTATACTCATTTGCAATGTAATCGTCAACCAGCATCAGCTTGTTTAGATTGGTCAGATATTTGCGATGGAAAAATTGATTGTCATGAAACTGGTATTGATGAAAAAGATTGTTTCGAATTGGAACTCAATTTATGCGAAGAAGATGAATACCGATGTTTAAATGGTCAATGTATTCCGAAATCGTTTCAAAAAGATGGAAACTATGCACCTGAATGTCTTGATCAATCCGACGAAATTACACGAAAACGCAACAGTCCTTTGATGGTCAGTCAGACTGTCAGTGTATATACAAAATGGGATCAAGATGCAATTTGTTACGAATTACTATTGACAAGTTCATGTGAAAACACACGTCAACAAGCATTATTGAAAGAGATGTTCTCAGTTAAAGATGAATCGATAGATGATCGATGTTGGGCTGCATTTAAAGATCTTACTAATGCACCTGATCTATTTGGTAAACCTTATGGCCAACCATGTAATGAAATGAATTGTTTAGAAATGATTGAAGAATATTGTCCTGAAATGTTATTTATTCCCAATGTTCCAGTTTTATTCGGCGATATCTATTTCGCTTATCGGAAAGTAGATGCACCATATCTTTTTAATTTTGGCGAACATTCTATACATTATGTGTGTATAAATAATTCTGCTACTTACAATAACTTTTTCACAAATTATTCTCAAATCTTATTCAATGGTAAAACATGTTTTCGACCATTTATTCCAAGAACACACGATAAAGAACATATATGGTTACTATCCTTTGAATATTATCTTAAAGAAACTTTTCAAAATCTTAGTCCTTATAAGCCAATTGCCAGGATTTGCAGTCGATGGCAGATGTATCAATGTCAAAATTCATCGAAATGTATTTCGATCTTTCGAATTCAAAATTCATTTATCGATTGTCCATTTGGTGAAGATGAAAATGATATTCTTATGAGTGATAGTAAACTAATAGAAATATTACAAAAGACACATTTCAAATGTTCAAAATCAAATCGTTATATTTCGTATGTGTTAGTCAATGATGGTGTTTGTCATTGTGAAAATGATGAAAAGTATTGGTGTGATGATGAACGCATAGAAGAATTTAATCCATTTCGAACAATATCCTTTCAAACTATATGCAATGGATTTACTCAATTGATACCACAATTAATCGATGGTCGAAATGAAACCGATGAAACTGAATGTCAATATTGGCCTTGTAATAATATTGATACTCGTTGTAATGGTATATGGAATTGTCCTGATGGTAGAGACGAAATTGGATGTTTGACCTCATCAATATTAAATTGTTCATTTGAGTATCATCTATGTATTTCATTAGAAACATATGAATTTGTGTGTTTACCGAAAGAGAAGGTGCTTGATGGAAATATTGATTGTGTGGGTGCAACCGATGAACCTCAATTATGTCGAATTTTCAGCGACAATTATCAAATATATGAGCATCGTTTCTATTGTTTAAGAAATTTATCAAAACAATGTTTATTGACATTTCATATTTGTAATGACAAGCATGACTGTGATGATGAATCGGATGAACATTTTTGTACAACTAATCGATCATTTCTTTGGCGAAAAGGCGTTTGTTCCAAGGAAAATGAACATGTCATCAGTGATCGTGAAAAATTCTTTTGTCAATATATACAAAGTATAACAATCGAAAATATTATTTATTTTCAACTAGATAGAACACAAATGTTGAAAGAAGAAATATTGCGAGATAAATATTTATCACGATCGCCATTGATTCATACACCTCAACAATTTCTAACTCAGTGTAACTATGGAATATCATTAAAAGTTTGGTTAAATAATAAAAACGATTCAATTGAAACAACTTGTCTTTGTCCTGCAACACATTATGGGGATAAATGCCAATATCAAAATCAACGTGCTGTTCTTACAATTCAATTTCGTGCTTTATCTGATTCATTGAGAACAATATTTGCTATTATTATTTCACTTGTTGATGATAGTCAACAGCGAATTGTTCATTCATATGAACAAATAACTTATGTCTCGATAAGAGATTGTCAAAGAAAATTTCAAATTTATCTAATGTATGCAACTCGGCCAAAAGATCAATCGAATAATTATTATCTTCATATTGATTTCTATGAAAAAGTTTCTATGAAATATCGTGGAAGTGTTTTATTACCAATTAGATTTCCTTTTTTACCAGTTCATCGTCTTGCATTTATTGTTGAAATTCCAAAGAATGATGATAATCAACGATATTGTTCGAATAGAAACTGTGGTGATCATGGCCAATGTATTCAATATACAAATGAACCAAAGACTTTCTGTCAATGTGATCCAGGTTGGTCTGGAAAAGAATGTAATATCCAACATGAATGTACATGTTCATCGGATTCCATCTGTGTTGGAATAACATCTCAAAATCGATCGATATGTGTTTGTCCAATAAATAGATTTGGTTCTCGATGTTTTTTAAGAAACACAATCTGTCGTCAATTGACGAATAATTCTTCATGTAACCACCATGGGTTTTGTTTAGCAAATGATGATCAAATGTTATACAATCCGACATTTACATGTATTTGCTCAAAAGGTTACAGTGGAGATTATTGTGAATTAGCTGATAAAAAATTAACATTGAGATTTGAGAAAAATATTCTCACATCAAATAATGTTTTTGTTCATTTTATTCAAGTGAGAGAAAAAGCGATACCATTACGATCAACTTATTTTCAAACAATTTTAACTGGAGAAAATGCAATTTCTATTGAGTGGTCATTACCATTTCATCTGATTTTTGTCGAATTAGAAAGAAAATATTATTTAGCTTATCTTAATCAAATTTATAATAATTTTGAAATCATTTCTCGATCCGATCGTTGTCCAAATATAACTGAATTATTCAATGAAACATTGATTCAATTTCATTTTCTTCGTCAAATCAAATATTATCATTTATTCTGTCAAAATTCTTCATTAAATTTGAAATGTTTTCATGATGCCACACAGTTATGTTTATGTCAAAACTTCTTCAATGAACGTGTTGCTAATTGTTTCGTGTTCGATCATCAAATGAAATATGACTGTTTACAGCAAACAGAATGCGAAAATGATGCTGCCTGTTTACATGATATTCCGGATTGTCCAGCGCGGTCAATGTGTATTTGTCCAGCATGTTATTATGGAAGTCGATGTCAATTCAGTACAAATGGATTTGGTCTTTCGTTAGATGCTATTTTAGGTTATCATATCTCGCCAAATATTTCTCTCAATCACCAATCATCTATTGTTCAATTTAGTTTTGCAATGACAATTATTTTTATGATCGTAGGACTTGTGAATGGTATTGTTTGTATGGTTACATTTAAAAGTAAAGTTATTCTTGAAGTTGGTTGTGGTTTATATCTATTAATTTTATCGATCCTAAGTCTGTTAATAATGATCATATTTTCATGGAAATATTTCATTCTTTTATTTTCACAAATGACATTGATTTCAAATCGAAAATTTCTTCTCCTGCATTGTTATTCAATTGATGTTATTCTACGTATTTGTCTTGTCATGAATGAATGGTTAACTGTATGCATTGCAATTGAAAGAACAATGATGGCAGTAAAAGGTGCAAGATTCAATAAGAATAAAAGTCGAAAAGAAGCTAAATATGTTATTGTTGTATTTTTATTGGTGATTATTGGAAGTTCAATTCATGATTCATTTCATCGAAGTTTAATTGTAGAAGAAACTAATCATAACAGTGAAGTTCAACGAATATGGTGTATTGTACGATACAATTCATTCTTTCGAATATACGATTATGCAATTCAATCCATTCATTTTTTCGGTGTATTTACACTTAATATAGTTCTAGCTGTTATTCTCATTTGGAAGAAAAGTAAACGAGCACAAACAATTTATCCTGAAGAATCTTTTCGAATGACTTTTCAACGACAACTTGAAAAGTATCAACATATTTTAATCTCACCATTGATCTTAGTTCTGTTGACAATTCCACGTTTGATTATCGTGCTGATGTCAAAATGTATGCAATCAGCAAATGATTCTTGGTTATTTTTAATTGGTTATTTCATTTCATTTTTACCGTCAATGTTAACTTTTGTTATTTTTGTTTTACCATCGAAATTCTACAAGGCGGAATTTAGAAAAATCATTCATCAGTTCCGAATAGCAACTCAATGAAGACTTTAGCAATTGCCGACAGAAATTTTCTTGTTGTTCTTACGAAACAAATAGATGTCAGTTAACGAACGAGAAAAAAATCTAACCAGTCACATAAATATGAGAGAAGTATGACAAACAACTGCGTCACAAAAATAAATGCTGAGCAACACACACAAATAATGCTATTCGATCAATTACCAACAGAGATCTTCTTGAAAATCTTCTCCTTTCTTCGATTTCAAGAAACAGTTACCGCTTTTTCAAATCTTAATTCGTATATTGATTCAGTTATACGAAATATCAATGATGGACATTTACAGGTCAGTTATGACAATGCTGAAGAAGTTTGTCGATTAAATTTGTATTCTCACCAAATTGGTCGATTAACTCTCATACATTCTCCAAGTATTGATTTCACAACATCAATCCATTTACGATCACTGACAATAAAATTTGGTACGATTGCACAATTGAATGAAATTCGTCCACAATATTTTCCTTCATTAGAAATACTTCATATCTGTGGTGGTAAATAGTCATCAAAGTGTTTTCTATTACAAGAAAACTGATTATATTTTTATAAATTTTAGTAAATTATCCTTCGGTAGAAGAGAAGACGAAGACAGTGAATGATTTATTTGCAATAATATTATCGAATGGTTTTCCTTGCCTTCGAATTTGTACGGCTACTGGAATTGGAGTTCTGGAAGCAAATGAAAATTGGACGGGATCGTCAACGATTCGTCTTCTTATTCTAGATGGACAAGTACCAACTGTCGATGAAATCATTGCTGGCTTGTGTCCTAATTTACATGAACCAAAACGTGTTCTAAACATACCGTTTCACTCACGAATGAATACAACTACGCTAGAATCACGTTCAAATGCACGAAATAGACGTTTATTAAGAGATATTATGCTGTTGCCGAAATTAGAAGCTGAAAAGAAATTCATAATGGATGAGTGTTCAACTGAAACAGTTATTCAATGTCGAATTCTTCCACGAAGTGATCCGTACTGTTTTGCTTCGTTTCGTTTTGAAATTAAAATTCCACATGATTATCCATTTAAACCACCTGAAGGACGATTTCTTGATCCAATCTACCATCCTATGGTGCGAAAGTCTGGTCAATATTGTTGTTGTGGCGGTTTTTATCAAAATTGGAGTCCAGTATACTCAATAGCCGACTATATCACTAGTGTGACCCATGTTATCGATAATCCTCTACGAGAAGATCATAGTGATTGTCTTTCTCACAAAGAATATGAAAAGGATTATACTACTTTTCAAGAGAAAGCATTACGTTATATATTTCAATATGGAAGACCACGGTTTTAATTTAATTAAAACCAAAAAAACTTCGCTTGAACACTATATATTCTTGAATAAAAAATATTTGCCTTTTTATATGTCGTCGATTTGATTCGATGTTTTTTTTTCATAGAAAAGCAAAAATAGAGAAAACACCACAGCACTCTTTAACATATATTCCCTACAAAAATTTACTTTTCTCGTCATTTTTACAGCGATAAAGTCGTCGACGGATTATATTTTTGTCCTTCTTCTCTTCTTTGCTTCTTTTCACGTAAACACGGCACGTATGATCGACAAACTTGCTGCTACTTGTTTTTATATCTCAATGGGATATATATTATTTTTAGAGTGATGATCGAACCTCTAGCTTTCGGTTATGCAAAAGATCCATGGACTGTGTACTTTGCTGGACAGAAAATTGATGGTGCATCATCGATGTCATTTCAAGTGCTGAGCGATGGCTATGCTAAGGATTCATGGAATGTATATTTTGCTGGACAGAAAGTTGAGGGTGCAACAGCAATGTCCTTTCAAACACTTGGTCAAGGAATGGCGAAAGATGCATTTCATACATATTATTGTGGCAAAAAATTCACTGGATCAACTCTACCGACATCAATGAATATGCAGATGTTTCATTAGCTTACTCAAAACTTCTTTGATTTTAAAAGTAAATTCAGACATATTTTACTCATTCGATCATATAATTTATATTCAAAATAAAAAATACGTATATTTTTTAATGTAATAATTATAAAAATAAGGTTTTTTTTCCTTACAGTTAGATTACTCATCAGGTTAGTTTGAAAAGAAAAGTAAATATTTGCCGAACAATCAAGGTCGAATATAATAGTCATGATTTATTTTACCTTGAATATATGACAGTTTTAAATTCGTTTTATTAAGATTAGTAATAGCAATATGACCTCTAGCTTGTGATTATGCAAAAGATTCAAGGAATGGACAATGGATATGTCATTTAAGATTCGATATTAAATGGAATTATTTGTTCTATCCATCCACATCAGTATATAATTTATTTCAATAATTCATACATCTTAATCCTTTTTTATTTTCAAAAAACAATGGTATGATTTTCATCATTATAGTCCAGTTATTTCGTCTATTCATCTTTGTTTCCATGACGGTTTTTTTTTTATTATGGATGATGAATATCTCTATAAATTCAACAAAATAGTTTGCACCAATACAAATTACTTTGAATATTTGTGACAGCACCCATTAAAAAAGAAAAGAAAAGAAAAAAAAACTAACAGATGGCGCATAAGATAAGAAGAGACATACGCATATACATAGATAAATAAAACCAATCAAATCAAATGGCAAACATAATCAACTCAATAATTAAAAATGGGTCATTAGATTAATCGGATTAAAAAGTCACGGCGATATCTAGAATAAAAAAACAAACACTACTTAAGACTACTTCGCATGACATAAACCCTTGAATATTTTATTGACAATTCATTTGTTTGATTCTTTCATGGCGAGTATCCACCTCTCAGATTTCGATCCGCTTCTCTCTTAATATCTATCTCTCGTGATCAAGAGATATAAATAGCGATACAATTGGGAAATGAGAGCAGTGTTAGCGAGCGCATCGTATCAACGAGTACTATCTTACAAAGTATACTACGCGATGGTGTTTTGAGTTAGTAGCATTAACAAGTATACGATATAGCTGACTAATTACTTCTCTCTTTGGAATTGGAACGATTCGAATTCAAGCTCTCTCACCCATCTTTTTTGTATTATTGTTAATCATGCACTGATTGTTAAAAGTTGCGTGCATTATTATTTATTCATTTCAATAAAATTTCGATTGAACGTAAATTAAAATACTCATTTATAGTGCTTATTCTAAAAGAATCGGGTATCGATGCTATTCGTAAATTACTTACACAACTCAATAACGGAAAAGGTATAAGAAACTCGAATTTAGAGTCTTCACTCACAATCTTTTTTTCGTTACAGTTTCGACCTTGGAAAATCGAAAAAATGCATGATTACGCGTGATCGTGGTGAATACTGTCACAGATGTCCTTTGACAAAATGTCCTTAGAAAAAATGCCCACGGCTTTTTTTCGTTCTCCCACTAGGGTATGGACAGAATGAAAAAGATGGGGGTGGGAATATTTTGTCAGTAAAGTTAGCACCAGATTCGAGTTTTTTGTAGAAGGATTCACCTGTATGTTTGTGCTGGCTCTCTTTTAGGTTGTGCTACATGCAGAATTTAATTCTGAGTTCAGCACAAACATACAGACGAATCCTTCCAGAAAAATCTCGAATCCGGTGCTAACTTTACTTACGTGGAATCATGACGATTATTATTTGACGCAGGTGGTTTGTTATCTTGATATGATAGAACAATCTCGAAAATATTCAAGAATGTTAAACAGGATTTTATTCCTTTCATACGTAATCAAGTATACACTAGTCAATAGATATCCACGGCGGATAATTACTCGTATTTTTACAGTTTTCGGTATTATTCGATGTATTATAAACTAAAACCTTCACAGTATTTAAAATGAACATATTGAAAAAGCTATAATACGTTTTGTTTCGTTTGCTCGAAATTGAAAGTATATCTGTTTAAGAGCTAATTTTCAAACAATCGTGATTTTGATCGTAATTACGGTCGTGAGTGATTGGAAAAATTTTTTTAAAGCCGTGCTCGTAATAATTGTGAGAAAAAATTTCAAACACGCAAACCACTAGACACGTACCCAGGACGAAAAATCCAACAGTCAGTTCCTGTCAGATACAACATGGAAAATTATCAGATTTTATTGTATCCGATGGAGATTCAATGGTTTTTGCTAGAATCCGACCATATTTCTGTAGCAAAGATTTCGTTGGATTTTGTTAGGATCCGATAAGATCCTGTAACGCATGTTCGCCCTGGATATGCCTTATTCTTGTATTTTGATAGGTACATGAATATGTCGGAATGTTCCTAATGTATTGAAATAAAAAACAGCGTTTTTTCTGCATTCTTTTCACCTAGGATCAATATTTAAAAGTTTCACTATGGGAATTTGTTTTATAGTTTATCAAAATATGTTCTATTACTGATAAATAATAATTTTAAACATATGTCAATTGTTCTCAATAAGAGTCAAACGAAGTAAAAACGTACTTAAAAGATTTTTGTAGGCAAAGGTTATTAAAGAACAATGACAATGCAATCGTAAAGTCAATGCATCATCCATTTCGTCAGGTCATACGCATACAATTCTGAAATTTTTTTTCAAAAGTCGAAAGTCCAAACTGATAACGATGTACGCAATCGAATATATTCAACTATAAAAGGAATCGATTTCAATTGATGAATTAAAATTAAAAACCAAACAAAATGGGCACGAAAACAGAACGACGAATGACCCTTCCTTCCCTGCATGGAATCGACATATCGAACACAAATCGGATTCAATTCATTGAAAAAAATGATGATACCAATAAACAAAATATTCCCGGTAATCTTTTTCAAAATCAATTCAAAACGAAGAAGATTTCATTCGGTGAAAGTCGTTCATCAATGGGTTACTTTCGTCCAACATGGATCGAAATCGATATGGGTAATCTTTGTTCAAATGTACGTTTATTAAAAAAATATATCGGCAAAAATGTTCATTTAATGGCCATTGTCAAAGCAAATGCATATGGTTTTGGAATAAATGAAATTGCATCAGCAGCTATTGGCTCGGGTGCAACTTGGTTAGGCGTTGCTACATTAGATGAAGCTATGTCTTTACGTATGAATGTGACAAAAAATGTTCCAATACTCGTTCTTGGTTATGTTCAACCGCAACATTTATCAATTGCTAGTCGATACAATATAACAGTAACATGTGTATCAATTCAATGGATTGAAGAAGCGATTGAATATGCTGTTGAACCGGTTGATTTTCATCTTAAAGTTGATACAGGTCTCAATCGACTTGGAATTAAATCGACAGATGAACTACAATCCATTCTCGATATTGTTAATTCAAATAAATATTTGAATTTTGCTGGAATATTTACACATTTTGCAACATCAGGCGATATGAATGATCGAACATATTTTCAAAATCAATTGAATGGTTTCAAAGAATATTTAAATGTTATTCCTGATATCAAGAATAAAATTGTTCATTGTGCAAATTCTGATGCTGCATTATGTCAACCAGAAAAGCCATTCTATAATATGGTACGATTAGGCAAATCATTACTTGGTCCACCACCTGCAGAATTAAATCGTTTTATGCCATTTCAACTCAAACATACAATATCACTTCATTCATCAATAGTTCTTATTAAAAAACTCGATGAAAATGAAAGCGTTGGCTATTCCGGTGAATATAAGACCGAGAAAAAAGAATGGATCGCTACTTTGCCCATTGGCTATGCCGATGGTTGGCATCAACAATTCAAAATGACACACGTCATTATTGATACTATCAAGGTGCCTATTGTTGGAAGAATTGCTATGGATCAAATGTGTATTGCATTACCAGAATATTATCCAGTTGGCACGAAAGTTACTTTTATTGGTGAACAAAATGGTGAACGAATAACTGCATATGATATATCAGTTAATGCTAAACAACCCGAAGCTGAAGTATTAACTGGATTGGCGGCTCGTATTCCAAGACTTTATATCCATAATGGATCAGTGTTTCATATTCAAAACTCTCTTTTAAACTGATTTCACTTTGAAAATATTCTGTTTTCTTTAGCCTGTTACAATAAAACCTTCCTTATAAAGAACAGCTCCCAACTCTGAACAATAAACACTTTTTTCGGTCCAAACTAGATAAAAACCTCTTGAGGATGAGGGTGTAATGAAATGTTTGAAGAGAGCAATAGCAAATCATGTTCATACATCATAATGGTGTGTTCTATACATTCGCCTTTTTCTAATTAAACATCTACGAATGTGAAAAGAACAGTATAACTATATATACTTCAACTATTATATATGTACCAGAGAATTTTGTATCTTCAGTACATTCTTTCGAGATATCGTTGTGACATTTACCTTTTTATGATCATATTGTTGAAACATAGAATGACTTATCGTTTACCTGGATGAAAAACAGATTTATTATATACAAGGTGATATTATCCTTGAACTGTTCCAATAATGTACCTCTTTTTGTGTATCAAAACGTACCTAATATAAATTTTATACAATGTAGTAGATAAAGTATAAGATAAGCACAATAATTACGTATAATAAAATATCGATACAATATAAGTAAAACCTGAAATTCTTTTCTTTCATTTATGAATAAAGCAACAATGAAAATCGCACCAAACGAATCGAATTCTTCAACTAAAAGTAAGTAATTTTATAACGTATTCGATTCCGATGTTTCTTACTGTATTTATTCTTCTTATGTGTTATAGATGCTCAAGAACAAAAACCATGTCGATTGGATTGGGCAAAATTATCGTGGACAAGATGGATCCATATAGCATTATTTACATGGATGGCTCCTATTTTATCATTAGGCAATAAAACTACACTTAATCTGGAAGATCTTGACAATCTTTCGACAAGTGATCAATGTTCAGTGTTATTGAATAGAATAGATCCACATGGATCGACGTGGGAAGGTACATGGCGTATATTTAGAAAAAAATTTTACAAAGACTTTATAATAAGTACAATACTTATTATTCCACTTGTTATGGCTCGTATTGCACAACCATTACTCATTCGTGAACTTGTTCTTCATATTCGTGATGAAAAGAAAGAATCGCCTGCATATGCAGGTTATTTATACGCTGTTGCTCTTTGTGTTGCTGGAAATATACAAGCCATTCTTAATCAACATATCTTCTTTCGAAATACTCGCGTTGGCATGCGTGTTCGTAATGCATTAGCATCCGTCATCTATAAACATTTGTTGAGCATCAATACGGCAGCGCTTCATAATACTACTGCTGCTCAAACGATTAATTTAGTAGCTAATGATGCCGGTAAATTCGAAGAATTATGCATAAGTTCACACGGCTTTGTGTACGCGATTGTTGAAGGTTTTGCAACATTCGGTCTCGTTTGGTGGTACATCGATCTTCCAGCGGTATTCGGTTATGCTGTATTGATCTCCATAGTACCCATACAGCTCTTGTTCAGTAAACAATTTAGTCGATATCGAAAGACGACAATGTTATATACAGACAAACGTGTTCAAACATTCAATGAACTTGTTAATGGATGTCAAATTATAAAAATGTATAATTGGGAAAAAGCCATGGAAGAACGAGTACGTGAAACACGCAAATACGAACTTTTAAGCATATATAAGGCTAGTTGTTTGAGAGCTATTAATATGGCTCTTTCATTTGCAACGTTGCCTTTGATTGCACTTGCTACATTTGGTGGTAGTTGGTTAATGGGTCATCCTTTAGTTCCCGAGAATATTTTCGCGACATTAGCTGTCTTTGCTTTGGTTCGAGTTCCAGTAACAATTATTATGCCAGGTGCAATCGAAAAGTTTAGTGAAGCTCTTGTTTCTGCCAAAAGACTCGATTATTTCATGCAATTTGATACATTATCAAGTAGACGTCAACATATGACAAAGAAAAACGAACAATATGTGATGAAAATGGAAGATGCATCATTTTCTTGGAACAATATTCCTTCTCTAGTTTCACTTCATCTGCAAATTCGAAATGGTACTTTAGTTGGTTTGAAAGGTACTATTGGTTCAGGCAAATCATCGTTACTAGCTGCTATTCTTGGTGAAATCAATCTTATTAGTGGTAACTTTGAATTATATGCCGATTCAATTTCTTATGCTCCACAATCGGCATGGATATTTGCTGATACGGTAAAAGCAAATATTCTTCTTGGAAAACCAATGAATGAAGAACGTTACAAGGCAGTTATAAAAGCATGTTGTCTTGATATTGATCTACGAAATTTCGGTGCTGTCGGTGATTCATTGATGATCGGTGATAAAGGTGTCAATTTAAGTGGAGGACAAAAAGCTCGAATATCACTTGCTCGTGCACTCTATGCTGATGCTGATTTATATTTACTTGATGATCCACTTGCTGCCGTTGATCCTAAAGTGGCAAAGAAAATTTTCGATCAATGTATTGGTCCTAATAGTTTTCTTCGTGGAAAAACTCGAATATTAGTTACGCATCAAACTCATTTTTTAAGTGAAGCTGATCAAGTAATTGCCTTGATAAATGGTCGTATTGATGAATTAAATGTTAACGAACAAACTGAACTTGATCTAACCAAAGTTACAAAAGAAACAGAACCACCTGCGAAGGATGAAACCAATTGGACACCTAATAATGCTACAACTGATGAAAATTCAATTGTAAAAAATGAAGCATCAGTCGACGGTGCAACTCAATGGAATGTTTGGCTACGATTATTCATTTCATCACCTCTACATTGGTTTGGCTTTCTTCTTATGATAGTTCTTATGCTTGGCAATGAAGCTCTATATGATTTTACGAATAGTTGGCTTTCGATATGGTCTAGTCAAAATATCACAGACCAACAATCATCCTATTATGCTTCCATATATCTTGGTGCTACACTTGGTACATTTTGTGGTGCAATCATACGTGCTGGTTATATCTACTATATTGTATTGTGTGGTGCAACTCATTTTCACAATCGAATGCTCAAAGGTATTTTGTATACGTCGTTACGTTTCTTTGAAAGTAATCCAAGTGGACGAATATTGAATCGAGTTAGCAAAGATCAACAAGTACTCGATGAAGCATTACCATTCAGTTTAATTGATGCTGCACAATATTTATTAATGACAATTGGTTCTATTGCAGTTATAGGACGAATCAATCCATGGACACTTCTCGTTCTTATTCCGTTGATTCCTATGATATTTTGGCTTCGTCGATATTATATGCGTTCTAGTCGACAACTCAAACGACTTGAAAGTGTAACACGTAGTCCAATATTTGCATTGTTCGCGTCGTCATTAGATGGACTGACAAGTATTCGAGCATTTGGTGTTCAAGCCGACTTTTTGAATATGTTCATGGCAAGAATTGATACAAATTCTCAAGCGAATTTCTTGCTTTCAGCTATTACACGTTGGTTTGGTCTACGACTTGATCATGTCACTTCCATAATTACTTTGGTCACTGCTATTCTTTTAGTCGCATTACGTAATCAAATTGATCCATCAGCAGCAGCATTAAGTATCACCTATTGCATTACTTTAACAGGCCAATTTCAATGGGCTGTACGACAATCGACCGATACGGAAAATTACATGACTAGTGCAGAACGTGTTTATGAATATGGTCAATTAGTATCAGAAGCAGAACAGAACACTGATGAAAAAACTTTAATTCTTCAACCAGCTCATGATTGGCCTGCACAGGGTGTCATTGAATTTAGAAACTATACGTTTCGATATCGACCCGAACTTGCTCCCGTACTTAAAAGTTTAAATCTTCAAATCGAATCGAAACAAAAGATCGGCGTTATTGGACGAACAGGTGCTGGCAAATCATCGCTTTTTCAAGCACTCTTTCGACTTGTTGATCAAGCAGCAATCAGCGGACAGATTATTATCGATGGCATCGATATCGGACGTCTTCCACTCGATTATGTTCGTTCTCATATAAGTGTTATTCCGCAAGTTCCTACACTTTTCTGTGGTACACTTCGTTACAACATTGATCCATTCAAACAATACTCAGACGATGAATGTCTCAGAGCACTTGAATCTGTTCAACTCAATTATTTGATACAAAATCATCCCGATGGATTGCATTTATTAATAGCTGAATCGGGTACAAATCTGAGTGCTGGTGAACGTCAATTGATTTGTGTTGCTCGAGCTATTCTCAAGAAGAGTCGTATTTTGTTGATCGATGAAGCTACAGCAAATGTTGATCATGCGACCGATCAAATGATTCAACAAGTTATTAGCGATAAATTTCGTGATCGTACAGTTCTAACAATTGCTCATCGATTGAACACAGTAGCCAATAGTGATCGTATTTTAGTCTTGCAACATGGAGAAGTAGAATATTTCGATGTTCCTGATCGTATTGATTTATGTCAAGGCGATATACAAAACTAGTTTTTTTTTAATAATTTTCATACTTTTATTTCAAAATAAATAAGGAATTCCACTAAAAAAAACTACTTTTTTTATTCGTTTTGTCAATTATAAATTTAAAGCTTCTTGAAAATATACGTCATAGAAATCACCTAATTTTGATCCCATCGCTTCCACTTGTAGTGTTGCAGCACTTTTACTTGTTTGACCTGGTATTGAATTAACTTCAAGTAAATATAATTTACTATCTTTTTCATTGTAAATAAAATCAACACGTGCAATACAACTACACTGCATGATTTCATATACTTTAATTGCAGTACTTTGAATTAGATCTTCGAGTGTTTTATCGAGTTTAGCTGGTGTTTGTAATGACGATTGACCAGAATATTTCGAATTGAAATCATTAAAATTATTATTCGAAAGAATTTCTGTAATAGGAAATGCACTGAGTTTGCCCTTTGCTTTACAAACACCAACAGTAAATTCACGACCAACAAGTGCCTCTTCAACTAAAGCTTGATAATCACTTTTAAATACTTGATTTAATGCAACTAGTAATTCATCAACATTCTTAACATAACTAGTATCGATACTACTTCCACCATTATTTGCTTTGACAAATACGGGAAATTGTAGTTGTTGAGTTACTACGGATACATCAGTCAATGGTCGTTCGATACACACAGATTTCGATACATTGATACCATGATAACCTGCAACTGCAGTTGCCATTCGTTTGCTCATTGTTAATGCTGAACTTATTGCGTTCGAACATCCAACATATGGCATGTTGATCATATCAAAATAGCCTTGTAATTTACCATCTTCACCAGGCGAACCAGCAATATGCAAAAACACACAATCGAAGGTGATTTTTGTTCCGTTGACTGTAATCGAAAAGTCATTACGGTCAACTAAAACAGGTTGTGCAGCTGAATCAGTAGTACCATCATCATAATACCAACGGTTTTGTTCAATCATAATTTTGTAAACATTATATTTTTCTGGATTCAAACAGCTTCTGATATTATCAGCCGATTTCCCAGAGACTGCAGTTTCCTGTGTATAACCACCTGCAACCAATGCGATATTTAATTTTTTGTTCGACATAATTTGAAAGGACAATTGCTACTTTGATGATTAATACATTCAGCTTAAATTCGATTCTCTTATATAAGAGAGCAATGACCTTGAAGCTTGACTTTTAGAAATTTTCTGTTTTCCATATTATCACGAAAAGATAACAACAAAATCTCGTACTTTCGCCCGGAGATTTTGCGAGTACATATTTGATAAAAGAACAAAAAACGTTGTTAAGAATCTACAGGTAAAGAACGGAAAGATATATGAGTTTTTATTTGTCTTCTTTTGTTCCTAGAGAAGAACATTAAAAGGTCGTTATTCAGAACTCTTTTCGATGTGTTTAGAACGCTTTTATCATGCACCTATAAAACATTTTTTGGAATTTAAACTCTTTGATAAGGAATAATAAAACAAACCTTCGGTCAATGCAGGATCCCCTTTTCACTAAAGTAATGAAGATAATACGTAGGTTATCTTGGCAGGAGATTCGAGTTTTTCCAGCGGCGATTCGCTCCAGAAGGTGTTCCAACTCAGATTAATAGTGTTCCAAGTAGATCTCGACGAGCTCTATTTGGAACACTATTTGTTGACCCCCCCTATACCCCCCCTTAGAAGCCTATACCGAAAAACATAAAAAATTCCTAAAAATCTCAGTATTTTCAGCGGCGATTCGCTCCAGAAGGTGTTCCAACTGAACTAATCATGGATTCTGATAGAGCTCGTCAAGCTGCATCGATTCCACTATTCATCGGTCTCTTTGGACCAATCCTAAGGTTCAAAAATTGGTAAAAATTCCGTCAAAACTGTCAAAATCCTAAAATTTTATTTTTTTTTATTTTTCGAATTTATTTCAAAAATAAATAATAAATTCTGATAGATCTCGAAGAGTACTATCGATTTCACATATTATTCATCATTTTTCGATGTACCACCAGTAAGTAACATAGGTACCAACGTTTACTATACAAGAACGAAACATGTCAAAATTATTCATTGGCTTATTCATATGAACCAATGGATAAGCGTTGTGCAAATGATGGCGATATTGTTTTGCTTTGGCATATATGTTTTGAAAAAAATTATTTTTTCATTTATTTTTATAAAAATTATTCAATT
>Ga0209922_102081_pt1 | contig 18088 bp, 13 predicted proteins | sample ThiBiot_500_biof_FD_183946 | JGI IMG/M metagenome (GOLD analysis project Ga0209922, IMG submission 183946) | Wastewater bioreactor microbial communities from Cape Town, South Africa - Thiocy_expt_500_biof (SPAdes) | ecosystem: Engineered > Bioreactor > Thiocyanate-remediating > Anaerobic-Aerobic ...
ATATCTCCAGATATCTCCCCGCCCCGCTCGCCAGCGGTTTGTTCTTATTGCTAGCGAGCCCTGACCGTCCAGCTTTCCTCTGGGGGCGAGGAGATGGCAATAGGCGGTCGGTCAATGTTTCGATGTGGTTTAGACGATCAGCGCGCATTTCAGTGCTTTCGTAGCTCATCAATGCTTTTATGAGTGTCCGGCGTGGGGGCAGCCATTTTGCGTTTCCCGCGCAGCACATCGATTTCATCCTGCCGGCGTCGCAGATAATATTCGCGCGCTGTGACATAGGGTTGTGCCTGTGCTCGTTGCTCGCGAAGATCTGCGTCAAACCGGATGCGCCGGTCGAGCGCCCGCGGCACACCGGTCCCTGCGCTGTAGGCCAATCGGTTAAACGGAACGCCGATGGCGGTGGGCAGCACCATGCGATCCATCAGGCCGCCAATCAGGTCCCGGACTGTCGTCGGCCCAACCACTGGCAAAAACAGAAATGCTCCGGGCTTCACGCCATAGAATCCGAAGCTATCGGCGAACCCATTGGGACGATGCGGGAGGCGGAACGGTTTTCGCTTGGCAATATCGAATAGGCCCGCCGCGCCAAGCGTCGTGTTGACCGCGAAGCGGCCGACGGTCTCGGCGGCCTTGCCGACCTTGTGCTGGATCAGGAAATTCAAAAAAACGACAGGTTCGTCGAGATTGGCGAACGCGTTGTGCAGGCCATCACGTATTGGTCCAGGGACGATATGCCGATAGCCCATGGCCACTGGCGCCACCACGGCATGATCGACAGACTGCGTGATTTCAAACGACTTGAGGTTGGCTGGTTCCAGCGGGTCGACGTGGGCTGAGCGCGACGAGGCTGTGACGACAATTGTGTCTTTTGCGTCCGCTGTACCATTCTGGCTTGATGCGTCCTGGCTTGCTGGGCCTTCTTGCTCAACGGGAGACTGTGGGGCCGATGGCGCCAGTTCGAACGCCGGTGGCGTGATGGCGGGCCGTGTCGCGTCTGATGCGGGGCGCGCTACGGCCGAATTTGGCTGCGCCGGCACCGACGCGACTTGATCTGGTCCGAGAAATGGCGGCGGTGAAGAAACTTCGCTCGCGACCGAGGCAAGGAGCAAGCACAGCATCTTATCTTTTCTCCTCGTCCGGCGCCCAGATGCTGTGTGAATCGATCTGAAGCTTCAGGAGCGCCCGGTCGGCTTCCGACCGGGCATCAATTTCCAGGCGGTGCGCCTCCTGCGCCTGCCGCCGGACATAAAGAAGATCGGTCAGATCGATCTGGCCGAGTTGATATCCTCGCGCCATCTTGGCGGCCGCGTCGGCGGCGCTGTGCATCGATAGATCGGCGTTGCGCCAGGCATCGTAGCGGGTGCGGGCGTTGGAAAGGTCCGCATTGGCGATGGCCTGGATATTGCGTTGTATCGCCGCCAATTCCATGCGCGCGGCGTTGGCCTCGGCTGAGGCTTGATCGGCCGCCGCCCGGCGATAGCCACCGCCGAGGGGGATCGAGGCGACGATACCCGCGCCCTTTTCCATTCCGCCGCGCTCGCTGAACAAACGGACTCCGAACGATGGATCAGCGATACGATCCGCCCGAACCCGCTGAGCCGTGACGCCGAGGCGCTGCGCTTCCTTGTCCGCTGCACGAATCTCGTGGCTGCGCTCGATCACGAGATCGCGCATCGTCTCCAGCCCCACATCGGGAAGCGTCGGGGACGCAAGTTCCGGGGGCTCGGATGGCAAGGGAATGTCGGGGAAGGCCGCGGCGAGGGTGACACGCGCCTGCTCGCGGATAGAGAGGGACGATGCCGCCTGTGCGCGGGCCTGAGCGAGCGCTGCTTGCGCCTGGTCAAGATCGAGCTGGGCGGCGTCACGCAGCGCGACTCGCCGTTTCACCGCCGCGATCGATTCTTCCAGCCCCCTGACCGTGTCCATATCGTTTCGATAATGAGTCCCGGCAGTCAGCCAGTCGTGCCAGAGGCTCGACAGGATCAGCGCCGTCTGGTGACGGACATCCTCCATCTGGTTCTCGGCCACCTCGATCCCCAGGGCGCCAGCCTTGCGGTCCAGCGCGGCCTTGCCCGGCAGGCGGAAAGGGCGGCTGATCGTCGTGTCGAACTCGTCGAAACCGCCCTCGCGATCCACCGTGCGGCGGATGTAGCTACCGCTCACCGTCACTTCATGCGGGCCTTTGCGAAGCATGTCGCCGCGCGCTCGCGCAGCCTCGATACGGGCAAGCGCGGCGGCAACGCTGGGATGACTGTCCAGCGCCTCGTTGACCTTCTCTGCCGGCGGCAGGTCGGCGCGCTGGGCGAGCGCAGGCGTTGCGCCAAATGCAAGGCAACAGGCAAAGGCGACGACCCGCATCAGGCGATCCTTCCCTGATCGACGAGCGGAACGGTTCGCCAACGCACTGGCAGATCGTGCCGTGCTTCTTTCACTGCGCGAAGCAAATCCGGCACCATGTCCTCACCGACGATCAGTTCGATAGTCGTGCGCTTGAGTTCGCCGGAGACCCGCTCTGCTGTCCCGGCATCGTCGAAGTCACGACCACGCACATTCTCCGCCCGGATATGAATCGGCGCCCGGGAGATCGCGCGGATGGAGTCGATTAGCCCTTCGGCGTCCGGGACAGCGCAATGCAGGGTGAACAGGAGATCAGGCATTTTCGGGTTCTCCCGCGCTTTCGCCGAAGCGCTCGAACAGGATCGGCAGCAGGATCAGCGTCAGCAGGGTGGAAGTGATGAGGCCGCCGATGACGACGATGGCGAGCGGACGCTGGATCTCCGATCCAGGCCCGCTGGCGAACAAGAGCGGCACCAGGCCGAAGGCGGTGATGCTGGCGGTCATCAGCACGGGCCGCAGTCGCCGCTGCGCGCCGAGCCGTACCGCCTCGGCCATGCCTAGCCCTTCCGTGCGGAGCTGCCGGAAATAGGCGACGAGCACCAGCCCGTTGAGCACCGCGATGCCGAGTAGGGCGATGAATCCGACCGAAGCAGGCACGGAGAGATATTCGCCCGACACCCAGAGCGAGACCAGACCACCGACCATGGCGAAGGGGATATTGGCGAGGATCAGCAGCGACGCGCGGAGCGAGCGCAGTGTCGCCAACAGCACGAGGAAGATCAGTCCCAGCGCGATCGGGATCACCGTCATCAGCCGTGCCGAGGCGCGCTGCTGATTTTCGAACTGGCCGCCCCAGACGATGCTGTACCCTGCCGGAAGCCGTACCTTCGTCGCCACCGCAGCCTTCGCCTCATCGACATAGCCGACCAGATCGCGCCCGGAGACGAATGCCTGCACCAAGGCGAAGCGTGAACCATTCTCATGGTCGAGCTTGACCGGCCCCTGCGTGCGCGCGACCCGCGCCATGTCGCTGACGCGCGCGAGCGTGCCATCAGGCGTGCGCAATTGCAGATCGGCGAAGCGCGCGGCGTCTTTCCGAAGGCTCTCATCGCCTCGGATGACGATCGGCGTCCGCTTCTGCCCTTCCGCCACGACACCCGCGCGCATCCCCTCGACCTGAGCGCGCAAGGCATCCTGCATTTGGTCGACCGGCATTCCGAACCGCCCGGCCGCTGCGCGGTCGATGTCGAGTTGAAGATAGTCCACGCTGTCGTTGGCGACCGTCAGCACTTCCGAGGCACCGCGAACGCCCGACAGCGTGTGCTGGATCTGGCCGGCGAGATCGGCAAGCGTATTGAGGTCGGGGCCGAAGATCTTGACCGCGAGATCGCCGCGCGCACCGGTCAGCATCTCTGAGACGCGCATCTCGATCGGCTGGGTGTAGCTGGGAGTGATGCCGGGAAGCCCCTCCAGCGCCTTGCGGATTTCCTCGATCACAAAATCCTTGTTGCCGCGCCATTCGGAGCGTGGCTTCAATCGGACGAAGCTGTCGGTCTCGTTGAGGCCCATCGGATCGAGGCCGATTTCGTCCGAACCGACGCGGGCGATCACGTCCTCGACCTCGGGCACGGCCCGGAGCGCGCGTTGCACGGCCAGATCACCGGCAACCGACTGGTCGAGGTTGATCGAAGGCAGCTTGGTGAGTTGGACGATGACCGAGCCCTCGTCCATCGTCGGCATGAAGGTCTTGCCAACCGCGCCATAGGCTATGCCAGCCAGCACCAGTCCCAGAGCAGAGAGGCCATAGACCAGCCTTTTGCGCGCGAACGCGCCGTCCAGCAGCACGCGGTAGCGCGGGCCAAGCTGGCGCATGATCCACGGCTCGCCATGGTGGCCGCTTTTGAGGCCGAAGGAGGACAGTACCGGCACCAGCGTCAGCGCCAGCAGGAGAGAGCCTGCGAGCGCGAAGACGATGGTGAGCGCGACAGGGGCGAACAATTTGCCCTCCAACCCTTGCAATGAGAGCAACGGCAGGAACACCAGCGCGATGATGAGGATGCCGGCCGAGACCGGGACGATCACTTCGCTGGTCGCACGAAACACATGGTTGAGCCGGGGCGTATCTCCATCGTGATCGCGGCCGAGCCGTTCGACCACATTCTCGACCACCACCACCGCGCCATCGACCAGCATCCCGATCGCGATCGCAAGCCCGCCAAGGCTCATCAGATTGGCGGAGAGGCCCATGCCGCGCATGAAGAGGAAGGTGATGAGCGCCGCCATCGGCAAGGTCGCGGCGACGATCGCAGCAGCGCGCCAGTCGCCCAGGAACAGGATCAGCAGCACGACGACGAGGACGGTCGCCTCGATCAGCGCTTCTTCGACCGTGCCCACCGCCCGTTCGATCAGGTCGGAGCGATCGTAGAACACATTGATACGCGTGCCAGCGGGCAAGCCGCGCTCGACCTCGGCGAGGCGCGTGCGAACGCCGTCCACCACCTGCCGGGCGTCCGCCCCGCGCAGCGCGATCACCAGCCCTTCGACCGCTTCGGCGTTGCCGTTCTTCGTCACCGCGCCATAGCGAGTGAGGCTGCCGCTGCCGACCGAGGCGACATCGCCCAGCCGTACGATGCGCCCATCACGGCTGGCGATGACGAGCGATTGCAGGTCTTCGGCATTGCGGATCGCGCCAACCGCGCGGACGATCAGCGCTTCCTCGCCATTGGCGAGGCGTCCCGCGCCATCGTTGCGATTGCCGCTTTCGATTGCCGCACGCAGATCGGCAATCGAAAGCTTCGCGGAGGCCAACGCCACCGGATCGGGCCTCACTTCGAAGGTGCGGACATAGCCGCCGAGCGCGTTGACGTCCGCGACGCCGGGCACGGTGCGCAGCGCCGGGCGGATCGTCCAGTCGAGTAGCTCACGCTTCTGCTGGAGCGATAGCGGCCCTTCGATCGTAAACATGTAAACGTCGGAAAGCGGCGTGGAGATCGGCGCCAGACCGCCCGTCACCGATGCGGGTAGATCGCCCATTACGCCCGACAACCGCTCGGCGACCTGTTGGCGCGCCCAATAGATGTCGGTGCCATCGGTGAAATCGATGGTGATGTCGGCGATGGCGTATTTGGCCGCTGAGCGCAGGATCGCCTGATTGGGGATGCCCAGCATCTCCTGTTCGATCGGCGTGATAACGCGGCTTTCTACCTCCTCCGGCGTCATGCCGGGGGCTTTCAGGATTAGCTTCACCTGTGTCTGGGCGATGTTTGGATAGGCGTCGACCGGCAAGTTGACGAAGGCCCATATCCCTAGCCCTGCCGTCACAGCGGCGAGCAGCAGGACGAGCAGGCGATAGGAGAGCGCTGTGGCGACGAGCGAACGCAGCATCGGCCGGGCCTAGCGCGCCGCGGCGAGCGCCTTGAGCGCGCTCGTGCCGGAGGTCACCACCTGTTCACCGGGCTTTACGCCTGAGAGCAGAACGATCCGGCCGTTGCTGGCCGTTCCGCTCGTCACGGGGCGAACCGCGTAACCGCCCTGCGCTGCCACGAACACGGCCGACCTGCCGTCGATCATTGTGACGGCGGTCTCCGCCCGCCGGTGCGGGACCGGAAATCACGATGCTGGTCGCCCGGCCCGCGACGACGCCTGGCCCTGCCGGGATTTCCGCCTTGAGGCTGGCCGAGCGCGTTGCGGGATCGATCGTCGAACCGACGGCGATAATCCGGCCGGAAATGTCAGGTGGCAGATGCACGGTCATACCAAGCCGCACCTGACCGACCAGCCGTTCGGGCAGTTGCCCGATGACTTCATAGCGGTTTGCGGCATCGATCACATAAGGCGCGGTGGTGCCGTCGACCGGATTGCCTGTCTGGATGGCCGCGCTGGTCACGCGGCCCGCGATCGGCGCGGTCAGCGTATAGGAGCCGCTGCCGCCATGGCCGCCCACCATGCGCAGGATACGCGCCTTTTCCGATACGTCCGCATTGCTCTCGGCGGCGATGGCGCGCGCCTCGTCCGCGCGGGCTGGAGCGATGATGCCCTCCCGGCTGAGCTGCGACAGGCGCGCCGCATTGGACTGCGCAACGCCCGCACGCGCATGGGCGCGGGTGAGGTCCGAGCCGAGCGTCAGCACTTCGCGACTGGCGACGGTTGCAAGCGCCTGTCCCTGCCGCACGCTGTCGCCTTCCACCACATACGTCCGGGTGACGACACCGGGGAAGGTCGCGGCCACCGCCACGCGGGCGTTGGCTGGAGGCTGGATCACCGCTGGAATAGTGACGAGCGGGGCTTCCTCGGCAACGGTCGCGGCGGTTAGACGAATGCCCATTTGCGCCGCGCGCTTTGCATCAACGACCAACACCCCCGCGGCAGTCTGCGCTTTATCGGCAGGCGCTTTCGCGGCGGTGGGTTCGGAATGCGGCGCAAGCCACCAAAAGGCCGCCAAAGCGAGCGGAACGGCCACGCCTGCAATCGGATAATATCGTCTGGACATGCCATCCGGCTAGGCGGCGAGTCTGACGGAACCCTGACGAGACAGGCGACAGGTCAATCGGCAGTCAGGGTTCGGGGAAGCGCAGTATCAAATCATGGCGATCGGGATCGGTCTCGAGCGTGCCTTCGTGCGCGGCCATGATCCGCTCGACGATGGCGAGGCCAAGCCCAGCGCCGTCCTTGCTGGCATGATCGGCGCGGCGATGGCGTTGCACGAGATTGCGTAGCCGGTCTGGCGGCAGGCCAGGCCCTTCGTCACGCACGCTGATGCTTGCACCCGGACCAACAAGCACCTGGATGGCGCCGCCGGCCGGAGTCACCCGCACGGCGTTCTCGATGAGGTTGCGCAGCGCCGCCGAAATCGCCTCGCGCCGACCCCGCGTGACGGGCGCGTGAATGCCAGTCACGAGTTCAATGGTCTTGCCTCCGGCAATGATGGCCGGCGCGGCCGCCCCGACGACATCGCTTGCCACATCGCTCAGCGATATCTGCGCCAGCGGGATCTGGGCGACTGCATCGGCATCGATCTGCGCCAGCAGCATGAGCTGATCGATCAGCCGACGCATTGCCGCGACATCCTTTTTGAGCCGCTCCGCATCGTCATGCTCCAACCGATCGAGTTCGAGGGACAGCAAGGCGAGCGGTGTGCGCAGTTCGTGCGCGACATCGGCGGCGAAGGCTTCCTGGCGCTTCGCCGCTTCGTCGAGGCGCGCGAGCAGGTCGTTGACGGCGCTAGTGAAAGGCAGCGCTTCGGTAGGCATCTGCGAATTGTCGATACGGAAGCCGCGCTCATGGCCTTGCACCGCCTCGATCTCCGCCGCTACCTCTTCGAGCGGTCGGAATGCCTGGCGGATCACGCGAAGCACAAGCACGGTAACGGGGATCATCAGAATCGCCACCGGCAGCGCAACATGCTCAAGCATTTCGCGGCTGGCGCGCGCCATCGCCGCTTGCGCATCGAGATGGGCGAAGGTGAAACTGTAGAAGAAGACGACAGCAGCCAGCAGCAGGAAGGTGCCGACCAGACCGATCAGGCCCAGGCCGCGTTTGAGGCGTCGCGATACGGATCGGCGATCGGTCACGCGCCATTGTCCTTCAGCATATAGCCAACGCCTCGAACGGTATGGAGCGCGCCGGTGACGTGAGCATCCTCCAGCTTGCGCCGCACCCGCGAGATCGTGGCCTCGATAGCATTGGGCGTCACAGGATCGCTGAAACTATAAAGGGCATTCTCAATCACGGCGCGATGCACGACCGTTCCCGCGTGCCGCATCAACAATTCCAGCAGATCGGCTTCGCGGCGCGACAGATCGATCTCCTGATCGCCAGCGCGGGCGGTGCGGTTGGCGACGTCGAAATATAGTCGTCCTACCTCGATCACCGGCTGTATCCGCACGCCGGGGCGACGTAGCAGCGCGCGGATGCGCGCTGCAAGTTCATCGATCTCGACCGGCTTCACGAGATAGTCATCCGCTCCGGCATCGAGGCCCGTGATGCGATCCTCCAATGCCCCGCGCGCGGTCAGCATGATCGCGGGCGGCATCTCGTGATATTTTCGGCGGCTCGTAAGCCAGTCGGTTCCGTCGCCATCGGGTAGCCCAAGGTCGAGCACGATCGCGTCATAGGTTGCGCCGCCCATCGCATCCTCGGCCGCTGCAAGGCTATGGGCGACATCACACACGAAGTTCCGGCGCTGGAGGCCGTCTGCGACCAGCGCTGCCATTCGCGCATTATCTTCGATGACGAGAAGACGCATGAATCACTGGAACCTTCGAGGGAGATGATGATCGCTGGCCATGATCCGTTCTAGCAGGGGGCCGTCAGAAGTCTTCAATCCTTGTCCTCGTGATGTTCATGGGCGCCATCGCGCATATGCGGTGTGAACGCGGTCGGCTCGCTCCGAAGGATCAGGATCACCGCCAGGATGATGGTGGCGCTGCCGACCAGCAGCGCAAGTGCTCCGGGCGCCCGCGCGTCACGAGTATCAGGATGAAGACCGGCTCTCTTGCGGCCGGTGACCATCGCGCGAACCAGATTTTCACGAGTGAGAAACGACATCAGGACAACGGCGCCGACATGGAGGGCGACGAGCGCCAGCAAGCCATAGGCAAGCGTTTCGTGGAAATCCTTGTCGAGCTTGTGCGCCGCGACGCTAACACCGCTCCAAAGGACGATTCCAGGCCAAGCAGGGCGAGGACGGCGATCGCTCCGAGCGGATTGTGTCCGACGGAGCGTTCCGGACGGCCGGCGAACAGCTCGCGCACATGCGAGCCGATCGCCGTCGGTTTGATGAAACGCGCAAAGCGGGCATGTTCGCCGCCGACCAGGCCCCAGACCAAGCGAAACGCCAGCAGCACAGCGGCGCACCATCCTGCCACCATATGCCAACTGGCGATCGGGCTGTCGTCTTCGGACGATAGAAAAGCCACCAGAATGGCCAGAACGAGCAGCCAATGGAACAATCGCAGCGGCGCGTCCCAGACCTTCAACGTGTCCGCCTGAGCGAGATTTGTCATACAATTCTTCCTTCCCGAAGGAAGGGCTAGGCAGATTGTCTGACCGAATCCTGACGAGAACGAGGGGCTATACGACCGTCCCGAACAGCCGCCCGATCCCTGCTGTTGCCGCCATGGCGAGCGCCCCCCAGAATGTCACCCGCAAGACCGAGCGCACCGGCTGCGCGCCACCGGCCCATGCGCCGAGCGTACCGAGCAGTATGAGGAACAGCAATGTCGCGGCGATCTCGATCGGCACGAGACTGGCGCGCGGCGCGACAGCGACCAGTGCCAGCGGCATGAGCGCGCCTGTACTGAAGGTCGCCGCGGAGGTGAGCGCCGCCTGGAGTGGACGGGCGGTCACGACTTCGGAAATGCCAAGTTCATCGCGCGCATGGGCGCCCAGCGCGTCGCTGGCCATAAGCTGATCAGCGACGCGAAGCGCCAAGTCCTTGTCGAGCCCGCGCGCCACGTAAATCTCGGCCAGTTCATTGCGCTCAAGGTCTGGTTGACCGGCCAACTCGCCGCCTTCTCGGGCGAGATCGGCTTTCTCCGTATCGGCCTGCGAACTCACCGACACATATTCCCCGGCGGCCATGGACATCGCGCCTGCGACCAGCGCTGCTGCGCCAGCCACCAATATCCCCGACTTTTCGGCGCCTGAAGCGGCAACGCCGACGATCAGGCTGGCCGTCGACACGATCCCGTCGTTGGCGCCGAGTACAGCGGCACGCAACCAACCGATGCGTGACACCGCATGACGCTCAGGATGGGTTCGCAATCTGCTCATAATGTCCTCGCAAAGCATAGGGTGGTTGTCAGCCTTTTCTGACGAAACCCTGACGGCCGGCATCGCGCACTGGCATGGATGATATAGACCGCCGGCGCGGCAGCCCTGGCCGCCATCTCACCGGGGCCGCGGCTCTCGTTTGACTGGCGCTGGGAAGTGCGCGCGCATGGACCAACCCCTCCGACGTGGTGCATTGTGTCAGCCAACAAAGACCGTCAGCCATGCCGCGCCGATGATCAGTAACTGGGCTGGAATGACACGGGCGGCAAAGGCGCGCGTTCCCACCGTTGCGGAAAAGAAAATCTTGGCGAGGGTACTGGTGGTGCAGGCGGTCAGGATAGGAAGGATGGCTTGCGGCGCGGCCATCGTGCCGTCGGCGACCTGTGCCGCTAATGAAATCACCGCGGCATGAACGTCCAGCACCCCGCCGATCGCGGCTACGGCGATAAGCCCAGCATCCCCGAACCAGGCTCTGAGGGCCGCTGCGGACATCAGCATGATCGCCACCGTGGCGGCAAAGGTCAGTGCCATCAGCAGATTGAAGGACCTGCTCATTCTCGGCGGTTCAGCCGTAACCTCGCGCCAGGCCGCGAGGGTCAACCATCCGCCCGACAAAAGTGCGGCCAGTCCGGCTGCGCCCACCGGCAGGATGGTAGCAAGAAAGGTACGATGGTCCGTTGCCTCGATCACCACGGCCATCTGCGCATAATTGGCGACGGTCGATAGAACCGCCGCTGCCGCACCCGCCGCGGCGGAGGCGGGATTGGCGCGAACCCAGGCACCCATGGCCCCGATAGTTGCCGAGCTGGAAACGAGCCCCGAGATGAGGCCTAGTGCGGGCACCCCCAGGCGCGCACCCAATAGCCGCGTCGCCACCTGGCCCAGCGCGTTGATCCCGAGGATCATGACAACGACCATCCAGATCGAATGCGGATTGAGCGCGTCGAATGGCCCCATCTGCCGGTCCGGCAACATCGGCAGCACGATCAGGGTGGCGCCGGCGATCAGCAGGATATCCGCAATCTCGTCCGCGCTGATCGTCTGTCCGACGAAGCGATGGAGCGGATCGCGGGCTGCCAGCACGATCGCGATCAGCACCGCAAGAGCCCCCGCCAGCAACGGCGCAGTTACGGCAAGCGCCCCAAGCAGCGTAGTGGCGACGAGGCTAACTTCCGTGGTGATGCCGGGGTCGGTTGTATTGCGCCTGCGCCAACTGCTCAGCAGGGCCAGCGCGGTCATGCACAGCATCACGATCGCGATCATCCACTGCTGCGGCATCAGAGCTGCACCACAGCCCAGTAAGGCAGCGATCGTGAAGGTGCGCAGCCCCGCTGCGGCCGGACGGTGGACCTTGCGCCGCTCGCGCTCCGCTCCGATCAACAGGCCGATGCCCAGCGCAACCGGGAGGTGGTGAATGAGGCCGACGTCGTCCATGGACAGGGTTCTGTGCTCCTACGCGCCGAGCTAGAGGCAAGCACTTCAAAACCCCTCGCCACGATGCACTGACAATCAACTCGGACCACTCGGTGGCGGCTGGCCACGGGAGGATCGGGAGCGGCGGCGCCAGGGGGCAACGCCGCCGCTCCACGTCCAACCAATAGCTAGAAGGTCGCCTAACTACGGTCGGCGTTCATGACCTTGGTCCAGGCCCGCACGAAGTCGTCCACAAACTTCTGCTTCGCATCGTCCGAGGCATAGACTTCGGACACCGCGCGCAGCTCTGAATTGGAGCCGAACACGAGATCGACCGGGGTGGCCGTCCACTTCGCGGCGCCGGACGCGCGGTCCTTGCCTTCGTAGAGCCCCGGCGAGCCGACCGACTTCACCCAGACCGTGTTCATCGACAGCAGGTTGACAAAGAAGTCGTTGGACAGGTTGCCGGGGCGAGCGGTGAAGACACCATGTCGAGTGTTTCCGGCATTGGCGCCGAGCGAGCGCATACCACCGACGAGCACCGTCATTTCGGCGACCGTCAGGCCAAGGCTATCGGCCTTGTCGACCAGCGATTCAGCCGGGCCGAGATCGGCCCTAGCCGAATAGTAGTTGCGGAATCCATCGGCCTTCGGTTCGAGGAAGGCGAAGGAGGCAACGTCGGTCTGTGTCTGCAATGCATCGACCCGGCCCGGCGTGAAGGGGACCGAAACCCGCTGTCCTGCCCGATCCGCCGCCTGCTCGACAGCGGTGTTCCCGCCCAGCACGATGAGATCAGCCAGCGACACTTGCTTACCGTCCTTGCGGCCCTTGATGAAGTCCGCCTGGATGCGCGTGTAAGCCGCCAGCACCTTCTTCAGCTCTGCCGGATCGTTGACCACCCAATTGCGTTGCGGGTCGAGGCCGACGCGAGCGCCATTGGCGCCACCGCGGCCATCTGTGTCCCGGTAGGTCGAGGCCGAGGCCCAAGCCGCACGCACCAGTTCGCCGGTGGAGAGGCCGGAAGCGACGATCTTGGCCTTGAGCTGCGCGACGTCGTTGTTGTCGATCATCGCATAGTCAGCCTTGGGCAGCGGGTCTTGCCAGACGAAGGTCTGGTTCGGGACGTCCTTTCCGAGATAGCGGGTCTGCGGCCCGACGTCGCGGTGGGTCAGCTTGAACCAGGCGCGAGCGAAGGCGACGGCGAATTCTTCCGGATGCTCGCGCCAGCGCGAGGTGATCTTCCGGAAGCCCGGATCTTCCCGCATCGCGATGTCGGTGGTGAACATGATCGGCGCGTGCGTTTTGCCCGCGACATGGGCGTCGGGCACCAGGGCCGTCGCTGCCGGGTCGCTGGGCACCCACTGCACCGCGCCGGCGGGGCTCTTGGTCTTCACCCAGGTGAAGCCGTAGAGGTTGTCGAGATACTGCGTGGTGAAGGTGATCGGATTGGCCGACCATGCGCCTTCCAGGCCGCTGGAGACCGTATCTTCCGCATTGCCCTTACCGCATTTGTTGGCCCAGCCGAGGCCCTGCTGTTCGATCGGCGCGACGCCGGGATCGCCGCCGACGCAATCATCGGGTTTATGCGCGCCATGCGCTTTGCCGAAGGTATGGCCACCAGCGATCAGCGCGGCGGTTTCCTCGTCGCTCATTGCCATGGCTCCGAAGGCACGGCGAATATCAGCCGCCGCCGCCAACGGATCGGGATTACCGCTCGGACCTTCGGGATTGACGTAGATAAGACCCATCTGTGTCGCTGCCAGCGGTCCGCGAAGATTACCCTTCTCGTCCCGCCGTTCGTCCATCATCATCTTGGTTTCCGGTCCCCAGAAGACGAGGTCCGGCTGCCAGGCATCGACGCGGCCGCCCGCGAAGCCGATGGTCTTGAAGCCCATATCCTCTAGGGCGACGTTGCCGGTCAGAACCATCAGGTCGCCCCAGGAGAGCTTGCGGCCATATTTCTGCTTGATCGGCCAGATTAGCCGGCGCGCCTTGTCGAGGCTCACATTGTCGGGCCAGCTATTCAGCGGCTCGAAACGCTGCTCGCCACCACCGGCGCCGCCGCGGCCGTCCCCGGTGCGATAGGTGCCCGCACCATGCCAGGCCATGCGGATGAAGAAGGGGCCATAATGCCCATAATCCGCAGGCCACCACGGCTGCGAAGTGGTCAAAACCTTGCGGATGTCGGCTTTGACCGCATCGAGATCAAGCGAGGCGAATTCCTTCGCATAGTCATAGTCCGCACCATAGGGATTGGATTGCGCTTCGTGCTGACGCAACGACCTCAGATCGAGGCTTTTGGGATACCATTCCTTGGCCGTCGGTGCCGCGCTTTGGGCGAAGGCGGCCGGCGAGATCGCCATGACGGCTATCGCCAATAAAGATATTGTTGTCCTACGCATTATGTCCTCCTGTTGTGGTTGAAGAAGTGGGAGTCCCGTGGACGGTTGGGCCGCCCGTGCCGCCCGTGCCGCCCGTGCCGCCCGTGCCGCACGACAGCAGGCGCCGCCATACAAAATCGGAATTAGGGGAGGGGATGACGCGACCGTTCATTGGGCCGGGGATTTCAGGTAGGCGGTCAGCGCCGCGCGATCGGCGGGTTTCGACGGACCTATGATGGGATCGCAGTTTGCTCATCATGTCCTCACAAGGCGGCATGGGGATTCCAAACTTTCCTGACGGAACCCTGACGAGCCGTATCGTTCAATCATGTGGGCAACATTCGGGATGTAAGCCGACTTCTTGTCGGTCAGCATCGGAGCTTGAATTGGCGGGGATTGCCAATTCTAGCCGGATCATGACTTCCTTCCTCCTCTTGTTCCTGATCGTTTTGGGCATCAACCTCCTGCCTGCCTTCGGACCACCCACCTGGTCGATCATCGTCTTCTATGGTCTAAACAGTGATCTGCCGATCGCATCGATCGTCATCGTTAGCGCGCTTGCCGCCGCCTTGGGGCGGCTGTTGCTCGCCCATAGCTTCCGGTTTCTCGGCGGCCGCCTACCGGAAAAACAGAAGCGCAATCTCGGCGCTGCGCGCGAAGCGCTAGAAGCGCGGCCGCGCAATATGATCCTCGGGCTTGGTTTGTTTGCTCTGTCGCCCTTGCCATCAGCGCAATTGTTTGCCGCGGCGGGACTGGCAAAGGTACGCCTTCTTCACTTCACTGCCGCGTTTTTCGCAGGCCGCCTCGTCTCCTATTCGATCTACGCGGCGACCGCTAAGGGGCGCGTGCCATCGGACTAGCCGACAACGGCGCGCCGCGTGGAATCGCGACCGCGTTCATCCTCGGCCTGCCGCTCGGCGCGCTGATCGTTTCGCTGCGGGGGGCTATCGACGCCAGCTTTCCCGGACCCAGCCTGCTCGTGGTCGCTGGTCTTCTGGTCGGCTTCGGCACGCGTCTCGGTTCGGGTTGCACCAGCGGTCACGGCGTCTGCGGGGTCTCGCGCCTGTCGCTGCGCTCTGTGCTTGCGACTGCTCTTTTCATGGCCAGCGGCTTTGCCACGGTCGCCATCATGCGTTTGGCCGGTTGGGTCGCATGAAGGCGATCCTGGCCTTGATCTCGGGCATGCTGTTCGGTGCCGGGCTTGCCATCTCAGGTATGGCCGATCCGGCGCGCGTTCATAGCTTCCTAGACCTGTTCGGACGCTGGGACCCGACGCTGGCATTCGTCATGGGTGGCGCGATCATTCCGATGGCGATCGCATGGATAATCCAGCGACGTCTGGAACGCCCTTTGGCCGACGCTGCCTTCAATCTGCCCGAGACGCGCGAGTTGAACGGAAAGCTTGCGCTTGGAGCGATCCTGTTCGGCATGGGCTGGGGCGTGGGCGGGCTATGTCCTGGCCCCGCATCCTTAAGCGCCGCCGCGGCATCCACCTTGCCATCGTGGAGCCGAGCGCGGACCACTACTATCAGCCGGGCTGGACGATGGTGGGCGCAAGGGGAGCGGTGATCCCGCTCTATCCCAAGGGTAGCATTCCGGCGCTGGGCGTGCCCGAAGCTCGGGACACGCAACCGGACGGCGAAACGCTGATCTATGATGTCAGCGAACCAGCATTGGAACTGTTCCGGCCAGCGCCGGGGCAGGCGAACGGCACTGCCGTCATCGTCGCGCCAGGGGGCGGATTCGTGGCGCTGGGCTATACGCGCGGCGGAACGGAAATAGCGCAAGCGCTGGCCCGTCACGGCTTCACCGCGTTCGTTCTCAAATACCGGACGATCCGGAGCGGCGACGGCCCGATGCGGATGCCCGATGCCCATATGCGCGAGATGGACATGGTCATGGCGCGGGCGAAAGGCGGCGAGCCCGTCGAGATGCCGGCGTTCGCAGGCGAACCCCATGCGATCGAAGACGGCGCGCGCGGGGTAGCCATCGTGCGCCAACGCGCCGCCGAATGGGGCATCGATCCGCACAAGGTCGGCGTGATCGGTTTCTCGGCGGGGGCCTATCTCGCGGCCGATCTAGCGATCGGCGCGAAGCCGTCGCGCCCTGACTTCGTCGGGCTGATCTATGGCGGTTTGCGCACCCCTGTCCCAGCAGATGCGCCCCCGGCGTTCATCGCCGGCGCTGCCGACGATGAGTATCAGCCGAACGATCCCATATTGCTCTATTCGGCTTGGCGACGAGCCGGAGCAGCCGCAGAGCTGCATCTGTACGAGCGCGGCGGGCACGGGTTCGATCTGCGTCCTCAGGGCACGACAAGCGACCACTGGTTCGATGAACTGATCTGGTGGTTGCAGGCACGCGGCCTCGTGACGCCGACGGGTAGCCCGGCTGACGCTCTTCGCACTACTATCGGCGGCGCACGGCGACACGCTGCATCAGCTGACGTGGAGTGACGGCGCTATAGTAGGGCAAACGGCGAGATATATTCGTTATGTTTATCCGGTGCGGGGCGCCATTAAAAACCCCGCTAGGCCAACGGCTTAGCGGGGTTTTTATGTTCCGGGGTTCGAGCGTACTTGGCGCTCCGGCCGCGCCCTGCGATGCAGGCATTATGCGGACCATCCATATCGATTGCACGGGGGTGACGTCGCCGGGGGCGTTCTGGCAACGCTATCTCGACGCTGCCGCCCCCGAGCAGGCGGACCTGTTCGGACGCAATCTGGACGCCTTCTGGGACGCCGTGGAAGCGGGAGGGCCGGGATGGCCCGGCGGGACAAGGCTGGTCTTCACCCATTCGGAGGCGCTGCGGCCGCTGAAGTGCCGGGACGGCACGTCTTTCCTGGATGCGCTGCGCCGAATCGCGACCGAGTCGACCGCGACGCGGATCGAGCTCACCTGACCGAATCAGGCCGTGGGTGGATTGCCCGGCAGGATCACGGTCACGCGCAGGCCGCCGATCGGCGAGCGGCTCGCCTCGATCCGCCCGTGATGCGCCTCCACGATCGCTCGCGCGGTCGCCAGGCCCAGGCCCGAGGCCGCCGATTCGTCGGCACGATCCGAACTGCGGTAGAAAGGCTCGAACAGGCGCTGGGCGAGCATTACGTCCACGCCGGGCGCATTGTCGTCGATGATCAGTCGCCAGGCGTCGCGCGAACTCTCCAGGCCCAGCACGATGCGGCCATTGCGCGGCGTGTAGCGCAGCGAATTGTCGATCAGCGCGCCGAACAACTGCTCGATTCGCGCGCCGTCCCATTTCACGATCACCGTATATTCGGGGAGCGTGCTCGTCTCCAGCCGCACGCCCTGCGCCTCGGCGCGCTTGCGATCGGCATAGATGGCGTTGTGGATCAGCGCGCGCGGATCGACCGAGGCGAAGGTGACGGGCAGGCGGCCGAGATCGGCGAGCGCGACTGCGTTCAAGTCCTCCGCCATGTGGATCAGCCGCCGGGTATCCTCCTCGATCGCGCCGATCAGCGCGGGCGGAAGCGGCGGCTGCACGTCGCACAGCTTGATGAAATGCTCGCCCATATTCTCGGTCGGGCCCTTGAGCTCGCCCGAAATCGAGACCAGCCAGGTGCGGCGCGCGGTTTCCAGGCGGCTGAACTGGCTGGCGATGCGGCGCAGGTTGCGCATCGTCGCCACCACTTCGGCCGGCCCTTCCTCGTCGAAATAAAGGTCGAGGTCGCCGTTCACCACGTCGCGGCTCATCCGGTAGAGCTGGAGCTGCGGCCGCGACCAGCGCCGCGCGAAGACATAGGCCATCACCAGCAGCAGCACGAACAGCACCACCACGATGGCGGCCACGCCGATATACTGGGTGGCGAGCACACGCCGGTCCTGGTCGGAAAGTTCGGGCGGACGGACCACCCGCGCCGTCGCCACCGTGCGGCCGTCGACCTGGACGGGGCGCTCGGCGCGCGCGGCCAGGGAGGTGGTGGGGCCGGCGATCGCGTGGCCCTGCGGATCCACGAGCAGGACGCGGCCGGCAAGCGGCCCGGGCAGGTTCGCGACCTGATCGAGCGGGCGCCCGGCGCGGGCCGCTTCGGCAACCGTCTGGACAAAGGCGTCGAGCCGCTCGCGATCGCGCTGGGCCAGCTCGGCCTGCTGGCTCTCGTGCATCACGAACACCATCAGGCCGCCCGGCACGATCGCCGCGAGCAGCGCCTGCGCCGCCAAAGAGG
>Ga0209922_102082_pt1 | contig 18085 bp, 14 predicted proteins | sample ThiBiot_500_biof_FD_183946 | JGI IMG/M metagenome (GOLD analysis project Ga0209922, IMG submission 183946) | Wastewater bioreactor microbial communities from Cape Town, South Africa - Thiocy_expt_500_biof (SPAdes) | ecosystem: Engineered > Bioreactor > Thiocyanate-remediating > Anaerobic-Aerobic ...
TCGATCTGCGACTCTCGCTGAAGCTTCCCGACCTGCCATTCGCCAAGGGAACCGAGGTCGCGCTACAGATCAACGATCTGTTCGACAAGACGCCGCCCTTCTTCCCAGGCACCGACGGCATCGGCGGCGCCTATAATGCGATCGGGCGTTATGCCGCGATGAGCCTGCGCACATCCTTCTGATGCGGACGGCAGCGCGTCGGTGAGGTCGCGCTGCCGTTCCTTGCGGCCGACGTTCGTGAGTGCGCGCGAAACTCGGCTTCCTTCCGACATGAATAAGGTTCGCCATTCGATGCCAATTGCCAGCAACAGCGCGGCCATCGCGGCTCCCGTCCCGCAGATCCGCCTGTATCTCGAACGGCTCAAGGCTACGCGCGACCTTGAGTTCGCGCATTATGAAGATTTGCACCGCTGGTCGGTGACCGATCTCGAAGGCTTCTGGCGCAGTATCTGGGACTATGACCGGATCGAATCGCGGACGCCTTTCTCTGCGATGCTCGGCGCAGAGAGGATGCCGGGTGCGCGCTGGTGCGAGGGCGCCGAGGTCAGCTATGCGCGCCATGTTTTCCGCCACGCCGCGGCTGCGGATTCTGCCGGGCAGCCCGCCATCGTGGCGGTGAACGAACGGGGGGAGCAACGAACCCTCGGTTGGGCCGAGCTCAAGCGGCAGAGCGCCTCACTGGCCTTGGAACTGCGCCGGCGCGGGGTGGGGCGGGGCGATCGCGTTGCGGCTTACCTTCCCAATATAGCCGAGGCGGTGGTGGGCCTGCTCGCGTGCGCCAGCCTGGGGGCGATATGGAGCCTTTGCTCGCCCGACATGGGGACCAATGCGGTGCTTGATCGGCTGCGGCAAACCGAGCCCAAGGCGCTCATCGCTGTCGATGGCGTCTTCTACGCTGGCAAAGCCATGGATCGTAGCGCCTGCGTCGCCGAAATTTGCGCCGCGCTTCCCTGTATCGAGGCATTGTTCGTCATCGAAAGCGGGTTCGGCGCTGGGGCGGTGCCGGGGGCGGTGGCGTTCGAAGCGGCCATCGCGCGCGACGATGCCGAGGTCGCCGGCTTTGAGCCCGAATGGCTACCCTTCGACCACCCGCTGTGGATCCTCTATTCGAGTGGAACAACGGGACTTCCGAAGGCGATCGTGCACGGGCACGGCGGGTTGCTGCTGGCAACCGCCGCGGGGCGACTCCATTTCGATCTCGGACCGAGCTATGAGTCCAATAATTTCGGCGACCGCTTCCACTGGTTCAGCGCCACGGGCTGGGTGATGTGGAACATTCAGGTGGGCGGACTGCTCAGCGGGACGACGATTTGCCTGTTCGACGGATCGCCGAGCGGTACCAAGGCCGATCCTGACTGGACCCGGCTCTGGCGCTTTGCGGCAGAGAGCGGAGTGACCTGGTTCGGCGCCGGCGCCGCCTTCTTCGCGAGTTGCCGCAAGGCCGGGCTCGACGTCGCCGGACTCGACGGGTTGCACCGGGTGCGCGCGCTCGGTAGCACCGGCTCGCCGCTACCGCCCGACGTCCAGCGCTGGGGTTCGGCGCAGTTCGCCGCCATCGGACGGCCCGATATCTGGTGGTGCAATGTCAGCGGCGGTACCGAGATCGCTGCCGCCTTCATGGCCGGAAATCCCGAGTTACCCGACACACCGGGGCGGCTTCAGTGTCGCCACCTCGGCGCCGCCATCGAGGCGTGGGACGAGCGGGGACAGGCTGTGATCGGCGAGGTCGGCGAACTTGTCTGCACCCGTCCTTTCCCCAGCATGCCGCTTTATTTCTGGGGCGACGAAGACGGCAGCCGCTATCGCGACTCCTATTTCGCCGAATGGCCCGGCATATGGCGTCACGGCGACTGGCTCACGATCGGGACCGACGGCAGTTGCACCATTTCCGGCCGTAGCGACGCAACGATTAACCGGCACGGCCTGCGCATGGGAACCGCCGAAATCTATGCTGCGGTCGAGCGCCTGCCTGAAATCGCCGACACGATGATCATCGACGTCGAGGGCGAAGACGGCGACAGCACGCTCATCATGTTCGTCGTGCCGGCGGAGGGGCGAGCCATCGACCCTGCGATGGAGCAGGCGATTGCATCGGCCATACGTTCGAGTCTCTCGCCGCGCTTCATTCCCGATCATCTGATCGAGGCACCCGGCATCCCCCACACGCTTTCGGGAAAGAAGCAGGAACTCCCGATCAAGCGGCTGTTCGCGGGGTGGCCCGTTACCAAGGTCATCAGTGCCGACGCGACCGCGACGCCTGAGGTCTTGCCCTGGTACATCGATCGGGCACAGCGCTGGAACGGGGCGGGAGACAGGATGTGATAACGCAAATCGTCTGGGAGAGGACGCGATATGGACAATAGGGCATTTGCGGAGAGGTCCGACCTGGACCGATCGAAGCCGACCGGGCATCGCGGCCTTGTGCTCGGCATGCTGTGCTTCGTCTATGTGCTGAACTTCCTCGATCGCCAGCTTGTCTCGATCCTCGCCAAGCCGATTCAGGACGGCTTGCACATCACCGACAGCGAACTCGGCCGGATCACCGGTTTCTATTTTGCGCTCTTCTATTGTTTTATCGCGATTCCTGTTGGGTGGCTCGCCGACCGCACCAATCGCGTAAAGGTGCTTTCGATCGCTTGCGGCCTGTGGAGCGCTGCTACCGCGGCATGCGGCATGGCGGCGAACTATGGGCAACTTGTGGCGGCACGTATGGCGGTCGGCGTCGGCGAAGCCGGCGGCGTTCCGCCGTCCTATGCGATCATATCGGACACGTTTCCGCGCGAGCAGCGCGGCACCGCGATGGGCATCTCGGCCCGCCGATCGGTTCGGCGCTCGGGGTCGCGTTCGGCGCGTCGCTCGCGGCCGCCTATGACTGGCGCGCGCCTTTCCTCATCGTCGGCGCGATAGGCGTCGTTACCGCAGTCCTCGTCTATATCATCGTGCCCGAACCCGCGCGCGGTCGCTTCGACCCGCTTCCTGCGGCCGCGGCGGAACCGGCGCACAGCTTCGGGCAGGCGATCCGCGCCTTTTTCGGCAACAGGATATTGACGCTCGCGGCGCTAGCCAGCGGTGCCGCCAATTTCATCACCTATGGCCTCAGCAATTTCGCCACGCTTTTTCTCATGCGCGAAAAGGGCATGACGCTTGAGGAGGTGGCAATATGGTACGCGCTGGCGGTCGGCCTCGGAATGGGGGCGGGCATTTTCGTCTCAGGGCGGCTTATCGACCGGTTCGGCGTGACCAACAAGGCGGCCTATGCGAGCATCCCGGCCTGGTCGCTCGTTCTCGCCTTGCCCTTCTTTCTCGGCTTCGCTGCTGCCGACAGCTGGCAGCTCGCGCTCCCCCTCTTGTTCGTGCCGCTCTTCCTCAATTCTTTCTTCCTCCCGGCCACGGTGACGTTCGTGCAGAGCGAGGTCGATCCGGGCGCACGCGTGATATCTGGGGCGCTGTTGCTGCTGGTCATGAACCTGATCGGCCTTGGCCTCGGACCAACTTTCGTTGGCATGGCGAGCGATTTTTTCCGCCCGCAATATGGTGAACATGCGCTCCGGATGGCCTTTTATGCTCTGGCGCCGATGTATCTGATCGCCGCGCTACTCTTCGCCTGGCTTGCGCGAATGATCAAACGGTCGTCGCCAGCATCGAGCGATTCTCGGCAGGCCAGCGATTAGACGAAAAATGCGCTTGGCGCGCAGCGAGGTTGCGCGGCGGAACTGGGCACCGACAAGAAGACGGGAGACAGATATGACGCAGAAATATGGTGCCGCTTGCCTCACGGCCCTTGTGGCCGGATTGTTGGTTCCTACGGCGGCAGCCACGGCGGCGGAAACGCCGTCGTCCGCCGACGCCGCACGGCGCTGCACCAACCTCGCCCGATTGCACCTTGCCGACACGACAATCGAAAGCGCGGCGCTTGTTCCGGCAAAGGCCGCCGAGCTTGGCATAGCGGGCGACAAGCCTGGCTATCGAAGCTTCTGCCGCGTGGTTGCGCGGGTGCGCTCGGCCCCGGATTCCGACATTGGCGTCGAGATATGGCTGCCGACCGAGCGATGGGCCGGCGTCTTCCATGGCAATGGCAACGGCGGCTTTGCCGGTGTCCTTGCCGGCGGCTATTCGGGAATGGTCGATGGCCTGCGCCGCGGATTTGCAACGGCGACGACCGATGCCGGAACCGCACCGGCGTCGCCGCTGGAAGGTGAGGCACTCATCGATCACCCCCGCAAATGGAGGGACTGGGGCCGACTTTCGACGCATGTGATGACGATCACCGGGAAGGCGATCACCAAAGCTTTCTACGGCCGCGATGCAACGCGTTCCTTTTACACCGGATGTTCAACGGGCGGGCAGCAGGGGCTCATCGAATCGCTCTACTATCCTGAAGACTATGACGGGATCCTGGTCGGGGCGCCGGTCATTAACCGCACATGGGGGCACGCCGCGGTGCTCTGGGACTATGCCGCTGCGCACCGCACGCCGGACAGCCTGCTCTCCGATGCGAAGCTCAAGCTGCTCAACCGGGCGGCAGTCGCGGCGTGCTGGCGGCAGGGCCATGGCTTGGCGGGCGACCGGTTCGTTTCTGATCCGCTCAGCTGCAAGTTCGACCCAGCGGTTCTGCAATGCAAGGGCGCGGTGGGCGACGCCTGCCTGACCGAAGCCGAGGTCGCAACCGCGCGCGCCTTTTATTCAGGGCCGACGGACCCCGCGGGCAAGCCAAGCTATTTTGGCTGGTTGCCCGGAAGCGAAATGCCCGACACCTTCGGCTGGTCTTTTCTTCAAAAGCCGATCAAGGATCAGCCACCTTTCGGGGCACTGTTCAAATGGGTGTTCGGCGCTGATTGGGACTGGAAGGGTTTCGATTTCGACCGCGACATGCCCGCGGTCGATGCGCGGCTCGACCCGATCGTCAACGACGCGACGCGCGGGAGCCTTGCCGATTTTGCCGCGCGCGGCGGCAAGCTGATTATATTCCACGGCCTCGCCGACACGCTCGTGGCGCCTGGCCAGTCGATCGCATTTTACGATCGTCAGGCGGCCGCCGTCGGCGGCGAAGCCAAGCTTGCCGAAAGCGCACGCCTGTTCCTGGCGCCCGGCGTGATGCATTGCGGTGGCGGAGCCGGCCCCGACAGCTTCAACGCCACGCTCGGTATTCCGGCGCAGCCGCCCTCTTATGATGCCAGGCATGATCTCTTCTCGGCGCTGATCGACTGGACCGACGGCGGCGATGCGCCCGAGCAGGTTATCGCGACCAAGTTCGCGAGCGATGAGCCCGGCAGGATCGATATGCAACGCCCGCTCTGCGCCTATCCGCAGAAGGCCGAATATCGCGGCTGGGGGTCGACCCTGTCGGCAAGCAGCTTTCGCTGCGTCGCGCCGGATGATCGCTGAGCTTTTCGTTTCCGGTGGAACCGTCGCCTGCCGATAGGAGATAGAGATGCTGAACCGCAGGGAGTTCGCCGGCCTTGCCGTCGCCGGGGCGACCACCTCGCTCTCCGCGACAACGGCAGTGGCAGCGGAAGCGGAAGCGGAAGGTACTATCGCTTATCATGTGCTCGCATCGTCGCATGTCCCCGGCGAGCCGGGCGTCGCCATCTACGCGCCGCCCGGCTATGATGCCGGACGCGCCGAGCCCTATCCGCTGCTGCTGTTACTTCACGGCGGCAACGGCACCGAGAAGGATCTCGCCTTTTTCAAGACCGTCTTCGACAATGAAATTGCGGCTGGCCGCTTGCCGCCGCTCATCATCGCCACGCCGAGCGGGCGTCGGTCGCTCTATATGGATTTCCGGGATGGGGCGGAGCGATGGGAGAGCTTCATCCTCTTTGATGTTCTGCCTTTCTTGCGCCGCAGCGCTCATGTCTCCCGAGGGCGCGAGCTGACCTTCATCGGCGGATGGTCGATGGGCGGACTTGGCTCCCTGCGCATCGCCTTCAAACACCCTGAGCTTTTCGCTGCGGTGGCAGCATTGGAGCCTGCCGTCGAGCCCGCCGTGGAGTGGAAGGGGGTCGGACCGCATACGCGTTTCTGGAGGCCCGAAGAGGTTCTCCATCCGATATTCGGCAATCCCGTCGACGGCGAATATTGGATGCAAAACAATCCGGCATCGATCGCAAGCCGTGCGCCCGACCGATTGCTCGGCCTCGGCATTTATCTGGAGGTCGGCGACCAGGATATGCTCTATCTTTATGAGGGCGCGGAGTTTCTGCACCGCGTCTTGTTCGACGCCCGGCTCGCACACGAATATCGGCTGGTCCATGGCGCTGAGCATATCGGCCCTTCGCTTTTGCCGCGCATGGCCGACGCGCTCGGCTTTATTGCGCGCCAGATTTCGCCGCCGGGCTGGATCGACCAAAATGTATTGAACGTCCGCGCCGTGCTCGATGGCCGCAAGCGATCGGCTGGGCTTCCCGTTGGTCCGGTCGATCCTGGACGCGTTGGCGGTCGGTGAGCGGACGAACGCTCCTGGCCGATTGAAGAAGTCGATATCTCCACTGCTTTTCGGCATGCCAGCGAACGTCCGATTGGGGACCATTTAGACATGACCATAGCCAGCCCGGGCAATCGCGGACCTTTGCAGGGCGCGGCGATCGGATACCGAAGCCGCACATGTATCAATATCCGACGAATGCCTCGGCCGCGCCAGTGATTGCGGCCACAGCGTGATCGGGGCTGGGCGGTTACGCTTTCCCAAGATATTGGGGTCTAAAGGGAAGCGCATGATCGGGGCGGAGGAAAATCGCGGACGGAGACGGGCGTCTTGGACGCTTGTTTTGCTGTGGCTTGCTGCCGCGCTTTGGGCCGTGCCCGCTGCGGCGACGCCGCTGCACATCAATGCGCCGCTCTGCCACTCGGTCGGACCGCTGGCCGCACCCGACGACGCGCTGTCCGCGCTGCGCTTTTCGTGCAGCGGCGAGCCGACGGGGTATCGCGACGGCAGCCTGTGGTTGCGGGCCGATGTCGGCAATCGTTCCGAGGATCGCAACGGCGCCGCACTGATGGTGCATTTCTCGCGCTTCGACCGGCTTGCGGTGGGGTTCACCTATGCCGACGGCCAGACGCGCTGGCAGAGGGTGCGCCGCGGCGATTATGGCGCGCACTGGCGCGTCGGCGGCCAGATATTGTTCGAGACCCCGGCCCGCGGCGCTCCGCTGACCGCGGTGACCATGCGCTTCGACCGCCTCGCCGACCACAGCCTGCTGCGCGCGCGCCTCATCCCCAAGGAAAATGCGAGCCTGCAGGCGGCGGGGATGGCGGCGCTCGTCGGCGCCTCGCTCACCCTGCTGCTCGTCAGCGGCATCTACAGCCTGTCGCTCGCGGTCGCGGTGCGCCGCCAATATCTGCTGTGGCAGGCGGCGTGGTCGGGCGTGATGATCGTCTGGGGCGCCTTCTGGTCGCAAATTCATCTCGTGATCTTTCCCGCCATGGCGGGGACGGTGTCGGCGCAGGCATCGACCTTGCTTGCCTGCCTTGCCATCGGCGTCGCGACCGCCAGCGCGGTGACCGCGATCGACGCCCGGCATCTTCCGCATGCTTTGCGCCGGGGAACCCTCGCGCTGGGGTTGGCGATCGCTGTCGCCGGCGTGCCGCTGGCGTTGATTCGCACCGGCAATCTGCAGATGCTCGGCAATCTGCTGGGCATCGCGGTCATCCTCGACCTGATCGCGGTCGCGCTGTGCATCGGCTGGAGCTGGCGCAAGGGATCGGTCGAGGCGCGCGATTTCGCGCTCGCCTGGTGCCTGCCGATGGCGACGCTCGCGATCATTCATCTGGTCGATGTCGAGGACGGATTCTGGGGCGGCGGGTCGAAACTGGCGGTGCTGGTCGCCGCAACCTGGCAGGCGCTATGGCTGTCGGCTGCATCGACGCGGCGGCTCGCGCATCTGCGTGTCGAGCGCGACGATGCGCTGGCGGCCGAGGCGCAGGCGAACGAGCTTGCGCGCCGCGATCCGCTCACCGGATTGCTCAACCGGCGGGGCTTCGTCGATGCCGTCACCCCGCTGCTCGATCAGGCGCGCGAGGGGGCGCTGCCCGCGGCGCTGTTGCTTGTCGATGTCGACCGCTTCAAGTCGATCAACGATATTTACGGCCACGAAGCGGGCGATGCCGTCCTCTGCCGCATCGCCGAACGCATCGCGCGGTGGGAAGGGACGATGTGCAGCGTTGCGCGCCTGGGCGGCGAGGAGTTCGGCCTGCTGACCATCGGGATGGAGGGCATCATGCTCGATCGCTTTGCCGAGAGCATCCGCCGCGAAATCGCGCTGTGCGATCACAGCGACACGATGGGCGACCGGCCGGTGACCGCCAGCGTCGGCGTCGCCGAAGTGCGGCCGGCCCCCGACTTTCAATATCTCTACCGGATCGCCGACGAGGCGCTCTATGACGCGAAACGCGCCGGCCGGAACCGGATCAATGTCCAGCGTGTGCCGCCGCGCGGCGACGGCGCGCCCGATGCCGGCGATCGCGGCGTAGCCTTTCCCGCCTGAGGCGGATCAGCCCGCGCCGGGCGTGTCGTCGGCTTCGAGGCCCTGATATTTGAGCTGGAGATAGCGTTCGCGGGTCGCCAGCTTGTCGATCTCGCCCGCCGCCAGGCTGCGCGCCGCGTCGCCGATTTCGCGTTCGAGCATCTTGAGCCCGCCGAGCAACGTTTCATCGGGCGTGCGTCCCGCATGCGCCTCGCCGCGCAGCCCCGCGGGGATGCGCTGATAGCCCGCGACGAGTTCGGGCAGATCCTCGCCGACCAGCTTGCGGATGTTCGCGGCGGCTGGCGTTGCGGCGTCGAGCGTCTGGAGCTGCGGGGCGAGCAGGTCGAGCTGGACGCCGATCCCGTCGACGAGCTGGCGCGCCGGGGCCGGAAGCGCCGGACGCTGCGCCTCGAGCCAGATTTCGGTGCGGCCGGCGAGCTGCTTGAGGTCGGCCTTGGGGAGATCGGCCTGGCGCGGTTCGGGAAAGGGCGGCCATTTGCCGAACAGCACCGCAACGCCGATCAGCAGCACCATGAGCGCGAGCAGGCCCGTGAAGCCGAGCGGTTTGATGAGCGCGCCGAACAGCGCCGCGCCGATCAGCACGATCCCGCCCGCGACAAGAACGCGGCCGAGCTTCTTGTAGAGATGCTGGCGGCGCAGCGCGACGCTCTTGGTGCCGATCGGCCGCCGCCGTTCGCGCGAGCGTTCGATCGCCGCGTTGCCGAGGGCGCTGATCTTGTCGACCTCGCTCATGCTCATCCTAACCCTCGATCGCCGCCAGCGGACTGTCGGCGCCGCCAACGCTGGCCTGCGCCTGGCTCGCGCCTTCGGCGCGCGCGATATAGCCCTTCGACTTGGCGACTTCGCCCTCGAGCGAGGTGACCGTCGTCTTCATCGTGTCGAGCGCCTTGAGCTTGAAGCTGTCGATCGCGTCCATCGTGTCATAGATATTCTGGAAGGCGCGGCTGAGCGTTTCCATCGGGATCGTGCTCGACGCCGCTTGTTCATGGATGCGCGCCGTATTGTCCTTCAGCATCTTCGAGGTGCCGTCGATGATGTTGGCGGTGGTCGTGTTGAGCGCGGTAATCTGTTCGAGCACCAGCTTCTGGTTGGTCATCGCCTGCGCGACGGTGATCGCGGTCTTGAGCGCACCGACGGTGGTGGTCGAGGCGCGATCGACGCCCTTCACCAGCTCGACATTATTCTTTTTGACCAGATCGAGCGCAAGATAGCCCTGCACCGTCACCGCCATCTGGGTCAGCAGATCCTGCGTGCGCTGCCGTGCATAGAACAGGGCGTTTTCGCGGATGACCTTCGCCTTGGCGGGATCGCTGCCGTCGAGTTCGGCCGCTTTCGCCTCGAGCCGCTGGTCGAGCGTACCCGCGATGTGGATCATCTGTTCGAGCTTGCCCATCGATTCCCACATCTTGCGGCGCTCGACGTCGATGGCCGCATTGTCCATCAACAGCTCGTCCTTGCCGTTGGCGAGCGCGGTCAGGATGCCGCCGATGTGGGTCTGGGCGCTGCGGTATTGCGCGAAATAATTGTTGATCTTGCTGCCCAGGATCTTGTCCAGAAAGCCGCGTTTGGTCAGCAGCTTGCCGTTCGCCGAGGGATCGAGACGTTCGACCGTGGTACGCAGTTCGATCAGATTCTGGCCGATGTCGGTATCGCGATCCATCGCCTTGATCGGGCGGTCGAGGAAGCGGTTCGAATGATTCGCCGCCTCCAGCATTTCCTTGCGCCCCATATTGGTGATCTGGTCGATACGCTTGCCGAACTCGGGCGAATTTTCATCCTGCGCCACCAGATCGTCGATGAAGCTGTCGACGCGTTCCTCGAGCTTCGATTTCTGCTCGGTCGAGAGCGGGACGAGGCCGGCGGCCTTTTCAGGCGCGACGGCGGGGACGGGTTCGGGCGGCGTCAGCTTCAGTTCGTCGGTTGCGGTCGCCGTCGCGGTCTCTTCGCTCATAACAATCCTTCCAGCCCCAGGTCGATAACGGGCCGCCTGCCTATATGGCATGCGGACCTGTGTTATTCAAGCACTACACCCCTTGGCGGCGCGCCAGCGCCGGCGCGATCCATGCCGAAAGGATCAGCTGCGCCATATGATAGACGAGGATCGGCAGCAGCACCATGCCGGCAATCGCCGAGGGAAAGAGCGTGGCGGCGAGCGGCGCGCCGACCGCAAGACTCTTTTGGGCACCCGAGAACAACAGGGTGATCCGGTCGGGGCGGCGGAGCGCGAGCAGCCCGCCGAGCAGCCAGGTGCCGCCGAAGGCGCTACCGAGCAGCAGCGCATCGACGCCGAGCACGATCGCGATCTCGCGCCCGTCGAGCTGCGTCCAGATGCCGCCGACCACGGCCGCGGAAAAGGCGACATAAACCGCGGTCGCAATCGCGGTGCGATCCATCAGCGTCGCGAGACCGCGGTGCCGGAGCACCAGCGGGCGAAGCCAGCGCTGCGCCGCTTGTCCGGCCAGAAAGGGAAGCAGCAGGATCGCAACGATGCGCAGCGCCGCGGCGCCGTGGATCGCGCCCGCCTTGCCCGCGAGCGCGGCAAAGAGGAGCGGCGACAGAAACACGCCGGCCAGATTGAGCAGCGCCGCCGCGACGACGCTCGCGGCGACATTGCCGCCCGCCATCGAACTGGCGGCGGTCGCCGACTGTACGGTCGATGGCAATATGCCGAGAAAGAGGAAGCCGAGCGCCAGCGTCGGCGGCAGCAGCGGCGCCGTCAACGCCTGCGCGCCGAGCCCGGCCAGCGCCATCGCGCCGAAACAGAAGGCGAAGGCGCCGCCCTGCAATTTCCAGTTGCGGATGCCGTGCAGCACCTCGTGCCGCGGCAGGCGGACACCGTTGAGGAAGAAGAGCAGCACGATCGCCGCGGTCGAAATCCCTTGCGCGACCGGCACCGCGTTTCCGCGCACCGGCAGCAGGCTCGCGACGACGATGGTGGCGAGGAGGACGGGAACGAAGCGGTCGGGGAACAGGCGGGCGAGCATGGAGCGGAGCGATGGCCGGAAGGCGGCGCCTTGGCAAGTCCGCGTGCGTCCTTCGCGGCGGCGACTTCGCTCGACATGGTGCGAAAGACGATTATGGAGCGCGCATGGCTTGCATCCTGATCCTCGCCGCGCTGCCCGAAGAGGCCGATGCCGTCTTTCCCGGCCAAGGCACGGTCGAAGCGGGAGCGTTCGCTCCCCGATCCCTGTCGGTGGATGGACATGCCGTAACCATTGCAACCTGCGGCCTTGGCAAGGTCAACGCTGCGCTGAGCGCCGGGATGCTTGGCGGCGCGGCCGATCTGCTGGTGATGAGCGGCACCTGCGGCTCGCTCGGCCCCGGACCCGGTGCCTACTGGATCGCCGAGGCGGTGCAGCACGATTATGGCGCGGTCCAGCCCGGTCTGTTCCGCCGCTATCGGGCCGGCGAATGGCCGATCGGCGAAGCGGGCGAGGCGCATTTCGCCGCGATGCCCGACCCCGGTCTGAACTTGCCGCATGCGCGCATCGCGAGCGGCGACAGCTTCGTCGCCTGCCCCGACGCTGCAGCCGCGCTGGCGCGCGACCTGGGCGCGACGCTGGTCGATATGGAGGTCGGCGCGGTAGCGCAGGCGGCGATGCGGCTCGGCAAGCCCTGGGCTGCAGTCAAGGCGGTAACCGACGACGCCAACGGCGACAGTGCCGGCGATTTTCACGCCAATCTCGTCCGCGCGGCGCGCGTCGCGGGCGTGGCGATCGAGCGTCTGGTCGCGCGGGTCAGCGGCTGAGCGCACCGATGCAGGTCTGCCGCTCGGCGGGCGGCGAAAGGTCGCCGAGCGCGAATTCGCGTACCGTCTCGCGGGCTCGCCCCTGGGGCATATAGCGCAGCGTGCGCTTCGTGCCGCCATCGTCGACATCATAGGCGATCTCGCGCTGGCTGTTGCCGATCTCGCCGCCGCTGCGGCCGATCAGCGTCATGCCGTCGCGCATCCCGGCCCGCCACGCCGGGCCGCCTTCGGCGACGCCGGCGATAATGCGGCCGTTCGCGAGCGTCGCGTCGACATCGAAGCCGCGATCGAACACCGGTCGTTCGAATTGGCGCAGCGTTCCGCAGGCGGCGAGCATGTCGGCGGGCAGTACGATCGGTTCGCCGCGATCGATGAAGCGGGCGATGCCTTCGCCGATCGCCGCGTCGCGGCGCTGCGCCTCGGCCCCGAACAGGGTGACGGCATCGCTGCGGGCTGCCGGAGCGGCCGCCTGCATCGTCAGCAGCAGGTCGCGCATCGACGACCCGCCCGGTGCGCGCCGCAGCCGGTCGTCGGCCCAGTGCGCGAAGAGCATCCCGCGCAGATAGGCGAGCCGCTGTGCCTTTTCGTCGGTCCAGAATAGGCCCGCGGCCTCCTTGTTGGGAGCCGCACGCAGCGGCGAGGTATCATATTCGCGCAGCGCGTCGTTGAACTGCGCGAAATATTGTTCGGGCGTCCACACCCCGGCGCGGACCAGTGCCCGCCATGAGGTGAAATCGGTAAAGCCCTCCGACAGCCAGAATTGCTCGGCTTCGGGCACCGTTTCGGAAAAACCGCCGATCCGCACATTGACCCAGCTATGCGCCATTTCATGCGCCATCAGCCGGTCGAGCATCTCGGGCAGCGCGTTGGTCGTCGCAAAAAAGGCGAAGGCATCGCCGCGTCCGGTGCCCCCGATCGAGGTTGCGCCGGGTCCGGGCGGCGCGAAGGGAATGATGGTGACGAGGTAGCGCCCCGCGTCGCTGCCCCAATAATCGGACATCGCCGCGGCGACGCGGCGGAAGCTCTGCCTCCAGCCGGCGTCGTCGCGCGTTGCAAAGCTGCCGCGCACTGCGAGCCGTGCGCCATGTCCTGCATCGATCAGCCGGAAATCGCCGCCGACGGCGATGCTCTCGATCAGGCCGTCGACCGTCAGCCCCGGATGTTCGAGGTCGGACGCAAAGCGCGTCCCGGCCGGCATCCCGCGGACCGAAAAGCTTGCCGGGGTATCGCCATCCAGATGCTCTGGCCGCGCCACCACTGCGTCGCCGATCAGGTGGAACCATGTCGGCTGGATGAGCGGGCGATAGTCGTTGACGACTTCACCGTCCCGCAATTGTTCGGCTCGGTCGGCGCCGCGCAGCCGGTAGCGCAGGACGATCGGGGCGCCGGGCGCATGGCGCAACACGATCTTGGCGGGGTCGGGCGAGGCCTTCAGCATCGCGCCCTCGGCGCGCATGTCGCCCAGATAGGTATAAAGCTTGTCGAAGCCGCCCCATTCGTTCGGCAGATCGACGATGGTGACGCCGCTCGCGGCGCCGCGAAAGCGCAGCGTCACGTCGACAGCGCGGAAACTGCCGTCGGCCGCGACGACCGGCTGATAGGTGAGCGCGAGCCCCGTATCAGGCTCGGCCGCGCCCGAAGGCGTGGCGGCGGCGAGGGTGGCAGCAAGGGCAGCGGAAAGGGCGGCGGCGACGAGACCGCGGGCAAGGGAGAGGCGCATCGATATTCCTTGAGCTGAACGCCCAGGGTGTATCGCTCGAACAACACAGTGTCAAATGGGACGCCCGCGCCTCTCTTGTTGCGCCGCAGCACCGCTTCTGTTAGGGGCGCGGCGTTTCGCGGCGCTCCGGGCGCTGCCCCCTTCCATCAAGGCTCCTTCCGCATGTCTTTGCGCAATATTGCGATTATCGCACACGTCGACCATGGCAAGACGACCCTCGTCGACCAGCTTTTCCGCCAGTCGGGCACTTTCCGCGACAACCAGCGTGTCGAGGAAAGAGCCATGGATTCCAATGACTTGGAAAAGGAACGCGGGATCACGATTCTCGCCAAGTGCACGTCGGTCGAGTGGGGCGAAGGCGCCGATGCGACGCGCATCAACATCGTCGACACGCCGGGCCACGCCGACTTCGGCGGCGAGGTCGAGCGGATCCTGAGCATGGTCGACGGCGTCATCCTGCTCGTCGATGCCGCCGAAGGCCCGATGCCGCAGACCAAGTTCGTTACCGGCAAGGCGCTCGCGCTCGGCCTCAAGCCGATCGTCGTCGTCAACAAGATCGACCGCAGCGACGCGCGCGCCGCCGAAGTGCTCGACGAAGTGTTCGAACTCTTCCTGACGCTCGACGCCAATGACGAACAGCTTGATTTCCCGATCCTTTATGCCTCGGGCCGCGGCGGCTATGCCTCGGAAAGCCCCGACGCGCGCGAAGGCACGCTGGAGCCGCTGTTCAAGACGATCGTGTCGCATGTTCCGACGCCCGGCCTCGACGAAGAGGCGCCCTTCACCTTCCTCGCGACGCTGCTCGACCGCGACAATTTCATCGGCCGCATCCTGACCGGCCGCGTCCAGTCGGGCACGGTCAAGGTCAACCAGCCGATCCACGCGCTCGACATGGACGGCAAGGTGATCGAAACCGGCCGCGCATCGAAGCTGCTGGCGTTCCGCGGGCTCGACCGCGTGCCGGTCGAGGAAGCGCGCGCGGGCGACATCGTCGCGATCGCGGGCCTGACCAACGCGACCGTCGCGAATACCATCGCCGACACGAGCGTCAGCGAGCCGATCGCCGCACAGCCGATCGACCCGCCGACGCTGTCGATGCGCTTCGCCGTCAACGACAGCCCGATGGCGGGCCGCGAAGGCAGCAAGGTGACGAGCCGCATGATCCGCGACCGCCTGTACCGCGAAGCCGAAACCAATGTCGCGATCCGCATCACCGAAAGCGCCGACAAGGACAGCTTCGAAGTCGCGGGCCGCGGCGAGCTTCAGCTCGGCGTGCTCATCGAAACGATGCGCCGCGAAGGCTTCGAACTCGGGATCAGCCGCCCGAAGGTGCTGTACCAGACCGACGAGAACGGCCAGCGCACCGAACCCTATGAAACCGTCGTCATCGACGTCGACGACGAGCATAGCGGCACGGTTGTCGAGAAGATGCAGATCCGCAAGGCCGAGCTGACCGACATGCGCCCGTCGGGCGGCGGCAAGACGCGCATCAGCTTCAGCGGCCCGTCGCGCGGCCTGATCGGCTATCACGGCGAATTCCTGTCCGACACGCGCGGCACCGGGATCATGAACCGCCTGTTCGAAAAATACGGCCCGTACAAGGGCGCGATCGAAGGCCGCAAGAATGGCGTCCTGATCTCGAATGGCGCGGGCGAAGCCGTCGCCTATGCGCTCGGCCCCCTCGAAGAGCGCGGCATCCTGTTCGTCTCGCCCGGCGAGGCGCTCTATGAAGGGATGATCATCGGCGAGAATGCGAAGCCCGACGACCTTGAGGTCAACCCGATGAAGTCGAAGCAGCTCACGAACTTCCGTTCGACGGGCAAGGACGACGCGATCCGCCTGACCCCACCGCGCCGCATGACGCTGGAACAGGCGATCGCCTATATCGACGACGACGAAATGGTCGAAGTGACCCCCGCGAACATCCGCATCCGCAAGGCGATCCTCGACCCGCACGAGCGGAAGAAGGCGAGCCGCAAGAAGGAAGCGGCGTAACGTCGCCGACGGAAAAGGATGCTGTTCCCCCGCGAAGGCGGGGGCCCATCTCCTGCTGGTGCTATTTCGAACCGACCGGTGATGGGTCCCCGCCTTCGCGGGGACACACGGGTTTTTGCGCGCTCGTAACAATACGGAGGATGCGCCGTTGTCCCGCCTGATCCTGTTCAACAAACCCTATGGCGTGCTGTCGCAGTTCACCGACAAGGGAATGACCGCGCCTGCGGACGGCCCGCGCGCGACCTTGTCCGACTATATCGACGTCCCCGGCGTCTATCCGGCCGGCCGGCTCGACCGCGATAGCGAGGGCCTGTTGATCCTGACCGACGACGGCGCGCTGCAGGCGCGGATTTCGTCGCCGAAGCACAAGATGCCCAAAACCTATCTGGCGCAGGTCGAAGGCGAGCCCGACGACGCCGCGCTGGCAGCGCTCGCCCGCGGCGTCACGCTGAACGACGGCCCGACCCGCCCCGCGACCGTCCGCCGCATCGACCCGCCGATGCTGTGGGACCGCGACCCGCCGGTGCGCTACCGGAAGAGCGTGCCCGACAGCTGGATCGAACTGACGATCACCGAAGGCCGCAACCGCCAGGTCCGCCGCATGACCGCCGCGGTCGGCTATCCGACGCTGCGGCTGGTTCGCTGGCGGATCGGGAGGTGGGAGATTGGGGTTTTGGGGTTGGGGGAATGGAGGGAGATTGGACTGGGTTAGCTCGACGAACTTCGAGCTCCCTACTCTTTGCGATTCTTCTGCCAGCCTACACAATGACGCTCTACACGGGGAACGGTTCAAAGACGTTTAGCAGCAATGCTTCGATGTGGCTGGCAACCATGTTGGGGCCAACCTTCAAGCTATTGGGATGGCCGCACCCGTTCCTCAGTTTAAGGGCTGAAAGTAAGGTGTCTTTCTGATTTTTCCCCAGCACCCCTATGCTGGCGCATCTGATAAGAAAGGCTTCTTCATTCATACGGCCGAGGCCATCCTCATTTGCCGCATCCTTCCACCTAGGATCGACTTTCTTGGCTTCTACGTTGAAGGCTGAAAGATGTTTGGACGCTACAATTCTATGGAGAACATCGACTGCGGCAATCCAAGACATCACTATCGCCGAGCGATACAGTTCACCTTCGTAGCACTTGATCGCTTCCTCGACAAAGGCGCGTGTGTTCGCATCTTGGAGCTTGGTTAAATGGGCGCGAAGGTCGAAAGCCACTTGCACGGCTGCTGGGCTTAGAGAAGAAATACCCAGATTTCGGAGATGATTCCGGCCTGAATCGGTAATCTCCCATCCGTCCGGTACATTTATGGCAAGTCCTTTACTGCGGCTCATAGTCGCAGAAGGATTCCAACTCTTCCCCATTTTGAGTCCGGCTTCCGCCGCGCGCTCTCTTATTCCAGCCACTTTGACCGGCACGTTGAAGGTCGCAAGTATGAGAAGCAACTTGTCCAGCTGCCTAAGCTCTTTGTGGAGCCATTGCTTGAGGTCATCCTCAGTCAGCAAGCTTGCCACGTAGATCCTTAATTTCATCACCCTTCAAGGCGTAGGAATCATTGGCAAGTTGATTGAACTTAGAGCCAGTCAAAGTTTTGATTATAGCCGATAAATTTGAACTCATGTTTTGATTATAAACATTCGTCGCTGCTTTCATGCTATCGAGAAGTTCCTTTCGCGTGAAGCTTTGCTTTCCCTGAACAATTTGCAGGTAAGCTGCGGAAGCTACCGCAACTTCAGGCCCTGACGAGGCATTGAGTCTTTCTGCGACACTGTTCACATGAAGCTTGAGGGTGCTATCCTCCAGCAAGAGTTGACCATTTGCCGTATTACCGATGCTGGGACTTGACGGTGGCGCTGTAGGCGTAGGAGGGGTTATGGATTGAGCCAATTCCTGCACTTGCGCTAAAAAATCTCTGATATCAGACACAGCAATAGGCATGTCGCTCTCTAGCGTGAACTCCACCTCTCCTGCTCGCATTTGAATTTTCGTGGTCATCGCTACCCCCTATGACGATAAATTAGGCCGTGTTGACAAAAGGGATTCCCAAATCCTCCTCCTTCTGATTCAAGACTGCTTTTTGAGGATCAGTCATGGGTCGCGGGGATTTGTCGGATGCGGAGTGGGACCTGATTGGGCCGCTGCTGC
>Ga0209922_102087_pt1 | contig 18068 bp, 17 predicted proteins | sample ThiBiot_500_biof_FD_183946 | JGI IMG/M metagenome (GOLD analysis project Ga0209922, IMG submission 183946) | Wastewater bioreactor microbial communities from Cape Town, South Africa - Thiocy_expt_500_biof (SPAdes) | ecosystem: Engineered > Bioreactor > Thiocyanate-remediating > Anaerobic-Aerobic ...
CTCGCGGCACCTCGCCCACGTCGTCTCGTCCGTGATGAGCACGTTCTGGAAATAGTGGCCGATCTCGTGGCGCAGGTGCCCGAGGATCGTGCGGTACGGCTCGCCGAGCTTCACGCGGACGGCCTCGCGCACGTCGTCGAGGCTCTCGGCCAGATCGATCGTGATGATGCCGTTCGCGTGCCCGATGACCACGGGCCTGCCTTCCGAGCGACTCGAGAGCAGATCGAATCCGAGCCCGCCCGGCTCGACATCCCACGGCACGACCGGCAGACCGACGTCCGCGATCTGCAGCATCAGCCGGCGCTTGGCCTCCTCCGTCTTGGCGAGCTTCTCGAGGGCGATCGTGTCGCCGGATGCCGGGCGCGTGCGCGTCAGGCGGCAGGAGATGCACCGCCCCGCCGGGGCATCCTCCCGAACGAGCCAATTGCAGCCCCACTCGCGCTCCGAGCACGCGTACCACGTGATGTCGTCCACGTGAACGCGATCGCTGCGGAGGGCGAGGAACGTCCGGTCGATGATCTGCAGACCCATCTCCGTGCCGCAGTCGGGGCAGACGAGTGTGTCGAGATAGACGAACCGGCGACAGGACGGGCATCGGGGAGTGGAGCTCACCGCTTCACCGTACCGGCTGCCGCTTGTCACACGACGACACGCGATTCGGCCGCGCGCGAAGCCGTCCGCGACGATGGACGCGGGACCGTGCGCAGACGTGCACGAAGAACGGAAGGTGTACGGATGGGCCAGCGGGGATTTGCGACGCGACAACTGCACGAGTGTCCGCGGGGCGCAGCGCCCACGGCCCGCGCCACCCCCATCTATCTCACAGCGGGATTCGAGTTCGACGAGTACGGGCAGGCCGCTGCGCACTTCGGGCAGGGGGAGGGCTACGCGTACACGCGCATCGGCAACCCCACGATCGAGGCGGCCGAGCACACGCTCGCCTCCCTCGAGGACGGCTCGCAGGCGCTGCTCCTCGCCAGCGGACAGGCCGCGACGAGCGTCGCACTGCTCGCCCTTCTCGAGGCGGGTCAGCACGTCGTCTCGTCCACCCACATTTACGAAGGCACGCGCGCCCTCCTCAACGACAACCTGACGCGCCTGGGCATCGAGACGACCTACGTCGACGCGATCGAGGACACGGAAGCCTGGGAGGCCGCGATCCGTCCCGAGACGAGGGCCCTGTTCGCGGAGTCGATCTCCAACGCCACCAACCGCCTGATCGACATCGCCGCCGTCGCCGACGTGGCGCACCGCCACGGCATCCCGCTCATCATCGACAACACGTTCGCGACCCCCTACCTCCTCCGGCCGATCGAGCACGGCGCCGATGTCGTCGTGCACTCCGCGAGCAAGTTCCTCGCCGGTCACGGGAGCGTCCTCGGCGGCGCGATCGTCGACAGCGGGACCTTCGACGCGGAGCGCTCGGGTGCGCTCTTCCCGCATCTGGTGGCCCCCGGGCGGAACGGCACGCCGAGCCTCGCCGAGCGCACGGGCGGCGATGCCCGCATCGCCTACGCGCGCGAGAGCGTCGCGCCCCGCTTCGGGCCCACGCCGTCGCCGCTGAACGCCTTCCTCATCGGCCAGGGGATCGAGACGCTCAGCATCCGCGTCGAGCGGCAGAGCGAGAACGCGCTCGCCGTCGCGCAGTGGCTCGCCGGGCGACCCGAGATCGCCTCCGTCGACTACGTCGGCCTCCCGAGTCATCGCGACCACCGACTCGCCGCCGCGTATCTGCCCGACGGCTACGGATCGGTCTTCACCTTCACCGTCCACGGCGGCGCGGAAGCGGCGCAGCGCCTCGTCGAAGGGCTCGAGGTGTTCACCCACATGACGCATCTGGGAGACGTCCGCTCCCTCATCCTGCATCCCGCGTCCACCTCGCATGTCGGCCTCGGCTCCGACGAGAGGCTCGCGCTCGGCGTCGAACCGGGGACCCTCCGTGTATCGATCGGCATCGAGGATGTCGAGGATCTCATCGGCGACCTGGCCGCCGCGCTGGCTCAGGTGGGCAGCATCGTCGGCGCGGCGCGCGTGTGACGGCAGGCGAGCGGCGTACCAGCCTGTGACATAGTTGCCGCATGCGCTTCCTTCTCATCGCGCCGTTGCGTGGATCGACGGCGCAGATCCGGAGCACCAAGGAGACCACGCGCACCGGGGACCGCTTCGGAGCCGACCGACTGGTCCAACACTGGGTGGACCTCGACACGGTGGCGCAGCAGATCCCCGAGACGGTCAATAGCACCGACGCCGCCACATTCGTCGGGGGAGGTGAACTCGCCGGAGAGATCCGACGAGCGGCGCTCTGCCTGGCGCGCGGTCTGCCTGTGCTCGCTCTGGAGGCGGAGGTCGATGCACCCGCGCCCCGCACAAAGGTCGATGTCGGACGGCTCGAGACGCGCCTCGACACGCTCGTCGACCGGTTCGTCGGGCAGAATCCTCTGCTCGGAGAGGCACGATGGGCCGGGCGCATCGCACTCCTGGAAGCGGGCTCCACCCTCGGCGAGGACTGGTCCGGTCGCAACCGCGTCCCCGTGACAGCAAGCCTCGGCGATGACGATGTCGAGCTGTGCATCGGATGGGGAAACAGTGAGGTGCGCGGCTGGGAGTCTCTGCCCGATGAAGCGTGGCGAGAGACGGTGCGAGGGCTCGTGGATGCCCAGGTGCTGTGGTGCGAAATCACTCAGATCGGAGACGCCGCCGCTGGCTCGACGGACACCATGCTCGTGGGCGATACGCGGGGCGTCCATCTGTCGCGGTATCAGGCCACGCTCGCTGACCTCATGACCGAGAACGCGCTGCACAACATTGCGCACGACGAGATCCTCACCAACATGCAGGGCGAGCGTCGCCTTGCCGCCCAAGCGGCGCTCGGCGCGTGGGGATATGCGGATGTTGCGGCGCGCGTCGCCCGACGACTGCAGGACCTCGACGATGTCGCGCGGCGCCGCGAATCCGCGCGCAGTGGACGTTACCAACGCCTCGTCGAGCGTGTGCTGTTCATCCTCGCACTGGTCACGGTCATCGACCTTGCCTTCGCCATCGTCGGTACGTCCTACAGCGGCGGTGTGTCGCAGATTCCCGGCGACGGTTCGTGGCTGCACCTGTTCGACGCCCTGCGGGAGATCAATGCCGATGTGTTCGTCGTGGCGTCGATCATCGTGATCGCCATCCTTTCGGGCATCCTGATCATCCGGAGGCGCAGGTGAGCGGCGCGATCGAGCGGGTACTCACGGCGGCAACCGCCCGGCGGCCGGCGGAGGCATGGCTGGATGCGCGCGGACGTATCGTCTCCGATCGTGCCAACGCGCTCCGCGTGGTCGCATCGGGCACGCCCGTCTACGGGTTTTCGACTCTGCTCGGCCACCTCGATTCGGTGAGCAGCAGTGGTGCCGCGGATCAGCAGTTGCTCCTCGATGCGCATTTGGTGGGCCCACGTTCGGAGGCCAGCGGCACCTTCCTCGATCTCGTCTCCGCGTGCAAGGCGGAGCAGCTCTCACACGGCGGGAGCGGCGTGCGAGAGGAGACCTATCTCGCGGTGCTCGACGCGTTCGGAAGCCTGCCGGCGCGAGGGGCATGGCTCGCGTCGTACTCTTCCGGCGACGTCGTGCCTGCTGCGTGGTGGGCGAGCGCGCGGGTGGTCGATCGCCTCACGGAGTTCGACGCGGGCGATGTCATCTGCCTCATCAACGGATCCTTCTACGGCGCCGCTCACGCGATGGGGTCCGCGTCGTCGGCCCTGGCAGCGATCGTGCAGGTACTCGCGAGGCTGTCTCGTACCGCTCCGGCGCTGTCTGGGGTGGGCGTTCCCGAGGTGGATGCGCTCCGCCCGTACTTCCTGTCGCATGTTGCGATATCAGTGCAGCGACCCGTGAGCCTGCGGGACGCATCGCCAAGCGTCCTCACGCTCGTACGCGCGGTGCGCGATGCGATCGACGCCGTGGAGCACCGGCTCGGTGCACCCAGTGCCAACCCCCTGTTCGTGGGCGGCGAGACTCTCAGTCAATCTTCCTTCCTCGATTTCGAGACGACGCGGGCGTTGCGCGGGCTGGAGATGGCTGTTCGGCTCGCGGCCGGCCTCGTGCAGCGGATGATCGTCGAGGGGTGCGATGCGGCAACGCCGGCGGGCGTGCAGCCGCCCAAGATCGCGGCGGCGGCTCTGGTTGCTCATCGGTCGCCGGGGCTCGCCTCGTTTGTCGGTGACGAATCGCATGGCATCGAGGATCTGCGTGATCTGTCGCTTATCGCCTCATGCGAGCTGTCTGCGGCCGTCACCGTGGTGGAAACACTGCTCGACATCCATGATGCCGCGCTCGGAGCGCCTGGCCCCACGACGGTCGACGAGATCGCGGGCGTCGTGGCGGCTACGGTGGCTCCCCGTGTGTCGCCATCGCTTCTGGCGACTGCGGCTCGGGTGCGGCTCCCGCTCTGAGGCGGTGACCCCGCGCGGCGACACGAGCGGTCGAACCGCCCGCGTTCTCGGCGAACTCACGGTATCGCTGAGGACTGAACGATATATCGTTGGGTATCGTTCAGAATCGATGGAGGTTCGCATGAGCAATTCATTCGGCAATGGTTTCCCCGGGTTCGGCGGGTCCGGATTCGGCTTCGGCGGCGGGGACGGCAAGGGCGGCTTCGGCGGTCCGGGCTTGAACGACGTCGTCGACGCCCTCGGCCAATTCGGGCAGCGCTTCGAGCGCGCCTTCGGTGACAAGTTCGAGCAGCGAGCGGGTTCGCGCATGGGTCGTGGCGATGTCCGCTCGGCGATCCTGTCGCTGCTCGCCGAGCGCCCCATGCACGGCTACCAGATCATCCAGCAGATCGAGGAGCGCAGCGGCGGCGCCTGGAAGCCGAGCCCGGGCTCGGTCTACCCGACGTTGCAGTTGCTCACCGATGAGGGCGTCGTCGAGGTCGAAGAGGCCGATGGGCGCAAGACGTACTCGCTGACGGAGGCCGGTCGTGCCGAGGCCGACGACAAGCCCGCCCCGTGGCGGGGCTCGGAGTCGTCGGAGTCCGCTCCCGGAACCGGCACCGGCAGCGCGCCGCACGGCGGGTTCGGCGGCGGCATCCCCCCGATCGCGAAGGCGGGCTCCAACCTCGCCCAGGCGGCGATGCAGGTGGGCCGCACGGGCACGCCCGACCAGGTCGCGGAGGCCGTCGCGATCCTCGACGACGCGCGGCGCAAGCTCTACGCGATCCTCGCCGAGGCCTGACCGGATGCCCCCTGCGCGACCCTCGCGTGAGAGCGGGAGCGCGGACCACGACGGTCCGCGCTCCCGCGCACGCTACAACCGCATCATCCGCTTCGCGACGCGGGTGATGCTCGCCACCTGGTGGTTCGACGTCGCTCTGCCGCGGATCGGCTTCGGCCGCGTCGCGGAGCGCACGAGAGTCGCGCGCATGCAGGCATCCGCGCGGCGCTTCCGCGTGCTCGCCGTCGACCTCGGCGGTCTCATGATCAAGGTCGGCCAGTTCCTCTCGTCGCGGCTCGACGTGCTGCCCCCCGAGATCACCAGCGAGCTCGAACAGCTGCAGGACGAGGTGCCGGCCGTTCCGTTCGCGCAGATCCGGCCCCTCGCCGAAGCCGAGCTCGGTGTCCCGCTCGCGAGCGCCTACGCCTGGTTCGACGAGACCCCGGTCGCGGCGGCCTCCCTCGGTCAGGCGCACCGCGCCCGTCTGTCGGCGGCCGACGCGGAGATCGTCGGTTTCGCGGAGGTCGTCGTGAAGGTGCAGCGGCCCGGGATCGATGACGTCGTCGAGACCGACCTCGCCGCGCTCCGGAAGATCGCCGAGCGGCTCGACCGCATCCGATTCGTCTCCGATCGCGTCGATGTGCCCGCGCTCGTGGAGGAGTTCGCGACGACCTCGCGCGAGGAGATCGACTACCTGCACGAGGGCGTCAACGCGGAGCGGTTCGAGCGCGAACTCGCCGACGGACACCGCGTCGCGGCGCCGCGCGTCGTATGGGAGCGCACCACGCGCCGCATCCTCACGCTCTCGGACGTCACCGCGATCAAGCTGAGCGACGTCGCGGGGCTGCGCGCCGCGGGCATCGATCCGGCGGAGGTGGCGCAGGCGTTCGCCGCGGCGATGTTCGAGCAGCTGTTCGGCGCCGGGTTCTTCCACGCCGATCCACACCCGGGGAACGTGTTCGTGACCCCGCACGCCCCCGATGAGACAGGCCGCACGTGGACCCTGACGTTCATCGACTTCGGGATGATGGGGCAGGTGCCAGACACCCTCCGGGCGGGTCTTCGCAAGGTCGTCATCGCGGTCGCCGCACGTGACGGGAAGGGCCTCGTCGACGGCATCCGTCAGGTCGGAGTGCTCCTGCCGAGTGCCGACACGGCGGAGCTCGAACGGTCGCTCACGGCGCTGTTCGCGCGCTTCGGCGGAATGGCGTTCGGCGAGCTGCAGAACGTCGACCCGCGGGAGTTCCGCGACTTCGCGGAGGACTTCGGCTCGGCGATGCGGAAGCTGCCGGTGCAGCTGCCCGAGAATTTCCTGCTCATCACCCGCGCCGTGTCGCTGACCTCGGGGGTCTGCAGCACGCTCGACCCCGCGTTCAACATCTGGGATGCCATCGACCCGTACGCGCAGAAGCTCCTGACCGAAGAGAGCCGGAACGTCGTGACGGATGCCGCGCGCGGTGCCGTCTCGTACGCCCGGACGATCATGGGACTCCCCGCCCGGATCGACACCGTCACCGACCGCATCGAGCGCGGCGCGATGTCGGTGGAGACCCCGGAGATCGACCGCAAGCTCGACCGCTTGGAGGGCCTGCTGCGCCGTACGATCGCGGCCGTGCTGTTCGCGGCGCTCCTGGTCGGCGGCGCGCTCGTCTACCCGGCGCTCAGCGTGCTCGGAGTCATCCTCATGGTCGCGAGCGTCATGCCTCTCGGGTTCGCGCTCCGGCCCGGCCGCACGCGCAGGCGCGGGCCGCATCGCCGCTGAGAGGGCGGCCGGCGCGGAGACCGCGGGCCGAGGCTCGCGCCCCGGCCCGTCTCGCCCCGTCTCGGTGTCAGCGCGTCGCGCGCGCGAGGTTCTCGCGCAGTTCGTCGGCGTCCTGTCGCACGACGTACGCGGGCTGGTCGCGCTCCACGCGCCAGCTCTCACCGACCGAGCCGATGTCGACGGTGTCGAACCCGAACGCGTCGTACACCTCGGTCGCGAGGGCCGCGGCATCCGCGTGATCGCTCGCGATCGCGAGCGCGCGGCGCCCGGGGGTGCCCGCCGGCGAGCCCGTCGTGAGGATGTCGCCGGCCGGGATGTGGTTGAACGCCTTCACGACGCGCGACGAAGGGAGGTGCCGCTGGAGGAGCCCCGTCGTGGTCGCGCGCTTCTCGTCGAGTTCGGCGATGTGCCCGTCGCGTTCCCAGTAGTAGTTGCCCGTGTCGAGCACGATCTTGCCCGCGAGGGGCGCGACAGGCACGGCATCCAGCGCCTTCAGCGGCACGGTGACGACGGCCCAGTCGGCCGCCTCCGCCGCCTCCGTGGCCGTCGCCGCGCGCACGTTCGAGCCGAGTCGCGCGGTGAGATCGGCGAGTGTCTCGGGTCCTCGCGAGTTCGCGATGACGACGTCGTAGCCGCGTGCGGCCAGCCCTTCGGCCAGTGCGCTGCCGATGTGTCCTGCTCCGATGATTCCTACCGTTGTCATGGACGGGAGAACGCCCCTTCCGAGGCATCCATTCCCCGGTGGCGACACACGAACGCCCGGGCCGGTGACGTGTGTCACCGGCCCGGGCGTCGGAGTGGGTCGTGCGGTCAGAGTGCCGCGCGGAGCCCGTCGACGAGCGTCGTCGTCGGGCGGCCGATGAGGCGCGACAGGGTGCCGTCGGTCGACGACAGCACGCCCTCGCGGATGCCGTCGTCGAGGCCCGCGACGAACTGCGCGATCTGCTCGTCGAGGCCCGCACCCTTGAGGCCCGCGACCAGCTCGTCGTGCGTGAGGCGGACGTAGGTGACGTCGCGGCCGAGCACCTCCGCGGCGGCGGCGGCGAGGTCGTCGTAGCTGAACGCGACGTCGCCGGCGAGCTCGTAGACCTTGCCGAGGTGGCCGTCTTCGAGAAGGGCCACCGCGGCGGCATCCGCGTAGTCGGCGCGTGCGGCGGCGGCGACGGTCGCATCACCGACGGCGGCGGCGATCACGCCGGACTCGGCGGCGCGCTGCACATAGGCGGCGTAGTTCTCGAGGTACCAGTCGTTGCGCAGGATGACGGTCGGCAGCCCGCTCGCCACGAGAGCCTCTTCGGTGGCGTGGTGCTCCGCGCCGAGCGGCCAGTCGAAGGTCGTCGCCTTCGACAGGCTCGTGTAGACGAACTTGGCGACGCCGGCCGCGACCGCGGCGTCGATGACGTTCTTGTGGCCCGGGTAGCGCTTGCCGGGCTCGGAGGTCGAAATGAGGAGGACGGTGTCGACGCCGTCGAGGGCGGCCGCGATCGTCGCCGGGTCGTCGAAGTCGACGCGGGCGGTGAGGACACCCCGGTCGGCGAGGTCGGAGAGCTTCGCGACGTCGCGGCCCGAGGCGATGATGTCGGATGCCGAGGCGCCGCGCTGCAGGAGGGCGTCGACGACGAGGTGTCCGAGGTGGCCGCTGGCGCCGGTGACGAGGATGGTCATGGGGTGTCCTTTCGATCGGAGTACGCCAGGGGTAACCGCGGGCCGGCCTCGCTGCATTCCAGACCGCGGGTACCCACCTTTTGGTAAGGTACCCACATGGTGGTGAGTCTTGCGGAGATCCGGGCCGAGAAGGACGGCGCGTTCAGCCACGACTGTCCGACGAGGACGGTGCTGGATCATGTCATGAGCAAATGGGGCGTGCTCGTGCTCCTCGCGCTGACCGACGGGACGACCCGGTGGGGGCAGCTGCGCCGCACGGTCGAGGGCATCAGCGAGAAGATGCTGGCGAGCACGCTGCGCACCCTCGAGGCGGACGGATTCGTCGCCCGTACCGCGTTCCCCGAGGTCCCGCCGCGCGTCGAATACTCGCTCACCGCGCGCGGCGAGGACCTCATGGCGCACATGCTCCCGCTCATGGGGTGGATCGCCGACAACGCCGACGGGATCGTCACCCGCTGACCCGTCCGAGCCGCGCTGCCCGGAGGTCGCGAACTACGCTGGAAGCGTGCCTTCGACTTCCGCCGCCCTGACCCACGCCGCCGATCTCGCCGAGTTCGTCGCCGCATCGCCGTCGAGTTTCCACGCGGCATCCGTCGTCGCGCGCCGGCTCCAGCAGGCCGGCTTCACTCCTCTCGACGAGACGTCGCCCTGGAGCGTGACCCCCGGCGCGAAGCAGTTGGTCGTGCGCGACGGGGCCGTGATCGCGTGGGTGGTGCCCGACACCGCCGATGCCGACACGGCGTTCCGCATCTTCGGGGCGCACAGCGATTCGCCCGCGTTCAAGCTCAAGCCGAATCCCACGACGGGCCGGGCCGGCTGGCTCCAGGCGGCCGTCGAGGTCTACGGCGGCCCGTTGCTGAACTCGTGGCTCGACCGTGAGCTGCGCCTCGCGGGGCGCCTCGCCCTCGATGACGGCACCGAGGTGCTCGCCGCGACCGGCGCGCTCCTGCGGCTGCCGCAGCTCGCGATCCACCTCGATCGCGAGGCGAACGATCACCTCACCCTCGACAAGCAGCGTCACACGCAGCCCGTGTGGGGGCTCGGCGACGCGGCATCCGCCGACCTCCTCGCCGAGATCGCGGCGGCCGCCGGCGTCGACGCGTCGCGCATCCGCGGGTACGACCTCGTGACCGCCGATGCGGCCCGCGGGGCGGTGTTCGGAAAGGACGACGCGTTCTTCGCGTCGGGTCGTCTGGACGACCTGGCATCCGTGCACGCGGGGCTCGTCGCGCTCGAGGCGGCCGGAACGGATGCCCCGCACATCGCCATGCTCGCCGTGTTCGACCACGAGGAGATCGGTTCGGGCACTCGTTCGGGCGCGGCCGGGCCGTTCCTCTCCGACGTGCTGGAGCGCATCCAGCTCGGGCTCGGCGCGGACCGCGAGCAGCAGTTGCGCGCGCTCGCCGCGTCGTGGCACGTCTCGAGCGACGTCGGCCACTCGGTGCACCCCAACTACGTCGAGAAGCACGACCCCGTCGTGCAGCCCGTGCTCGGCTCCGGGCCGATCCTGAAGATCAACGCGAACCAGCGATACGCGACGGATGCCCCTGGCGCCGCCGCGTGGCACGCGTGGTGTGACGCGGCCGGGGTCGTGAGCCAGGAGTTCGTCTCGAACAACGCGGTGCCGTGCGGATCGACGATCGGCCCGATCACGGCGACACGCCTGGGCATCCGGACGGTGGACGTGGGCATCCCGATCCTGTCGATGCACTCCGCGCGCGAGCTCGCCGGGACGGCCGACCTTGTCGGCCTCAGCCGCGTCGCCGCCGCCTTCTTCGCCGACTGACGCGGCGTTCCCGGTCGTTGAGCAGGGCCGAGTCGAAACGTCGTCTGGTGTGCGTCTCCGGTAGTTGAGCGAGGCCCGTAAGGGCGGAGTCGAAACGTGGTGGGGTGCGCGATTCCGGTCGTTGAGCGAGGCCCGCAGGGCCGAGTCGAAACGTGGTGCGGCCCGTTTCGACTCGCTGCGCTCGCTCAACGACCGGGGGCGGGTTGGGCCGTTTCGACTCGCTGCGCTCGCTCAACGACCGGGGGTGGGTTGGCCCGTTTCGACTCGCTGCGCTCGCTCAACGGCCGGGAGGGGGTCAGAGGCCGGGGGCGGGCTCGCGGCGGGGGAGCACCCACCCGGCGCGGGGGAAGTGGCACGTGTACCCGTTCGGGTAGCGCAGGAGGTAGTCCTGATGCTCGGGCTCGGCCTCCCAGAACGGGCCCTCCGGCTCGATCGTGGTGACGGCCCGACCCGGCCACAGGCCCGAGGCATCCACGTCGGCGATCGTGTCACGGGCGACCTGCTCCTGCTCAGGGGACAGCGGGAAGATCGCCGACCGGTAGCTCGTGCCGATGTCGTTGCCCTGACGGTTCAACGTCGACGGGTCGTGGATCTGGAAGAAGAACGACAGGATGTCGCGGTACGTCGTCTTCTCGGGGTCGAAGACGATCTCGACTGCCTCGGCATGCCCCGGGTGGTTGCGATACGTCGCGTGGTCGTTCTGCCCGCCGGTGTAGCCGACGCGGGTGTCCAGCACGCCGGGCTGGCGCCGGATCAGGTCCTCCATGCCCCAGAAGCAGCCGCCGGCGAGCACGGCCGTCTCGGTGCCGGGAGTGCGGGTGATGAGTCCGTCGTTCATGATGTCTCCTTCGGTCGGGGATGCCGCGGACGCCGCATCACCTGACACAACGCACGATCCCTCGATTCTGGTCCCTCCGGAGCCTGTCAGGGCGCTGGGAGTCGATCCGTGAGATGATGGATGCCTCCGCAAGGCCTGCGACACGGCCCGCGAGGTGCATCTACCAGCTCGACCGACGTCATGTCGACACCGGGAAACGGCGGCACGGGAACAACGAGCCGATTCCCTGGAGGAGCACGTGGAGCACGCCCGCACGCAGACCGACGACCGCACCCTGATGCAGCACACCGGCTGGGCGTACTGGCCGATCGCGTTCATCGCCCGGCTGCCGTTCGCCATGATGACGGTCGGCGTCCTGATGCTCGTCGTCTCGGCCACGGGCTCCGTGCGTGTCGGCGGGCTCACGTCGGCCGCCGTCGGCGTCGGCGTCGTCATCGCCGGTCCGCTCATCGGGGACCTCGTCGATCGCCACGGCCAGCGGCGCGTGCTCGTACCGGTGGGTCTCGCGAACGGCATCCTGCTGGCTCTGTTCCCCGTCATCGTCATGAGCGGGATGCCCGAAGGCGTCCTCCTCGCCTCGGCGCTCGCGATCGGCCTCACGGCACCGCAGGCCGCTGCGATGTCGCGCAGCCGCCTGCTCACGATCATCACCGCGCGGCTCGCGCCGGGACGGCGCGCGCAGACGACGAGCCGCATCATGTCGTACGAGTCCGCGGCCGACGAGACCGCGTTCGTGATCGGCCCGTTCCTCGTCGGCATCCTCGCCGCGTTCATCGCCCCGTGGGCGCCGATCGCGATCGCCGCGGCGCTGAGCTTCGGCTTCGTGATCGCGTTCGCCCTCCACCCGACCGCGCGGGTGATGCCGGATGCCGAGGATGCCGCGGCGGCGCGCGCTCCGATCCGCGCCGTATTCTCGGGCCGGATCCTCGTGCTCGTCGCGGCGACCTTCGCCGTCGGGATGTTCTTCGGGGGGACGCTCACGTCCCTCACCGCGTTCGCGCAGGCGCACGGAGACGAGGCATCGGCGGGTCTGCTCTACGGGCTCATGGGCATCGGTTCTGCGGTGCTCGCGCTCGGCGTCGTGCTGCTGCCGGCGCGTTTCGCGCTACGGGCGCGGTGGATCCTGTTCGCGCTCGTGTTGACGCTCGCCGCCGCGGGCTACGCGACCGCCGACGGCTTCGGCTCCGTCATCGTGTGGCTGCTCATCATGGGGCTCGGCGTCGGGCCGACGCTCGTGACGCTCTTCTCCCTCGCGGGGGAGCGGGCTCCCACCGGACGTGCGGCGACGACGATGACCCTCCTCGGGTCGGCGCTGACACTCGCACAGGCCCTCTCCTCGGCCGTCACCGGGCGGATCGCCGAAGACGGTTCACTCGGCGCGGCGATGATCGTCCCGGCGGTCGCCGGCGTGCTCGTCCTCGCCCTCGGTGTCGTGAACGCGCTCATGGAGCGGCGTCCGACGACGGCGCGTGCCGCGGCGCCCGCTCTCTGACGCTCAGACGAAGCGGACCCAGTTCGCGCCGCGCCCGGTCTCCGCGCGCTGCAGGAGGTGCAGGTCGTCGCCGTCGACGCGGTACAGCGAGACGGTCGTCGACTTCTCACCCGCCGCGACGAGGAAACGGCCGTCCGCGCTGATGCCGAATCCGCGCGGCTGGTGCTCCGTGACCGTGAAGCGCTCGGCATCCGAGGGCGTTCCGTCAGGGGCGACCGTCAGCGCGCCCAGCGTGCTCTCCGTCCGCTCGGATGCCCACAGGCGCGAGCCGGCGCGGTGCAGGTCGGCACCCCAGATGTAGTGGTGCGCGAGAGGATCGGCGCCGAACTCGCTGTGCCCGAGCTGCGCCGCGGGGTCGACCGCCGAGGCGGAGCCCACAAAACCCAGCGCACCCGACTGCGCGTCGCGGCGGTAGTGCAGTACCTCGCCGGAGAACTCCGTCAGCACGTACACGGCGTCGTCCTCGACGAGCAGGTGGCGCGGGCCGCTGCCCGCCGGTGCCGCGACCGTCGCCGGCGACAGCGCGGTGAGCACGAGGTCGTCGGCGATCGCGTACTGCGCGACGAGGTCGGCACCGAGTGACACGAAGTACGCGAAGCGGCCGTCGGCGCTCGGCAGCACCGAGTGCAGGTTCGGATACGCGATCCGTGAGACGGGCTCGCCCACCGAGCCGTCGGCGACCCGGCACGCGATGCCGTACCCGCCGCCGTAGCTCGCGCCGAGCAGCCCGTCTCCGTCGGGCGTGAGGGCGAGGTAGTTCATGCCCCCGGCCGGCAGGTCGAGGCGCGAGACCGGCGTCAGGCGCCCGGATGCCCGATCGAGCGTGAGTGTCACGATGCCCGCCGGCTCGCCCTTGACGGCCGCGTAGACGAGCCCCCGCGCGGCATCCACCGCGAAGGTGGAGCAGCCCGTGAGTCCCTCGGTCACGGCGAGCAGCTCGAGAGCCTCGCCCTCGAAGCGGAAGGACGAGATCGAGGCGTCTGCGGCGTTGGCGACGAGGACGAGAGAGGTGGGGTCGGTCACCCCACCAGGCTATGCCCCCGCGCACCCGGCCGACACGCCCTAGGATGAGGCGACGGCGGGCGGTGCGACGGCGACGCTCCCGGAGGGAGGACGCGTGGTGCACGACAGCGGGGTGGCCTGGGTGCTCGTCGACGGCGAGAACATCGATGCGACCCTCGGCGGGTCGATCCTGGGGCGACGTCCCCAGCCGGACGAGCGGCCGCGGTGGGACCGGATCCTCGCGTATGTCTCGCAGCGCTGGCATCGCGAAGCCCGGGGACTCTTCTTCCTGAACGCCTCGACGAACCTGCCGATGTCGTTCGTCCAGGCGCTGCTGGCTCTCGGCTACCAGCCCGTCCCGCTCTCCGGCGAGGCCGACGAGAAGGTCGTCGACATCGCCATCCTGCGCACGCTCCAGGCGCTGCGGGACCGTCCCGGCGACGTCGTGCTCGTCAGCAACGACGGCGACTTCGTCCCCGACGTCGGCGCCCTCCTCGATGGCCGCCGCGTCGGTGTCATGGGTTTCTCGGAGTTCCGCAACGCCGGGTTCGCCGAGCTCCCCGGCATCCAGTTCTTCGACCTCGAGTACGACGTCGACGCCTTCGATGCCCCGCTGCCGCGGGTGCGCGTCATCCCCATCGACCAGTTCGACCCGGCGCAGTTCCTGCACTGAGGCGCACCGCATGAGCCGCCCGTCGACGTCGCTGCAGCGGACCTACCGGTACCTTCGGCTCGCGATCGCCGGGTCGGTCGTCGTGGTCTTCGCCGGCGTCGCAGTGAGCCTCCCGCGCGTGGGGCTGCTCCCGTCGATCAGCCACTACTACTACAGCCCCGGGAACACCGTGTTCGTCGGGGCGCTCATCGCCGTCGCCGTCTGCTTCTTCGCGCTGTCGGGCCGCGGTGCGGAGCGGGTGCTCCTCGACGTCGCGGCCGTGATCCTGCCGCTCGTCGCGATCGTCCCGACCGTGATCTCGCCCGGGTCGGTGCCGGGAATCGACTCGACGTGCGCGCGGGGTGCGCGCACGTGCGTTCCCGAGTCGTTCGACGCGGCGGTGGACACCGGCATCCTCACCTACCTCGTCGTCGCCCTCGTCGCGGTCGCGGTTGCGGTGGCGCTCCTGTTGTCCGGCGAGGTCGAACGCTCCGGGACGCTGCTGTCACTCGCGATCTCCGTCGCGATCCTGCTCGTCGTCGGGCTCTTCTGGTGGCTCGCACGGGACGTGTTCCTGCGCTGGGCGCATCTGGGTGCGGCGGTCGCGTTCTTCTCCGTCATCGCCGCCGTCGCGCTGATCAACGCGATCGCCCCGGCCGCCGACGACGCGCCGCGGTGGCTGCGGCGCGTGTACATCGCGATCGCCGTTGCGCTCGCTGCGGTCGTCCTGGGTCTCCCGCTCTACGGGGAGGCTCACGTCGGGTCCGTCTACGGCGTGCTCGTCGGCGAGGTCGTCGCGCTCGCGCTGTTCGCCGCGTTCTGGATCCTGCAATCCGTGCAGTACTGGCGCGCCGACGATCCGTCGATCATGACGCGGGACTGAGCGGGCCGCCCGGCAGCGCTGCGGCGAGGACGGCGTCGGCGACGGCATCCGTCACATGGCCGGCGACGTGGAGATTGAGCGCCGGCTCGACGAGTTCCACCTCGAGCAGGCACAGGCCGTGCGCGGCGGAGTCGACCGTGTCGATGCGGGCGTAAAGCGGCGTGGGAGTGCCGGTGATCTCGCCGACGGCCCGGAGCACCGCCGCCGCGAAAGCCTGCTCGGCATCCGTCGCGTCGACGAGCACGGGGTTCTCGACGTAGACGCCGCCGCGGAGTCCACCGCCCGTTTCGAGCAGGGCCCCCTTCGCGATCGCGTGCGTGAAAACCCCGTCGATCGCGTACAGCGCCTTCTCGTGACCCGCTGTGAGCTCCGCGATCTCGGGCTGGACCATCGCGACGCCGCCGGCGTCGATGATGCGCGCGGCGAGGTCGAGGGCGCGGGGGTCGGATGCCTCGAACAGGCCCGTGTCGCGGGCGCCCGCCGACACCGCCGGCTTCACCACGACGCGATCGTGCGCGGCGAGGGCGTGCAGCGCGGTGGCGGCGTCGGGGAGGGTTGATGCGTACGTCGTGGGGACGGTGCGGATGCCTGAGCGCTCGAGGTCGGCCAGGTACCGCTTGTCGAGGTTCCACCGCATCACCGCCGGTGCGTTCACCACGCGGGTCGTCCGTTCGGCGCGGGCGAGCCACGCGCGGAACTCGGCGAGCCGCTCGGGGTAGTCCCACGGCGAGCGGACGACCAGCAGATCGAAGTCCGCGAGATCGATGTCGTCGTCGTGCCAGACGAGCGGTCGCGCCGCCGCCCCGCGCGCGTTCAGTGCGTCGACCAGGAGGGGCGTGTCGTAGTCGGGGTCTTCGTCGGCGTAGGCATCCGTCACGACGATGCCGATGAAGGGTGCGGGGGCGGTCACGGCACCCAGGGTAACCCGCGCAGACGCGCCCGCTCGCGCCCTCGTGCGCCCGTCCGGGCGTACCCTGGGCGGGTGACCGACCCCGCCGTGCCCCCGACCTCTCCGGCGGCACGGGCGGAGCTGGCGGCGCTCGCCGCCGCGACGCGACGCGGCGACCACTGGGATGCGCGCCTTCGCGACCTGCCTGTCGGCTCGTCGCCTCGGGCGGCCGCCGTGCTCATCCTCTTCGGCGTGCTCGACAGCCGTCCCTCCGCCCGCGAGGCACAGGACGCCGCCGTCTCGCGCGATCTCGACGTGCTGCTGCTCGCCCGCGCCCTGACGCTGCGGGCCCACCCGGGGCAGGTCGCGTTCCCCGGCGGCCGGCTCGACCCGGGCGATGACAGTCCGGTCGCCGCGGCACTGCGCGAGGCCGAGGAGGAGACGGGGCTCGATCCGGACGGCGTCGACGTCCTCGGCACGCTCCCCGACGTGCCGCTCGAGTTCTCCGGGCACCTCGTGACCCCCGTGCTCGGCTGGTGGCGGCAGCCGTCGCCCGTGCGCGTCGTCGACGTCGCCGAGTCGGCGGATGTCTTCCGCGCGCCCGTCGCCGACCTCCTCGCCCCCGAGAACCGTGGCGTGACGCTCGTGCGCCGCGAGGGCCAGGAGTGGCGCGGCCCGGCATTCCAGGTGCGCGGGCACCTCGTGTGGGGATTCACCGGCATCCTCCTCGACGCGCTGTTCGACCGGCTCGGCTGGACCGAGCCCTGGGACGACGGCGTCGTCTTCCCGCTTCCCGCGTAGGGGAGCGGGCGTCCCGCGCGAGGGCCGCAGGTGACATCCTTGTTGCAGGCCTCGCGCCGAATCGCTTCGTGGATGCCCGCGCCGCTGCGGCCGCCCGCTGACGAGACCACCACCCGATAGGAGACAACGATCATGACCCGTGACCCGCTCGCCGCGATCATCGACCACACGCTGCTGAAGCCCGAGGCGACCCGCGCCGACATCGAGGCGACGATCGCCGAGGGGGCAGCCCTCGAGACCTACAGCGTGTGCCTCTCGCCGTCGGTCCTGCCGGTGACGCTCCCGGAGGGGCTGAAGCTCGCCGTCGTCGTCGGCTTCCCGAGCGGCAAGCACCACTCCGAGATCAAGGCCGCCGAGGCGGCACTCGCCGCCGCGCAGGGCGCGGACGAGGTCGACATGGTCATCGACGTGGGTGCCGCGATCGAGGGTGACATCGACGGCGTCCGTGCCGACATCGCCGCCGTCCGCGCCGCCGCCCCCGGCGTGGTGCTGAAGGTCATCATCGAGTCGGCCGCGCTCTCCGACGACACGATCGTCGCCGTCTGCCGCGCCGCGGAGGAGGCGGGGGCCGACTTCGTGAAGACCTCGACCGGCTTCCACCCCGCGGGCGGCGCGAGCGTCCACGCCGTGCGCCTCATGGCCGACACCGTGGGCGGGCGCCTCGGCGTCAAGGCATCCGGTGGTATCCGTACGCGTGAGGATGCCGAGGCGATGGTCGCCGCGGGCGCGACGCGCCTCGGGGTGTCGTCGACCCGCGCCGTCCTCAGCGGCGGCGAGGCGACCGGCTACTGACCGCGTCTTCCGCGTCGCTCTCCCCTGCGGGAGGGGCCTTCCGCTCCTGATAGGATCGCCTGTGGAAGTGTGTCCGAGCGGCCTAAGGAGCATGGCTGGAATCCATGTAGGCGGGGTAACTCGCCTCGCAGGTTCAAATCCTGTCACTTCCGCTCAGCCGAGAACCCCGTCCGAACAGTGTTCGGACGGGGTTCTCGCGTTCAGTTCAGCGCGTACTTGCCGTCGCCGGCGTTCGATTGCCATGTTCTGCGGGTATCCCCGCGGGGTTTTGGCGTGTCGTGACAATCGAACGGCCGCGCGCGGGGTGGCGCCCGGCG
>Ga0209922_102098_pt1 | contig 17998 bp, 14 predicted proteins | sample ThiBiot_500_biof_FD_183946 | JGI IMG/M metagenome (GOLD analysis project Ga0209922, IMG submission 183946) | Wastewater bioreactor microbial communities from Cape Town, South Africa - Thiocy_expt_500_biof (SPAdes) | ecosystem: Engineered > Bioreactor > Thiocyanate-remediating > Anaerobic-Aerobic ...
TGCACCTGCAGACCGGCAACTACTATTTCGAGCGCAACCCGCAATTCGCCACTTATCCGGACCACGTGACGGTGCGCGAGGCGGTCGAGGCGACCGGCAATGCGGCGCTCTGGCTTTCGGGTCACGTGCACTGGAACACCGTCACCAACGTGCGCGGCCTGCCGCACATCACCGTGCAGTCGGTGAGCGAGCGGTTCACCACTTTCCCCTACGGCGCGGCTGCCTTCGCCATGCTCGAGATCGCCGATGGCAGCTTCTCGCTCGAGGTGCATGGCCGCGACCCGTTCGCCGTTTCGATGCCGTTCCGCCGCTCCGGCGAGCGGCCGTGGATGCCGGCGCTGGCGCCGTTCACCGCGCGCGAGGTGGCAGCCGAGCGGGAGGCGGAACGTGCTTGATTTCCTCACCCGGCGCACGCTCGGCTCGCTCGCGACGCTGATCGTCGTGGTGGTGGCGGTGTTCTTTGCCACCCGCCTCTCCGGCAACGCCATGGATTACATGCTGCCGCCGGGGATCGACGCCGAAACCAAGGCGGCAATGGTGCGGCATTTCGGGCTCGACCAGCCGCTCCTCGAACAGTTCTGGCGCTATGTCACGGGCCTGTTCAGCGGCGATGTCGGCATCAGCCTGTTCGAGCGCCGCTCGGTGGTGACGATCTATGCCGAGCGCCTGCCCAATACCGTGATGCTGTTCAGCTATGCGCTGGTGCTTTCGGTCGTGCTCGGCGTGCCCTTGGGGATCGCCGCGGCGCTCAACCGCCGTAACCCGCTTGGTGGAGCGATCATGGCGGTGGCCTTTGTCGGCTATGCCACGCCGAACTTCGTCCTCGCCATCGTGATGATCCTGATCTTCTCGTTCAACCTCCACTGGTTGCCGAGCTCGGGCGACGCGACGCCGCTGCATTTCCTGATGCCGTCGATCGTCCTCGCGGCGCCGATGCTGGCCGAGATCGTTCGCTTCACCCGCAACGCGCTGCTCGACGTGCTGAGCCAGGATTACCTGCGCACCGCCCGCGCCAAAGGGCTGCCGGAGTGGTTGGTGATCGTCAAGCATGCGCTGCGCAATGCAGCGATCCCGGTGGTCACCATTATCGGGCTGCAGGTGGCCGGCATGGTGGCCCGCTGCGTCCTCGTCGAGGCGGTGTTTGCCACCAAGGGCATCGGTGACCTCGTGGTGTTCGCCACCATGCAGCGCGATTACCCGGTGCTGCAGTTCGGGGTGATCCTCATCGCCGCCCTGGTGGTGGTCGTCTCGCTGGTCGTCGACCTGCTCTACGCCGCCATCGATCCTCGCGTGAAGGTGACAGCATGACCGACCTTGCCGCTCCCCTGCCGGGCCTGGCGCCGGCTCCCAACACCCGCAACAAGGCGCGCGCCGGCCGGCGCGGCCAGGGCACGCTCGCCATGCTGTGGCGCAAGGCCGGCTGGTTGATGCGCCTCTATATCGGGCTGTTCGTCCTGATCCTGCTCGTGGCGCTGTTCGCGCCGCTGCTGGCGCCATACGACCCGAACGCCCAGACGCTGCTGGCGCGCCTCCGCCCGCCGGTCGGCTTCGATCGCGCCATGCCGGCGCATCCGCTCGGCACCGACCAGCTCGGCCGCGACATGCTCTCGCGCACCCTCTACGGGTTGCAGCTGACCATGCTGATCGCGCTGCTCGGCAGCCTCATTTCCATGCTGCTCGGCACGGCGCTCGGCGTCATCGCCGGTTATGTTCGGGGGCCGCTCGGCGCGCTGATCATGGCGCTGGTCGATATCCAGATCGCCGTGCCGTTCACCCTGATCGCGCTCCTCGTCATCGCGATTTTCGGCAACTCGCTGCCGGTACTGATCACGGTCATCGGCGTCGCCGGCTGGGAGGCTTATGCCCGGGTGGTGCGGGCCCAGGTGCTGACGGTGTCGCGCATGCCGTTCGTCGAGGCGACCATCGCCGCCGGCGCCACCCACTCGCGCATTCTTTTCAGGCACATCCTGCCCAATATCGTCTCGCCCATCATCGTGATGTGGACGATGACCTTCTCGGCACTGATCCTGCTCGAAAGCTCGATGTCGTTCCTCGGGCTCGGGGTGCAGCCGCCCACCGCCACGCTCGGCTCCATGGTCGGCCTCGGTCGCGACTATCTCGCCTCGAGCCCGTGGATCGCCGTCGTTCCATCGCTTGCCATCATGTTCGTCTCGCTGCTGGTCCTCCTGATCGGCGACTGGCTGCGCGACGCGCTGGACGTCAAGCTCAAGTAACCGGGCACAACCCCGGCAACCCGGCCGTCGCGGTCTCCCTTCCCGCGCCGGCCCGTCACCACCCCCGCGCGTCAGTCCTCTGTCCGATCATCGATCGGCCGGCCGGGAGGGCGCATGTCAAAGAACAGGATGCTGTCATGCACAAGACCCTGCTTATCGCCCTCGCCACCACCACCATGCTGGTGGCCCCAAGCCACGCGCTCGACCTCAAGGTCGCGGTGCAGAACCTGCCGGCCACGCTCGATCCCGGCAAGGATCACTCCAACACCGGCTCGCAGATCTACTACAACGCCTTCGATCCGCTGATCGAGAAGGACTACGCCGCCGACAAGGTCACCTTCAAACCGGGTATCGCCACCGAGTGGAAGCAGGTCGAGCCGACCGTCTTCGAGGTGAAGCTGCGCGATGGGGTCAAGTTCCACAACGGCGCCACCGTGACGGCCGAAGACGTGGTGTTCTCGTTCGAGCGCATCATCAACGAAGCGACCCCCGAGTTCGGTTCGGTCAAGAAGCAGTTCTTCAACAATTTCGAGAAAGTGGAGGCGGTCGACGCCACGACCGTGCGCTTCACCACCTTCAAGCCCGAACCGCTGTTCGAGACCCTGCTCAACACCTCGGAAGGCTCGATCGTCCCCAAGGCCTATATCGCCGGCCTCTCCGGTGACCCCGCAGTGGTCGAGCCCTCGGACTTCGACGCCTTCGGCCTCGCCCCGGTCGGCACCGGCCCCTATTCGATCCAGAACTTCCAGCCGGGCGAAGGCCTGACCTATGTGAAGTTCGCCGACTACTGGGGCGACATGGCGCCGCTTGACAGCGCCGAGCTCCGCCGCATCCCCGAGATGGCGACCCGCATTACCGCGCTCGCCAATGGCGAAGTCGACCTCATCACCAATGTGCCGCCCGATCAGCTGGCGACCATCGAAGCCAACCCGAACCTCAAGGTCGAGGGCGCGGTGACGCCGCTGTTCCACGTGGTGTTCTTCAACACCGAAAACCCGAAGATGGCCGACAAACGCGTCCGCCAGGCGCTCAGCATGGCGATCGATCGGAACCTCCTCAACGAAGCGCTGTGGCTGGGCAAGGCCGTGGTGCCCTCGACCCATACCTACCCGCAATATGGCGAGCTCTACATGCCGGAGCTCAATACCTTCGAGTACAATCCGGAAAAGGCCAAGGAGCTGCTGAAGGAAGCCGGCTTCGAGGGCCAGACCGTCCGCTACGACACCGACCCGGTCTACTACACCAACGGGCTGCTCGCCGCGCAGGCGATCAAGGAGATGTGGGCCGCCGTCGGCGTCACCATGGACCTCAAGGTCGATCCCAAGTGGACCGGCGACGACAAGGACATGGAATCGCGCAACTGGTCGAACCCGATGTACTTCGCCGACCCGGCGGGCTCATTCGGCACCATGTGGAGCCCGACCGGCGCCCGCATCACCGGCGGTTCGTGGAAGCCGAACGAGGCCTATACCGAGATGTGGGAGCGCTTCCGCTACTCGACCGACATCGCGACCCGCAAGGCCGCCTATGCCGAGATCATGGCCTATGTGAAGGATGAGGCGCCGGTCCTGGTGCTGTACCAGCCGTATGAATCCTACGGCATGACCAAGAGCCTCGAGTGGAAGCCGCTGCCGGGCCACATCCCCTATGTGCTGGATTTCCGTGCCGGCGCCGTCGCCTTCAACGACTGATGCCCCCGCCGGCGGGGAGCGATCCCCGCCGGCTTCTCCCGAGAGCGCACTGCACTCTCGGTGCTCCTCCACCGTGAAACGGGGGAGGGGGACCGCCGAAGGCGGTGGAGGGGGCGGCTGGATGCGCCGGTGTTTGTGGTCGCCCCCTCCACCAGCTTCGCTGGTCCCCCTCCCCCGCCCCGTGGGGGAGGATCACGGAGAGCTCCCTGGCTCTTCATCTGCAATCTACGGAGCCCACGATGAGCAACACCGCCATCCTCGACGTCGACAGCCTCAAGGTCGTGTTCGAAACCGACAATGGCCCGGTGGTGGCCGTCGACGGGCTGAGCTTCGAGATCCGCTCGGGCGAATGCGTCGCAGTGGTGGGCGAATCCGGCTCGGGCAAGTCGGTGACGGCGATGTCGATCCTAGGGCTCGGCAAGTACTCCGGCGGCCGCATTGCCGAAGGCGCCATCCGCTTCCGCCGCAAGGATGCCAAAGTGGTCGACCTCGCAGCGGCTGACGAAGGCGTGCTGCGCACCATCCGCGGCAACGAGATCGCCATGGTGTTCCAGGAGCCGATGACCTCGCTGAACCCGGTCTTCACCGTCGGCGAGCAGATCGCCGAGGTGATCCGCCTGCACCAGAAGGCCGACGCCGCCGAGGCGGCGCGCCAGGCGGTGGAACTGCTGAAGCGGGTGCGCATCCCGGAGCCGGAGCGGCGTTTCACCCAATATCCGCATGAGCTGTCGGGCGGCATGCGCCAGCGCGTGGTGATTGCCATCGCGCTCGCCTGCTCGCCGCGCCTGCTGATCGCCGACGAGCCGACCACGGCGCTCGACGTGACCATCCAGGCGCAGATCCTCGAACTGGTGCGCTCGCTCGCCGCCGAGGGCGACATGGCGGTGCTGTTCATCACCCACGACATGGGCGTGGTCGCCGAAATGGCCGACCGCGTGGTGGTGATGCGGCATGGCAAAAAGGTCGAGGAGGCGGCGACGCGCGAACTCTTCGCCCAGCCGCGCGAGGCCTATACCAGGCAATTGCTCGCCGCCGTGCCGCGGCTCGGCTCGATGCAGGGGGCCAGCCGGCCGGCCAGGTTCGGTGAGGCGCTGACGCACGATGCGCCCCCGACGCATCGGCCACTGCTCGAGGTGAAGCACCTCGTCACGCGCTTTCCGGTGAAGAAGGGCGTGCTGCAGCGCCACGTCGCCAATGTGCATGCGGTGGATGACGTGTCGTTCGCGATCGGCGCCGGCGAGACGCTGGCGCTGGTCGGCGAATCCGGCTGCGGCAAGTCGACCACCGGCCGTTCGGTGCTGCGGCTGGTCGAGCCGAAATCGGGCAGCGTGACGCTCGAGGGCGACGAACTCACCCGCCTCTCGGGCGACGCGTTGCGGAAGAAGCGTCGCGACATGCAGATCATCTTCCAGGATCCCTACGCGGCGCTCGATCCGAGGCTCACCGCCTTCGAGCAGGTCGCCGAACCGCTGGTGATCCATGGCGTCGAAGCGGGCTCCGCACTGCGCGACCGGGTGGTCGGGCTGATCCGGCGCGTCGGGCTTTCAGACGAACAGCTCGAACGCTATCCGCATGAGTTCTCGGGCGGCCAGCGCCAGCGGCTCTGCATCGCCCGCGCCCTCACCCTGTCGCCCAAGCTGATCGTTGCCGATGAGCCGGTGTCGGCGCTCGACGTCTCCATCCAGGCGCAGGTGGTCAACCTGATGATCGAGCTGCAGCAGGAGCTGGGGCTGAGCTACCTGTTCATTTCACATGACATGGCGGTGGTGGAGCGGGCCGGATCGTCGAAATGGGCCCGCGCAACGCGGTGTTTGGCGATCCGCGCCATCCCTATACGCGCACCCTGCTCGCCGCCGTGCCCAATCCCGATCCGACCGCGTCGCGGCGCCCGCTGCCGCCGGCCGGCCTGCTGCCTTCGCCGATCTACCCGGTCGGCCACGACCCGGCGCCGCCGCGCTATGACGAGGTCGGGGCCAACCATTTCGTTCTCGCTGCCTGATATCTCTCGGAGACCACTATGCTTTCGGCTTTTTCCGCCCCCGGCCGCTTCTGGAAGGGAAATCTCCATACCCATTCGAACCGCTCGGACGGTGCACTCGAGCCGGCCGAGGTCTGCCGCCGCTACCGCGAGGCGGGCTATGATTTCCTCTGCCTCTCCGATCACTTCCTCTCCCAGTACAGCTTCCCGCTGACCGACACCCGCGAGTACCGCACCGAGGGTTTCACCACGCTAATCGGCGCCGAGCTGCATGCACCGGCAACGCATCTGGGCGATCTCTGGCACATCCTCGCGGTCGGCCTGCCGCATGACTTCGCCGCGACGCCGGAGGGCGAGGACGGGCCGGCACTGGCGCGTCGCGCCGCTGCCGCCGGCGCCTTTGTCGGCATTGCCCACCCGCAATGGTATGGGCTCGATTTCACCGACGGGCTGGCGCTCGACGCGGCGCATGCGGTCGAGATCTACAACCACACCTGCGAGATGCTGTCGGCCCGGCCGGATGGCGTGGCGCTGTTCGACGACTTGATGACTCGCGGCCGGCAGCTCACCGGCTTTGCCTCCGACGACGCGCATTTCCATGCGAACGATAGTTTTGGCGGCTGGGTGCAGGTGAAGGCCGAAACGCTGGAACCCGAAGCGCTGCTCGCCGCACTGAAGGCCGGCAACTACTACGCCAGTACCGGGCCGGAGATCGTCTCGATCGAGCGCGACGGCGACAGGCTCAGCGTCGCTGCCTCGCCGGTGCGCAGCATCGTCCTCGCCGGCCCCGGCGCCAGATCGGCGGTGGTGCATGGCGAGGCCATCACCGAGGCCGAACTCGATCTTTCCCGCTTTGCCGGCGGCTGGTGCCGCGTCGTCGTCACCGACAGCAACGGCAAGCGCGCCTGGGCGCAGCCTTTCGCGGTGTAGGCCTTACGGCAGCGGCGCGCGCGACGTGCTGCTGCGTTCGATCAGCACGGGAAGCAGCGGGTCTGCTTCCTGTGGCGGCTCGCCATTGATCCGCACCATCAGCGCCTCGATGCAGCGGCGCCCGAGCTTGGTGAAATCCTGGCGCATGGTGGTGAGCGGCGGAATGCAGTAGGCGGCCTCGGGCACATCGTCGAAGCCGACGACGCTGAAATCGCGCGGCACGACGCGGCCGGCTTCGTGGAGCGCCAGCAGCAGGCCCTGCGCAATCCGGTCATTGGCGCAATAGGCGGCGGTGAAGCGCGGGTCGGCCAGCACCTGTTTGCCGCCGAGGTAACCGCTCTCGGCCGTCCAGTCGCAGACGAACGGATCGGCTGCCACCAGATGCGCCGCCCCCAGCGCCTTGCGCCAGCCGTGGATGCGCGATTCCGACACGGTGAAGCCCGCCGGCCCCGCCAGATGGGCGATCCATTTGTGCCCCAGTTCGATCAGGTGTTGTGTCGCGGCGCGCGAGCCTTCGACCGAGTCGTACATGATCGAGGTATGCTCGCCGGTATCCACTGAACTCAGCGTCACCACCGGCACGTTGTCGAAACTGAGAAAGGCGGCGCTGGCCGAGACGTCCTGCGGCGAGATCATCACGATGCCCTCGACCGATTGCCCGACCAGCCGCGCCAGCGCCTCCGCGATGGTTTCCCGGTTGGACTCGCGCAGGCTGACGATGCTGACCCCATAGCCTTCCTCGCTCGCCGCCTGTTCGACGCCGAACAGGGCCGATGCGGGGCCGAAGCTCAGATAGTCCGACGCTACCACGCCGATGGTGCGCGAGCGGCTGGTGGCGAGCGTCCGCGCTGCCATGTTCGGCCGGTAATCGAGGCTGGCGATCGCCTTCAGCACCCGCTCGCGCGTGTCCGGTTTGATGAAGGCGTAGTCGTTGAGCACCCGCGATACGGTCTGCTGCGAAACCTGCGCCAAGCGTGCCACATCGGCCATGGTGGGCGAGGTGCCCTTGCGTGACTGTCGAACCAATGGCGTACCTTTCGTTAGCGTAAACAATAGGGGTGACGATCGGATGGCGCAAGCGCCGAGAGTGATAGCGATCCAATGGAACAGGCGCTTTTCCATCATCCTGATGGATGAGAGTGTCCATCCTTGACAACAGGATTGTTTGCGCAAACAATTTGGCCAACGAGACGAAACCGTCCGTAGGGAGAGCAGCGCAGTGCAAGACGAGTCGGCCTATCGCATCGGCGATCGCATCCTGTTCGGGGCGGCCTACTACCCCGAATACCAGCCGGTCGAGCGGATGGCCGAGGATTTCCGGCTGATGCGCGAGGCGGGTTTCAACCTGATCCGGGTCGGCGAATCCGTCTGGTCGACCTGGGAACCGCGCGACGGCGAATTCGAGCTCGAATGGCTGTTGCCGGTGCTCGACGCGGCGCACGCCCACGGCATCTCCGTCGTGCTGGGCACCCCGACCTATGCCGTGCCGCCCTGGCTGATGCTCAAGCATCCGGAAATCGCGGCGGAGTCGCGCACCGGCGTGCGCGTGCCGTGGGGGGCGCGGCAGGAGACGGATACCTCGCACCCGGTGTTCCTCGACTACGCCGAGCGGATCATCCGCAAGGTGGTGGGGCGCTATGCCGATCATCCGGCTGTGGTCGGCTTCCAGGTCGACAACGAGCCTGGCCATCAGGTGCCGCACAACGCCCATGTCTTCGCGCGCTTCAAGCAGTGGCTGATGGCCAAGTACAATGGCGTCGAGGCGATCAACCAGGCGTGGAATCTGACCCACTGGGCGCATCGGCTCAACGACATCGACGAGCTCTGGATCCCCGACGGCAACCACGTGCCGCAATATGATCTCGACTGGCGTCGCTTCCACGCGCTGCAGACCACCGAGTATATCGCCTGGCAGGTGGCGATCGTGCGTGAGTATGCGAGCCCCGACCAGTTCATCACCACCTGTATCGATCCGATGCGCGCCGCGGTCGATGACCGCGGCATCGGCGCCGCCTGTGACGTCATCGCCTCCAACCAGTACATCGCCACCCAGGACCAGCTGGGTCCCGAGACGCCGGGCGACTATGCCTTCCCGCCCTCGGGCAGCTGGGCCCCGTTCTTCATTTCCGACCGCACCTGGGCCATCGGCCAGCGCCGCTTCATGGTCACCGAGACCAATGCCACCAGCATCGGTTTTCCCTGGTTCAACCACCCCATGTATGACGGGCAGTGGCGACAGGTCGGCTGGGCGATGATCGCCCGCGGTGCCCGCGCCGTGGAGTACTGGCACTGGCACACCATGCACGGCTCGTGGGAGACGTTCTGGGGCGGGGTGCTGCCGCATAGTTTCGTGCCCGGTCGGGTCTATGGCCAGGTGGCCGAGCTCGGACGTGAGATCAGGAACGCCGGCGCGGCGGTCGAGGGCATCGTGCCCGACGCCAATGTCGGGCTGATCTTCTCGATGCCCAATCGCTGGGCCTTCGAATACCATCCGCCCATGCAGGACCCGGCGGCGCTGCCGGAAAAGCAGGGTCCGGCCGATCGTGCCGCCTATGAGCGGATCGTCTACCGCTTCTATGGCGGTCTCGATCGCGCCGGCCACCAGGTGCGGGTATTACATGCCGCCGATTTCGAGCTCGCTGACCCGGTGCGGCTGGCGCGCGAGCTGCCGACCCTCGTCGTGCCGGCGCTCTATCTCGCCTCCGACCGGCTGGTGGCCAACCTCGTCGCCTACGCCGATGCCGGCGGGCACCTGGTGGTGGGCATCCGCACCGGCTATGCCGACGAGATCGGCCGCCCCAAGCTCGACCGCCAGCCGGCCGGCCTCGCCGCCGCGGCCGGCGTCTGGTACGACGAGTTCTCCAACCTCGTGAGCCCGCTTGCCGTCACCGGCCAGTTGCGCGGCACGGCGCGGAGCCTCGTCGAGGGCCTCATCGTCGACGGCGCCGAGGTCATCGCCAGCTACGAACACCCGCATTTCGGCCGCTGGCCGGCGGCCACCAGCCGGGCCTTCGGCGCCGGCCGTATCACCTATGTCGGGGCCTTCCCCGATCTCGATCTGGCCCAGTCGCTCGGCGAGTGGCTGCAGCCGAAGCACCCCTGGCAGGCACAACTGGTGCCCGGCGCGCTGGCCGTGCACGGCGCCACCAACCGCGCCGGCGAGCGGCTGTGGTTCGTCCACAATTTCGGCTGGGAGCCACGGACGGTGACGCCACCGATGCCGGTGACGGATGTGCTCACCGGCGAGGCGGTTGGAGAACTGGCGCTCAAGGCCTGGGACGTGCGCGTGCTGCGCGAGGTCGCGGCGTGATGGGAGCGGTTTGCACTGTCTCTGCTCCCCTCCCCCTTGAGGGGAGGGGCGGGGGGTGGGGGTGGTTCCGTGATCACCGATGGACCCCCACCCCCAACCCCTCCCCTCAAGGCGGAGGGGAGCAGAAGAGAAGTCTCTGGCGAACCGACTTGCCTTCCCAAGGGCGAGCACCCCAATGACCCGCCTTTCCGCCAAGACCCGCGCCACGCCCACCGCTTATCTGTTCCTCACCCCGTTCATCGTGGTGTTCGCCATCTCGATCGTCGTGCCGCTCGGCTACGCCCTGTGGATCAGCTTTTTCAGAAAGCAGATGATCGGCGGCACCGTCTTCGTCGGCTTCGGCAACTACCTGAGGGCTTTGGGTGACGCGCTGCTGCATGACGCGGTGCTGCGGGTGATCGTCTTCCTGCTGCTGCAGGTGCCGATCATGCTGGGCATCGCCATGTTCGTGGCGCTCGCCATCGACTCGGGGCGGCTTGCCGGCAGCCGCATCGTCCGGATCGGGCTGTTCCTGCCCTATGCCGTGCCGGCGGTCGTCGCGGCGCTGATGTGGGGCTACATCTTCGGCAGCCAGTTCGGGCTCGCCGGCCAGCTGTTCGGCAGCCTCGGCCTGCCGACCCCGGATTTCCTCGGGCCGAACCTGATGCTCGCCAGCGTCGGCAACGTCGTGACCTGGTCGTTCGTCGGCTACAACATGCTGATCTTCTACGCCGCGCTGCGTTCGATCCCCACCGACATCTACGAAGCCGCGGCGATCGACGGCGCCAATGAATGGCACAAGGCCTGGTTCATCAAGCTGCCGGCGCTCCGGCCGGCGCTGGTGCTGGCCGTGATCTTCTCGGTGATCGGCAGCCTGCAGCTGTTCAACGAGCCCTCGATCCTCGGCCAGCTCCGCCCCAGCGTCGTCACCACCAGCTGGACGCCGAACCTCTACGCCTACAACCTGAGCTTCACCGGCGGGCAGACCAACTACGCCGCGGCCGTGGCGATGCTGCTCGGCGGCTTCACCGTCGTCGTCGCCTATGTGGTGCAGCTCGGTGCGATGAAGCGGGGGCGCCTGCTGTGAACAGCCTCGCCGCATCGCCCGCTCCGGTTCATCGGTCGTCGGGGCTTCGCCCGCGCAAGTCGCCGGTGCTGACCATCATCCTCTGGATGCTGCTCGCTTATTTCATGCTGCCGCTGTGCTGGCTGGCGGTGAACGCCACCAAGTCCAATGTCGATCTGTTCGGCACCTTCGGCCTGGCCTTTGCCCCGAGCTTTGCGCTGTTCGACAATATCGGCCAGCTCTTCGCCTTTCAGGGCGGCATCTATCTGCGCTGGTTCGCCAACACCATTCTTTATGCCGTGGTGGGCGCCGGTGGCGCGGCGCTGATCGCGGCGATGGGCGGCTATGCGCTGGCAAAGTTCGACTTCCATGGCCGCAAGGCCGTGCTCGCCATCGTCCTCGGCGCCACCGCCGTGCCGGGCACCGCGCTGGCTGTCCCCACCTACATGCTGTTCACCCGGTGGGGGCTGATCAATACCGAGCTGGCAGTGATCATCCCGGCGCTGGTCAGCCCGTTCGGGCTGTTCCTGATGCTGGTCTATGCGCAGGATGCCGTACCCGACTCGATGATCGAGGCGGCGCGTATCGACGGCGCCGGCGAAGCCCGCATTTTCTGGACCATCGCGCTGCCGCTGATGGCGCCGGGCTTCGTCACCGTGCTGCTGTTCCAGCTGGTCGCCACCTGGAACAACTATTTCCTGCCGCTGATCGTGCTCAACCAGTCCGACAAGTTCCCGCTCACCGTCGGGCTGTCGCTGTGGAACAAGCTGGCCAATGCCGGCGGTGTGAACCTCGCCCAACCACTCTATCCGCTGGTCATCACCGGCTCGCTGCTCGCGGTGCTGCCGCTGCTCGTCGCCTTCGTGTTCCTGCAGAAATACTGGCAGTCGGGCATCGCCGCCGGCGGGGTGAAGGAATGAGCGGCGAAACCAATTCGGTGTCTCGCGACACCGCAACCAGGGCGCGGAGGATGCGCCACAAAGGGAGAAGACCATGACTCGTATTCTGAAGGGGCTGGCCGCCAGTGTCGCGGCGGCTGCATTTTTCGTCACCGGCGCCATCGCTCAGGAGCCGGTCGAGATCACCTTCTGGACCTGGCTGCCCAACATCCAGACCTCGATCGACAAGTTCGAGGCCAGCCATCCCAACATCAAGGTGAAAGTGGAAAATGTCGGCGTCGGCACCGACCAGTACACCAAGATCCAGAACGCCGTGGATGCCGGTTCGGGCGGCCCCGACGTCGCGCACATGACCTATGACGCGATCCCGAATTTCGCGCTGACCGGCGCTCTCGCCGACGTCACCCAGTTCGGCGGTGCGGCCGTCAAGGACCTGTTCCTCCCCGGTGTGCTCGGTCTGGTCGAGATCAATGGCGGCGTCTACGGCGTGCCGCAGGATTTCGGCCCGGGCGTGATGTACTACCGCAAGGACGTGTTCGACGCGGCGGGCGTCGAAGTGCCCAGGACCTGGGCGGAGTATGCGGCGGCGGCCGAGGCGATCAAGGCCAAGAACCCCGACCACTACATCACCTATCTCGACCCGAGCCTCGTCGATGCCGCCTATATGGGGCTGTGGCAGCTTGCGGCCGGGCCGTGGAGCATTGCCGACGGCACCAACGTGACGCTCGACCTGCAGTCGGAAAAGGCCAGGCAGTGGGCCGACTACTGGACGGACCTCAATGCCAAGGGCCTGACCATCGAGTCGGTGCAGGGCTCGGACGAGTGGTTCAAGCAACTGGGTGCCGGCCAGATCGCCACCTGGGTGGTGGGCGCCTGGGGCCTGCAGGCGCTGACCGGCGTACTGCCCGACAACAAGGACCTGTGGCGGGTCGCGCCGCAGCCGGTGTGGAACGAAGGCGATGTCGGCACCAGCCAGTTCGGCGGCTCGGGCACCGTGGTGCTGGCGCAGTCGCAGAAGAAGGAAGCGGCTGTCGAGTTCGCCCTGTGGCTGAACGGCAGCCCGGAAGGCGTCGCCACGCTGAAGGACGATCAGGGCCTGCTGCCGACCACCAACGCGGCCTGGGAGGATCCGGGTTTCATCGATGAGGAGATCGAATATCTGGGCGGCCAGAAGGCCCGCCAGATCTTCGCCGAATCGGCCAGGAACTCGGTGGTCGGCTGGACCTGGCTGCCGTTCCAACCCTACGTGTCGAGCGTCTATCGCGACACCGTGGGCCAGGCGATCTCCGGCAAGACCAGCGTGTTCGAGGGCTTCAAGGCCTGGCAGGACCGCATCGCCCAGTATGCCGGCGAGCAGGGCTTCACCGTCACCACCAAATAGGGCCAACCGCCCTGGCGCCGCGCTCTCCCGGGCGCGGCGCCCTCCCAACCCTGTTCCCGACATTCCCAGGACTTTTGCCGTGGCGAAACTTCAGTTCCCGGCCGGATTCGATTTCGGCGTTGCGACCAGTGCGTTCCAGATCGAGGGAGCGTGGAACGAGGACGGCAAGGGACCCTCGATCTGGGACACCTTCGGCCACACCCCTGGCAAGGTGCACCTCGATATCCCCGGCGACCGCGGGGCCGACCACTACCATCGGGTGAAACAGGACGTGGCGTTGATGCGCGACATCGGGGTCACCAGCTACCGTTTCTCGCTCAGCTGGTCGCGGTTGCTGCCACAGGGACGCGGACCGGTGAACCAGGCCGGCGTCGACTTCTACTCGCGCCTCATCGATGAACTGCTGACGGCCGGCATCCAGCCCAATGTCACGCTCTATCACTGGGACCTGCCGCAGGCGCTCGAGGACGAAGGCGGCTGGATCAACCGCGACGTCATCGGCGCCTTTGCCGACTATGCCGAGCTGGCCTTCGCCAGCTATGGCGACCGCGTCCGCCGCTGGGCCACCCTGAACGAGCCGATCTCGATCTGGGTCGGCTATGCGATGGGGGTGTTCGCCCCCGGCCGCACCGACGAGAAGACCGCCCGGCAGGCCCTGCATCATGCGCTGGTTTCACACGGCATGGGCGTCGAGGCGTTTCGTGCTTCTGGCCGGCCGGGCGATATCGGCGCGGTCTTCGACATCTGGCAACGGCACCCGGCCACCGACAAGTCGGAGGACCGCGCCGTCGCCGACCGCGACGAGGACGATGGCTTCCGTTTCTTTCTCGATCCGGTGCTCAAGGGAGACTATTCCGAGCGCATTCGTCGCCGCCTCACCGAGCGCGGCACCATGCCTGAGATCCGCGACGGCGATCTCAAGCTCATCAGCACGCCGATCGACTATCTGGGCCTCAACGTCTATTCGCGCGTCGTGGTCAGCGCCGAGCACTACAACCCGCGCTGGTGGGTGGCCGACGACAAGCACCCCGGCGGCAACTTCCTCGACAACGGCATGGAGTATTACCCCAAGGCCGTCTACGACGCGGTGTTCATGGCCAAAGAGCAATATGGCTGGCAGGGCCCGATCTTCATCACCGAGAACGGCGCCGCCGACGGCCCCAACGTAACCGACCCGCTCGATGACCAGGAGCGGATCAACTACGTCGCCGGCTTCCTCGAGTGGATCCACAAGGCCATCGAAGACGGTGCCGACGTGCGCGGCTACTACCTGTGGTCGCTGATGGACAATTACGAATGGGCCGCCGGCTACAGCCAGAAATTCGGCATCGTCCACCTGGACACCGGGACGATGGCGCGAACGCCGAAAGCCTCGGCGAAGTGGTATGCCGAGGTGATCAGGCGGAGGGGGCTTTAGGGTTCATCCGCCGCACTGACGGAAGAAAATCGCGAAGCCGAGCCCAAGTCTCAATGCGGCCCGGTCGGCAGCTCCTGCGTCGTGCCGCACGGGCCGCCATCCATGTTGGTGGCGATATCCTGCTTCGCGCCGTCGAAACTCAGCGCCTCGTAATAGTGGCTCATCTCCACGGTGCTGGCCGGCACATAGTGGAAGATCAGCGAACGGCGGAAGCGGTCGGCGCTGGTGTTCGGGGTCGAGCCGTGGATGACGCTGCCATTGAAGAACAGCACGTCGCCGGCCTTGAGTTCCATCATTTCAGGGGCGAGGCCCGGCGGCGGCTCCACATGTTCGGTCGTGAAGAACAGCGCCGGGTCGGCCTTTTCGGGGCACGCCACTTCGAGCGTCGCGGTTTGCGGCACGCACATCATGCCGCCATTGCCGGCATCCGCATCATCGACGGCTATCCAGGCGGCCATGCAGGTGCCCGGCTTCACCCGCAGGTAGAAATTGTCCTGGTGCAGGTCCTGTCCGCGGGCTCCCGGCGGCTTGAAGTAGAACATCGACTGGCAGGCGTACGGATCTTCGCCGAACAGCTCGGCGAGGATCGGCTTCAGCCGCGGGTCGCGCATGTAGCGCATGGCCAGCGGCCCGACCGGTTTATCCTGGTGCTTGTGCGGGTGCATCATGCGCGGATAGCGCAGCAGCGGGTCGTTCGATCTCGCCGGCGCCCCCTCCCGCGCTTTGGGCACATCCGACAGGCCGGGCACCGGGCCGTCCTTGGCCATCTCCATGAACGTGCCACGGATCTCCTCGATCTCTGCGGCGCTGAACAGTCCGCGGATCGCGAGGAACCCATCGCGGTAGAACTGCTGCTTCTGCTCGGTGGTCAAGCTCATCGATTTCCTCCTCGATGCTCATGACGCTACTCCGCACCCGCCGCTTCGCCCATCGCACATCCTGCCGATCGCATGTACTATCCTGCTATGGCTGAGAGCGACGAGTTCCCGCACCGGCCGGTCCTGCAGCTGCTGACCGGCCACTTCCATGAGACATCGGGCTATCGGGCCTATCGGCCGCGTGGCAGCGACGACTGGCTGCTGATCCACACCATCGGCGGCACCGGCCGCTTCGGCCACCCGGACGGCGAATTGCTGGCGCGGCCCGGCGATTGGGTGCTGCTCCGCCCCGGCACGCTGCACGACTACGCCGTCGCCGCGTCGGATACGCGCTGGGAATTGCTGTGGGCGCATTTCCAGCCGCGGCCCGATTGGCTGGCCTGGCTCGACTGGCCCGAGGTAGCGCCCGGATTGCTGCTGTTGCAGCTCTCCGATCCGGCCGTGGCCGGCCGCTTCCATACCGTGCACCGGCTGTTTCACAGCGATCTGCGCCGCCACGAAGCCTTCGCCATGAACGCGCTCGAAGCGCTGTTTCTCGAGTGCGATCGGCTGAACCCCGAGGCGGCCAGCGCCCGCTCCGATCCGCGCGTCCGCCGCGCCGTGAGCTATCTCGAGCGCCACCTTGCCGACAAGGTGGCGCTGGCCGACGTCGCCGCCGCCGTCGGGCTGTCGGAGTCGCGTCTCGCCCATATTTTCCGCGCCGAGATGGGGCAGACCGTGCAGCACTACCTGGAGGCGCGCCGCATGCAACGCGCCGGCGAGTTGCTGCAGCGCACCGGCTTTCCGGTCCAGCAGGTCGCCGCGGTCACCGGCTTCGAAAGCCCGTTCTATTTCAGCCGGCGGTTCAAGCGCTGGACCGGCCAGAGCCCGCTCGCCTACCGTCTCGCGAGCCAGCCCGGATGAGCGCGCCTGGTCGAACTGCACCGTTTCAGTCACTGGGCTCGATGTTGAACCTTCCGCACGGCGTCATCCCCGCGAAGGCGGGGAACCAGTGGGATCTCTCGGCCTCAGCGGGTGACGCAGCATCCCACTAGGTTCCCGCCTGCGCGGGAATGACGTCGGTGAGTTGCGCCGCCACTTTTGAGCGCGACAAACCAGAGCATCATTTCGCCCGCAGCACTGCGGCACAGGCCTTCGGCAGGTCCGCCAGGGTCAGCGGCGGGGCCGGCGGTTTGGTGCTCGGCTTGTACGGTTCGTCGGTGAACCAGTAGTCGAGTTCGGCGCCGCAGCCATCTCCGGCCGGAATCGCGTCCTGGTCGACACACGAGGTCGCCCCCGCCGGGCAGCTCAAGCGAACATGAAAGTGGTCGTCATGCCCATACCAGGGACGCACCTTGTTGAGGAAGCTCCGATCCCGCCAGGTGACCGCACACAGCGCCTTCTTGATCCCCGGCGCCACGAAGATACGGGCGACGCCGGGCAGCGATGCCGCGCGGTAGATCAGCAGGCGCTCGGCCTCGCCGAACCGCTTGGGATCGATCTCGCGCGTACCCTTCTTGAGCACCGACTGCGCCGAAAGGCTTTCGCGCTCGTCGGCGCTGAGCTGGTGGTTCGGCATCGGCTGCAGCCAGACGTCGACGTCGAGCCCGATCTGGTGCGATGCGTGGCCACTGGCCATCGGCCCGCCGCGCGCTTGCCCCATGTCGCCCACCATGATGCCGCGCCAGCCATCCTGCGTCGCCGATTGCGCCAGCGCCGCGATATAGCCGACGAGTTCGGCGCTGCCCCAGCGCCGATCGCGCGACAGCCGCATTGCCTGCCAGCCGGGACCGTCGGTCGGCAACTGCACCGCGCCGGCAATGCAGCCCTTGGCGTAGCTGCCGACCGGCATCTCCGCGCCGCTGCTGGGTTGGTGCACGGCGCCGAACAGGTCGCGCGCCGGCTGCGCCTCGGCCGTCGAAGCCAGCGTCGCCAGGGCGATGATCGCCAGGCTGAGCATGCGGAACAATGCCATCTTTACGCCTTCGCGAATCAGGAGTCCGCGTCGGGCGGCCGACGCGCTGGTGCCGGCGAGGCTAGCACCGTGATTTCGGCATGACGATGAAAACTGCCTATAGCGGCAGGTAGCCGGTGAAGCCGGCGATCTTCCATACGGCGTTCTCCCGCTTGAGATGGAACACCGAACGCCAGCCCAGCAGCATGTCCTCGCCCGTCAGGCGCCGAATGCGGCCTTCGATGTGCTTATGCGCCAACGCTGCGTCGCCCTCGATATCGAGCCGCGCGATCGACTGGCAT
>Ga0209922_102099_pt1 | contig 17975 bp, 17 predicted proteins | sample ThiBiot_500_biof_FD_183946 | JGI IMG/M metagenome (GOLD analysis project Ga0209922, IMG submission 183946) | Wastewater bioreactor microbial communities from Cape Town, South Africa - Thiocy_expt_500_biof (SPAdes) | ecosystem: Engineered > Bioreactor > Thiocyanate-remediating > Anaerobic-Aerobic ...
CCACCTCCTTGCCCGCCCCCAGGGGGCTGATGCGCCGCTCCTGCAGCACGCGCAGCAGCCGCGCCTGCAGATGCCTGGGCATGTCGCCGATTTCGTCGAGGAACAGGGTGCCGCCGTGGGCCTGGGCGATCTTTCCGATGGCGCCCTTCTTGCGCGCGCCGGTGAAGGCGCCCTCCTCGTAGCCGAACAGCTCGGCCTCTATCAAGGATTCGGGAATGGACGCGCAGTTGACCGCCACGAAGGGCTGGCGCGCCCGCGCGGAATCGTGGTGGAACGCCTGGGCCAGCAGGTCCTTGCCGGTGCCGGTCTCGCCCAGGATCATCACCGGTATGTCGCGGTCCACCACCTTGCGCAGCTTGTGGATCACCGCCGCGACCTGGGTGTCGCCCGTGTCCAGGTACTGCAGCGAGGACAGCTGCGCCTTGCGCGCCGGCGCCGCGGCGGGCCGCTCGGCAAACGTGGGGGCCGCCCAGGGGCCTGCCGGCTTGACGTCGGCCCGGCACCAGACGGAAACGCCGCTGTGCAGATGCAGCTGCCTGGGCGCATTCGAGGTCCCGCCGAACAGCTCCAGCAGGGCCGACATCGGCAGGTCGAACAACGAGGAGAAGGTGCGCGCCTGCAGGGCGCTGAAGGGCAGGCCCAGCTGGAACTGTGCGCTGCGGTTGGCCGACAGGAAGCGCCCCTCGGGGGTGAACACCGCGATGCCCTCGACCAGGGTGCCCAGGAATTCCGGGCGCGCATGGAAGTGCAGCCGTACCGCCTTGGGAAAGCTGCCGGCGAACATCTGGTTCTCGATCATCTGCGCCGACATGCGCACCAGGGCCAGGGTGTGCTGGTGGTAGCTGCGGTGGTCGCCGGAGACGTCCAGCGCGCCGACGACCTGGCCATGGGGGTTGAAAATCGGCGCGCACGAGCAGGTCAGCGCGTGGTTGGCGTGCATGTAGTGCTGCTCGCCGTGCACCGTGACCGCAGTCTCCTCGCTCAGGGCCGTGCCTATGGCATTGGTGCCCTTGGCCTTTTCCGACCAGTCCACGCCGGGCGCCAGGGCAACGCGGGAGGCCTTTTCCAGGAAATCCTTGTCCCCCAGGGAATGCAGCACCAGCCCCTGCGCGGTGGTCAGCAGCACCATGCTGTGGGTGTTGGCGATCTGCTCGTACAGCGTCTCCATGACCGGCGCGGCGTACTGGAACAGGAAGCGGTTGCCCTCCACCACGTCGTTGAGGTCGCACTGCGCCGGCGTGGAGAAGTCGGGCCTCTCCCGGGCGACGACGCCATAGCGCTGGGAACGCTGATGCGCCTTGCCTATGACCTCCGTGTAATCCTGGGTCGCCCCCAAGGTGCCGGGGGCTGGACCCTGTCGCTGTGCCAATGGGCCAGAAAGAGGGATGCTCATCATGTCTCCAGATCCGGGCTCGATGGGCCCGGCTTTTTATTGCCCCATGCGGCGCAAAGCCGCCTGGTGCATGTGCATAGATATACAAGGCCTCCCCGGATCCCGGGCATTTTTTCTCCATGCCCTCACAAAACCTTGGAGTACTCCGGGGATTTCTCCAGGGCCCGAAGGCGGCCAGGATCGTTGGAGCAAAAAGTGTTCCAACCAGCAGCGCACCCGATTGCTCCAGGCTGCAACACCCCGCTGCGCGGCCTCGTGCCCGCACGCACTTGTACATCGCTCCCATGCGCAGGCACCTTGATCTGGTCCGCATATTGCTTCGTTGCAGGGAAATCCCTTTCCCTCAACAGGAGACATCCATGCGCGACATTTCCCCACGTTTTCTGCAACGCCAGCTGCTGGCGCTCACCCTGGCCTGCGGCGCGGCAAGCGCCATGGCCCATGGCGACGTGGTGCCGCAGGCCGTAGATACCAGCAGCCTGCCGCAGCTGGGCAGCAAATGGCTGGAAGCCAACCCCTACAGCAAGGGCGCGGCACAAAAGGAGGCCCTGCGCATCGGCAGCTCGGCCTACAACCAGAACTGCGCCCGCTGCCATGGCCTGGAGGCCGTCTCTGGCGGCATCGCCCCGGACCTGCGCAAGTTCGACGAGGAATGCAGCGGCCTGGCCGATGCCGGCAAGAAAGCCGCCTGCTACACCGACATGGACGACTATTACCTGGGCACGGTCCGGCGCGGGCGCACGCGTGACGGGCGCGTCTACATGCCGCCCTTCGAGGGCACGCTGTCGCAGGAGGCCATCTGGGCCATACGCACCTACCTCGAAGTCCGGCGCGGGCAATGACGGGCCCGGCCTGCGGTCCGGCTTCATGGGCTCTGGGGTTGGCCGCCCGCCGTGTCTGCGTGCGGCACGGATTGCGCAAACGTCAAACACTGTCAATGCCCGGCGACGGATAGCCCGAAAGAAATGACCGACTGTATATTTACGTAACTATAAGTAGGGCACCCTCTCCGTCCATGGAGGGCAGTGCCGCCTGCGTCCAGGCGCCGGCCGAATGGATCCCTATGGCATGGCGCTGGAACAATCGATACAATAGTTACGCAACCAACAGTTACGTACGCTACCGTGCACCCCCCCATCCTCCCCGGCTCGGCCCCCTCGGATCGGGGCCTGCACGAGCAGCTCCTGGTGCAGACGCTGGAGCAGGCCGTCGATGCCGTGGTCGTCATCGACGAGCACAACCGCGTGGTGCTGTTCAACGCCGCGGCCGAGGCGCTGTGGGGCTGGCCGCGCGCCGAGGTACTGGGCCGCAACGTCAGCATGCTGGTGCCGCCGGGCATCCGCGAGGCGCACGACGGTTACGTGAACACCAACCGCATCACGGGCATCAACCGCATCGTGGGCACCTCGCGCGACGTGCCGGTGGAGCGCCGCAACGGCACGCGGCTGTGGGCGTCGATGTCGATCTCCCGCGTGGTGATCGGCACGCGCGTGCTCTACACCGCCTTCCTCAAGGACGTGACGGCCCAGCGCGCGCAGCAGCAGCACCTGCGCCAGCTCTCGCTCGTGGCCGACCGCAGCGGCAGCGGCATGGTCGTGGCCGACGCCGACCGGCGCATCACCTACGTGAACGCGGGCTTCACGCGGCTGCTGGGCTTCGCCGGCGCCCACGCGCTCGGGCGGCGGCTGCCCGAACTGGCCCGCGGGCCGCACACCGACGCGGGCGCCATCGACGCGCTGCGCGCCTGCGCCGAGGCCGGGCAGGAGATGCAGACCCAGCTGCTGCTCTACACGAGCGACGGGCGCCCGCTCTGGGCCTCGGTCATGATGAACCCGGTGCGCGGCCCCGCGGGCGAACTGGAGCACATCGTGTTCGTGCTCACCGACATCACGCACACCAAGATGCACGAAGTGCTCCAGCACAAGGTGCTGGACGCGATGGCGCACAACGCGCCGCTGCACGACGTGGCGATGCTGCTGTGCCGCGAGGTCGAGCGCATCGCGCCCGAGGTCACCGCCACGCTGCTGGAGGTGGACGCCGACGGCTGCCTGCGCGTGCTCGCCGCGCCCAGCATGCCGTCCGAGATCGAGGCCCTGACCAACGGCGTGCCCATCGGCCCCGAGGTCGGCTGCTGCGGCACGGCGGCGGCCACGGGCCGGCCGGCGCTGTCCGCCGACATCGCGGCCGACCCGCGCTGGGCGCCCGTGCAGCGGGCTTTCACCCGCCACGGCCTGCGCGCCTGCTGGTCCAACCCCATCAAGGCGCGCGACGGCACGGTGCTCGGCACCCTGGCCTTCTACTACCGCGAGCCGCGCGGCCCCGACGCGCTGCACGAGCGCCTGGTGGACATGGGCCTGCACCTGTGCGCCCTGCTGCTGGAGCGCGAACGCGAGCGCGCCCACATCCACCAGCTCGCCTACTACGACGCGCTCACGGGCCTGGCCAACCGCAGCATGCTGCGCACGCAGGCCGAGCGCAGGCTGCACGAGGCGCGGCGCAGCGGCGCGCCGCTGGCGCTGCTGTTCATCGACCTCGACCGCTTCAAGCAGATCAACGACACGCAGGGCCACCCCGCGGGCGACGCGCTGCTGAGCGCCGTGGCCGCCCGGCTCCAGGACAGCGCCCGCGCCGGCGACGTGGCCGCGCGCATGGGCGGCGACGAATTCGTGCTCGTGCTGCCGCAGTGCGGCGCCAGCCAGGCGGCGGCCGCGGCCGAGCGGCTGCTCGCCGCCGTCGCACAGCCCGTGGAGGCCGAAGGCGCCGTGCTGTACCCCGGCGCCAGCCTGGGCATCGCCATGTACCCCGAGGACGGCGCCGACGCCGACAACCTGCTGCGCTGCGCCGACATGGCGATGTACCAGGCCAAGAGCGCGGGCGGCCAGTGCTACCGCTTCTACAGCGCCGAGATGAACGACCAGGCGCAGGAGCGCTCGCGCCTGGAGTCCGACCTGCGCGCGGCGCTGCGCAGCGGGGGCCTGGCCCTGCACTACCAGCCCCAGATGCGCGGCCAGGCCCTGCACGGCGTGGAGGCGCTGCTGCGCTGGACGCACCCGCAGCACGGCCCCATCCCGCCGCCGCGCGTGGTCGAGACGGCCGGGGAATGCGGCCTGCTCGACGCCCTCACGCAATGGGTGCTGCAGGAAGCCTGCCGCCAGATGGCCGACTGGCGCAGGCGCGGCGTGGCCGTGCCGCGCGTGTCGGTCAACCTCGATGCCGGCAGCTTCCTCGACTCCGCCCTGCCGGACCTGCTGGCCGGCACGCTCGCGGCCCACGGCCTGCAGCCCGCGGACCTGGCGGTCGAGATCACCGAAGCCGTCATGCTCACGCCCGACCCGGCCGTGCTCGCCACCGCGCGCGCCGTGCGCGAGCGCGGCATCGCGCTGTCGCTGGACGACTTCGGCACGGGCTACTCCAGCCTGGGCGCGCTGCACCGCCTGCCGATCGGCGAGATCAAGCTCGACGGGAGCTTCGTGCAGGACATAGAAACCAGCGCCACCGTCCGCTCGCTGGCCTGCGCCGTGCTGCACATCGCGCGCGGGCTGGAGCTGTCCGTGGTCGCCGAGGGCGTGGAAACGGAAGCCCAGCGCAGCTTCCTCGCCGAACACGGCTGCCCGTTGCACCAAGGCTACCTCTACACGCGCCCGCTGCCGCCGCAGGCGCTGGAGGCGTGGCTCGCGGACAAGTCACCCTTTCATTCCATCCCATCGGAAGCTCGATAAGAAATGCAACAACTCCTCAGAGACATCACCGTGCGCCGCATGGTCATTTGCGTGCTCCTGCTGGTCAGCGCACTGGTCGCGGCCCTGGCGTTCATCAGCACGCGCGGCCTGCTGCACGCAGAGAAATCACTGGAGGAGAGCCACGCGCTGCTCACCGAGGTCTCGTCGCTGCGCCTGGCGCGCAACCAGATGCTGCACGCGCAGCTGGGCCTGTCGCGCCAGCATGACTCCGCGGCTGCCAGGGACCCCGGCGCCGCAGCCGCGGAAGCGGCGGGCATCGACGCTGCCCTGGCCTCCGCGCGCGAGCAGTTCGCGGTCTTCGTGCGCGAAGCGCGCCCGCACGCGCCGCAGCCGCTGCTGCAGGCACTGGAGACGAACTTCCAGGCCCTGCTGGAGCAGGGCATCATGAAGCAGCGCGCCTTGCTCGATGCAGGCGAGGAGGCGCAGGCGGCGCAACACGTTCGCGCGGTCTCCCTGCCGGCGGGCCGTGCGCTGGACGCATCCATGGCGCGCTACGAAACCTACGCCAAGGAACACGAAAACCGGCTGACCCAGGCCGCACACGCCAACCGCAACGACGCCATGGTCGGCACGGCCACGGTGCTCGCCATCTGCCTGCTGCTCGTGGTGCTGGGCGACCGCTACGTCGTGCACTTCGTCAAGCAGCCGCTGGACGACATCAAGGGCCACTTCCGCCGCATCGCCGGCGGCGACCTCACCCAGCCCATCGCCCTCTTCGGCGGCAACTGCGTGGGCCAGATCCTGCCCTACCTGCGCGACATGCAGGGCAGCCTGATCACCACCGTGGGCACGGTGCGCGAAGGCGTGGTGCAGATCACCGGCGGCGCGACCGAAATCGCGGCCGGCAACACCGACCTGTCCTCGCGCACCGAGCAGCAGGCATCGTCGCTGGAGGAAACCGCCGCCAGCATGGAGGAGCTGGCCTCCACCGTGCGCAACAACGCCCAGAACGCCGCCCAGGCACGTAGCATGGCCGAGCAGGCCACCGCCACCGCACAGCGCGGCGGCAGCGCCGTGCAGCAGGCGGTGGAGACCATGCGCCGCATCGCCGACAGCTCCCGGCGCGTGGACGACATCACCACCGTCATCGACTCCATCGCCTTCCAGACCAACATCCTCGCGCTCAACGCCGCCGTCGAAGCCGCGCGCGCGGGCGAGCAGGGCAAGGGCTTCGCGGTGGTGGCCAGCGAGGTGCGCACGCTCGCGCAGCGCAGCGCGGCCGCCGCCAAGGAAATCAAGGAGCTGATCGCCGCCTCCAGCGCCACGGTGGCCGAGGGCTCGCGGCAGGTGGAAGCCGCAGGCGTCACGATGGACGACATCCTCGAATCCGTGCGCCGGCTGTCCATGCTGGTCGGCGAAATCGCTACCGCCTCGCATGAGCAGGCGGCGGGCATCGAGCAGGTCAACCTCGCGATGACGCAGATGGACCAGGTGACCCAGCAGAACGCCGCGCTGGTCGAGCAGGCGGCCGCCGCGGCGGGCTCGCTCGAAGCCCAGGCCCAGCACCTCAGGCAGGCCGTCGCCATCTTCCGCCTGAACGAAGAAGCGGCCGTGGCCACGCAGCCCTACGCCGCCTTGCCGCGCCTTGCCGCGGCGCACGCTTGAAAGGTGCACCATGCACCTGATCCTGACCCGCCACGGTTCCTGACCGGGGTTTGAAGTCAAAATGGCCTCCAGCGCAATGCTGTAAAGCGCTGATAGCTATCTTTTTGGAAGCGCCACAGGCTCTGCCACGAAGCCGATGCGCGACAGCCCCGCGGCCTGTGCAGCGCCCATGAGCTCCGCCACCCGGCCATAGGGCACGGCCGCGTCCGCGCGCAGCTGCACCTCGGTGTCGGGCCGGCGCGCGGCGACGTCCTTCAGGCGCGCGGCCAGCGCGTCCTGCGCCAGCGCCTCGCCGTCGAGGAAGGCCTGGCCCGCCTTGTCCAGGGACACGGTGACGGACTGCGGCGCCGCGCCCGGCTGCGTGCCCTGGGCGCGCGGCAGCTCCAGGCGGATGGAGTTGGCCAGGAGCGGTGCGGTGAGGATGAAGATGACCACCAGCACCAGCATCACGTCCACGAGCGGGGTGACGTTGATCTCGCTCATGGGCTCGGGGCCCTGCGTGCGCTCCAGCCGGCCGAATGCCATGGCGGGTCAGCCTGCGGCGGCGACCAGCTCGCGCAGGTCGCGCGCGAAGCCTTCGAGGTCGGCCTCGATGCGGCCGATGGCGCGGCCGAACCAGTTGTAGGCCAGCACGGCGGGGATCGCCACCGACAGGCCCGCGGCGGTCATGACGAGCGCCTCGCCCACGGGGCCGGCAAGGCGTTCGATGGTGATCTGCTCGGCGCCCGCGAGCGCCCCGAGCGCATGGTGGATGCCCCACACGGTGCCCAGCAGCCCCACGAAGGGCGCCGTCGAGCCCACGGTGGCGAGCAGCACCTGGCCGAACTGCAGCCGGCCCAGCACGCCGTGCAGGGCATCGCGCAGCGCGCGCGTGAGGCGCTGCGCAATGGCGCCCTGGTCGGCCAGCGCGGCGCCCGAGCCGGAGCGCGCCACCTGCGCGGCGGCGCGCACCAGCGGCAGCACCAGCGCCTCGCGGTCGAAGGGCGGAAGGCGTTCGAGCCCGGCGGCGAGCGACGGCGACTGCCAGAACGCGGCCGTGCTGCGCGGCACGTCCACGCGGGCGCGCCACATCAGGCGCAGCTTCCAGAGGATGACGACCCAGCTGGCCACCGACATGGCGAGCAGCAGCAGGGCCAGCCCCTGCGCGACCGCGTCGCCCTGGTGCAGCCAGCGCATGCCGTCCATGAGGCGGCTACTTGAGGTTCAGCACGTCGAACATGTCGAACATGCCCGCGCGCTGCCCGGCCAGGAAGCGCACGGCGCGCAGGCTGCCCTGCGCGTAGCCGGCGCGGCTGCTGGACTTGTGCGTGATCTCCACGCGCTCGCCGGTGCCGGCGAACAGCACGGTGTGGTCGCCCACGATGTCGCCGCCGCGCACGGTGGCAAAGCCGATGCTGCCCTCCTTGCGCTCGCCCGTGTGGCCGTAGCGCTCGTACACGGCACGGTCGGCAAGGCGCGTGCCCTGCGCCTCGGCGATCACCTCGCCCATCTTCAGGGCCGTGCCCGAGGGCGCGTCCACCTTGTGCTTGTGGTGCGCCTCGATGATCTCGATGTCGTAGCCCGTGGCGAGCGCCTGCGCGGCCATCTGCAGCAGCTTGAGCGTGACGTTCACGCCCACGCTCATGTTGGGCGCGAGCACGATGGCCACCTTGCGCGCGGCGGCCTCCATGTCGGCCTTCTGCGCGTCGGAGAAGCCCGTGGTGCCGATGACCATCTGCACGCCCAGCTCGGCACACACGGCCGCATGGGCCAGCGTGCCCTCGGGGCGCGTGAAGTCGATCAGCACATCGGCATTCTTCAGCCCCTCGCGCAGGTCGGCGGTGATGGCCACGCCGCTCGCGCGGCCCAGGAAGGCGGTGGCGTCCTGGCCCACGGCGGGGCTGGTGGGCAGGTCCAGCGCGCCGGCCAGCACGCAGTCGTCGCTCGCCTGGATCGCCTCGATGAGCATGCGGCCCATGCGGCCGCTGGCGCCGGCTACGGCCACGCGGCGGGGTACGGAAGAGGATGAGGTCATGTCAGCTCGCAATCAAAACGGGAACGGGCTCCGCCATGGGCGGGCCGGGGACACTCAGCGGCGCGGCGATTCCAGCGGCGGGTAGCTCGCGACGGGCGGCGCGGCAGGTGCGGGGGAAGGCCCGGGCACGGCGGACTCGGCCTTGGGAAAGCGCGCCAGCTGCGCCTCGGTGGCCTCCAACTGGGGCACCTTGGGCTTGGACACCTTGGAGGTGAGCGAGGCCACGAACTCAGACTCGGAGGGCATCTCGTCGCCTTCGACGTGGTCCATCACGTTGTCCTTGAAGAACACGGTGAGCTTGCGCGTCTGCGCCTCCACGCCCGGGCGCTTGAGCGTGAAGACGTATTCCCAGCGGTCGCCGTGGAATACGCTCACCATGAGCGGCGTGCCCAGGATCTCGCGCACTTGCTGGCGCCCCATGCCGGGCTGCAGCATCTGCACCTGCTCGCGCGAGACGAAGTTGCCCTGTACCACGGCCACCTTGTAGGGCGTGACGACGTTCGACAGGCGCTCGCCGGTGCCCGCGCAACCGGCCAGCACGGCGGCCAGCAACACTATGGCGCCCCGACGGGCGCCCCTACGGGCGGGAGCAGACATGGGTTTAGGCATAGGGGATATGATCCGGTCCATTGTAGCGGCCCGGGCCTGGCGCCCAGCCTGCGGGGCGCACCATCCCTGATTTCGCCCTGGCAGATGAAGGACCTTGTCATGACGAACATCGACGAACTCAAGAGCACCGGCCTGAAGGCGACGCTGCCCCGGCTGAAGATCCTGGAAATCTTCCAGAAGGGCGCCCAGCGCCACATGACGGCCGAGGACGTGTTCCGCGTGCTGCTGGACGAGCGCTCGGACATCGGCTTGGCCACCGTCTACCGCGTGCTCACGCAGTTCGAGCAGGCCGGCATCCTGATCCGCAGCAACTTCGAGAGCGGCAAGGCCGTCTACGAACTCAACGAGGGCCAGCACCACGACCACTTCGTGTGCACGGCCTGCGGCAAGGTCGAGGAGTTCTACGACCCCGAGATCGAGAAACGCCAGAACCTGATCGCCCAGTCCAAAGGCTGGGTGATACAGGACCATTCCATGGCCCTGTACGGCCAGTGCGCCAGTTGCGCCAAGAAGCGCTGATGCGCGGTCAGGCGCCGCCGCCTTCCATGGCGCGGCGGTGGCGCTCGACGAATTCCTGGTAGGTGTCTATGCCGCGCAACTGCAGGATGGTGTTGCGCACCGCGGCCTCGACCAGCACGGCGATGTTGCGCCCGACCACCACCTGGATCACCACCTTGAGCACGGGCACGCCCAGCACGTCCTGCGTGAGCGGCTCGTAGGGCATGCGCTCGTAGTCGCGCTCCATGGTTTCCTTGCGCACCAGGTGCACGATGAGCTTCAGGCGCATCCTGCGGCGCACGGCCGTCTCGCCGAAGATGGCGCGGATGTCCAGCAGGCCGATGCCGCGCACTTCGAGCAGGTTCTGCAGCAGGTCGGGGCACTTGCCCTCGATGGTGGTCTGGTTGATGCGGTACAGGTCCACCGCGTCGTCGGCCACCAGGCCGTGGCCGCGCGAGATCAGCTCCAGCCCCAGTTCGCTCTTGCCCAGGCCCGATTCGCCAGTGATGAGCACGCCCAGGCCCAGGATGTCCATGAACACGCCGTGCATGGTGGTGCGGTCGGCGAAGTGCTTGGACAGGTAGGCGCGCAGCACGTCGATGACGAAGGCCGCCGACTCCCGCGTGGCGAACAGCGGAATCTGCGCGCGCTCGCACATCGACACCACCTCCTCGGGCGCGGCCTGGCCATCGGCCAGCACCAGCACCGGAGGCTCCAGCGTGACGATGCGCGCGATGCGGCGCTTGCAGTCCCCGGACGTCGCGTTGGTCAGGTAGGCGACCTCGCGCTCGCCCAGGATCTGCGCGCGGTAGGGGTGTATGTAGTTGAGGTAGCCGACGAGGTCTGCGCCCGAGCGCGCGGCGCGCACGGCCACCTCGGCGAAGCGCCGCTCGGAAGCTCCCAGGCCCGCGACCCACTCCCATTTGAGCAGGGTGCGGAACTCCTCGAAGAGCACATCGGCGCTGACGACGTTGGGTTTCATGGCAGCCGATGGCCAGGGCCTGTTGAACTATGGCGCGGCGTCAGGCGCCCTGGGCCGACTGCCATCCCGAGATCATGCCGTGCAGGCTGGCGGCGTCGGTGCAGCTCTTGAGGCGCTCGCGCAGCGCGCTGTCGCTGAGCAGCTCGGCGATTTCCGACAGGATCTCCAGGTGCTTCTGCGTGGCCGCCTCGGGCACCAGCAGGAAGATCAGCAGCACCACGGGCTGCTCGTCGGGCGCGTCGAAGCCGATCGGCTGGGCCAGCTGGAACACCGCCGCCATGGGCGACTTCAGCCCCTTGATGCGGCCGTGCGGGATGGCCACGCCATGGCCCAGCCCCGTGGAGCCCAGGCGCTCGCGCGCGAAGAGGCTGTCGGTGATCAGGGCCCGGGACAGGCCGTGCTGGCTTTCGAACAGCAGGCCGGCCTCCTCGAATGCACGTTTCTTGCTGGTGGCATCGACGCTCACGAGCACTTGTGCGGGAGGCAGTATGGAAGCGAGTCGGTTCATGGTCACAGTGAGCGACGATTATGCACGCCCAGCGGAAACCCTGAGAGTGTATCCACCAGCAACAAAAAACCGCCCTGGGGGCGGTTGCGGCACCACCGCTTTCGCATGGGCGGTGGCGCGGACGGGCTCTGGCCGTTCACTCAGGATGCCGCGGCGGCCTGCACGGTGGCGCGGCGCACGCCGGCCTGGTGGTCCTGCATGCGGTCCTTGTGGCGCACGACCATGCGGTCGAGCTTGTCCATCAGTTCGTCCACGGCTGCGTACAGGTCGAAATGCGCACTCTCCACGAACAGGTCGTTTCCTTTCACGTGCACCGTGCACTCGGCGCGCTGGCGTTTTTCCTTTTCCTTCTGCTTCTCTACGGTCAATAGCACCTTGACATCCACCACCTGGTCGAAGTGGCGGATGATGCGCTCCAGCTTGGACGTCACGTAACTGCGCAAGGCGGGGGTCACTTCGAGGTGATGACCGCTGATCGTCAAGTTCATAGACAAGCCTCCTGTGGCTCTCTGGTTGAAAAACACCGCCCCGGTACCGGTTCGGGGCGGCTGGCGAACGTGAATGCATTCGGGCCTGGATTCACTATGCGCCCGCGCGCCACGGAACGCAATGCGTTCCCGCCCGGGGCGCACGGGATATGGCGGCGGGGTGCCAAGGCGCGCAAAAAGCTTCACAATCGGCTGGATTTCCAGCCCGTGGCGGCCCCGCCACGGGCTCCGGCGCCACGGCTAGAATGGCCCGCTTTGGCCCCGGCGATGGCGGGGCAGACCTTTCGCCCGACCGTCTCATGACCCAGCCCAGCACCTCCGCCCTGCACACCTCCGCCCTGACTTCGCTGCCGCTGCTGGCGCGCGGCAAGGTGCGCGACAACTACGCCGTGGGCGACGACCGCATCCTGATGGTGGCCAGCGACCGGCTCTCGGCCTTCGACGTGATCATGGGCGAGCCCATCCCCGGCAAGGGCGAGCTGCTCACGCAGATGGCGCTGTTCTGGTTCGACAAGCTGGGCCACATCGTGCCCAACCACCTGACCGGCGAGGCGCCCGAGAGTGTGGTCACGCCGGCCGAGGCGCCCCAGGTGCGGGGGCGCTCCATGCTCGTCAAGCGCCTCAAGCCGATTCCCATCGAGGCCGTGGTGCGCGGCTACCTGGCCGGCAGCGGCTGGAAGGAGTACCAGGAGTCGCGCTCGGTCTGCGGCGTGCCGCTGCCCGACGGCCTGACCAATGCCGCCAGGCTGCCCCACAGCATCTACACGCCGGCCGCCAAGGCCGCCATGGGCGAGCATGACGAGAACATCACGTTCGAGCGTACCGTGGAGATGGTCGGCCCGGATCTGGCCGCCAGGATCCGCGACGTTTCCATCCAGCTGTACGAGGCCGCCGCCGCCATCGCGCTCGCCAAGGGCATGATCATTGCCGACACCAAGTTCGAGTTCGGCCTCGACAAGGACGGCACGCTGGTGCTGATGGACGAGGTGCTCACGCCCGACAGCTCGCGCTACTGGCCCGTGGAGGGCTATGCCGAGGCGCTGGCCCGCGGCGAGAACCCGCCCAGCTACGACAAGCAGTTCGTGCGCGACTGGCTGGAGCAGGCCCAGGTGGGCGGCAAGCCCTGGAACAAGACCGCCCCCGCGCCGCGCCTGCCGCGCGAGGTGGTGGAGAAGACGGCCGCCAAGTACCGCGAGGCGCTGCAGCGGCTCACTGCCTGATTCCCGGCTTCCAGCAAAAGACAAGGCCCCTCGCGGGGCCTTGTTTCTTTCAGCTCAGCACCACCGAGCTCAGGCGCCGGCGGTAGGCCGCCACCACCGGGTCCTCGGGCGGGATCTGGCCCTCGGCCACCTTGGGCTTGGGCGGCTCGATGATCTCCAGGATGGCCACGTAGGTCTTGCGCGCGGCCTCGTCGTTCCAGGCCTTGTCGCGCATGAGGATTTCCAGCAGCTCGTCCATGGCCTCCTGCCAGCGCTGGCGCGCCATGAGCCAGCGTGCGCGGCCGAAGCGCGCCTCGAAGTCGCGCTTGTTGGCGGTAATCTTTGCATCGAATTGGGCGTCAGCGCCCTCCCCATGCGCGCCAGCAGCTACGAAATCAAGAGCATCCATCCAGGCCTTGAGCGCGCCCAGGCGGCGCGAGGCCTCGGCCTTTGCGATCACGGGGGCGAAGGCCACCTTGGCATCGTCCTCGCGGCCGAGCTGCAGCAGCAGCTTCACGTAGTCGAAGCGCGCCTCGTCGTTGGCCGGGTCGGTGGCCACGGCGTGCTGCAGCTTTTCCAGCGCGCCCTCGGTGTCGCCTTCGGCCAGCGCATCCTGCGCTTCTTCCTCCTGTTCCTCCGCCTGCAGCGCCTCGGCGCTGGGCACGTGCTTGTCGAGGAAGGCGCGCAGCTGGCCCTCGGGCTGTACGCCCATGAAGCCGTCCACCGGCTGGCCGTTCATCATCAGCACGCAGGTCGGGATGCTGCGGATGCCGAACATGGCGGCCAGCTGCTGCTCCTGGTCGGAGTCGATCTTGGCGAGCTTGAAGCGGCCCGCGTATTCGGTCTCCAACTTCTCCAGCACCGGGCCCAGCGTCTTGCACGGGCCGCACCAGGGTGCCCAGAAGTCCACCAGCACGGGCTGGCTCATGGAGGCGGCGACCACCTCGGTCTCAAAGGTTTCCAGGGTAACGTCGATCATGTATAGGCATCCCGGTAATGGCTCAACGGGGATTCTCGGACATATTCGGCGCCGTGGAACAGAACCCCGGCGGGCGCGGTGCATGTCCGAAAAGTAAAATGCCGGGTTCCCCCGACGAGCGCCGTTGCGCGCACTCCTCACATGAACCCCATCCAGATCGGCGTGGTCATGGGCTCCAGCAGCGACTGGGACACCATGCAGCACGCAGCCGCCATCCTCCAGCAGTTCGGCATCGCGCACGAGGCGCGGGTGGTCTCGGCCCACCGCATGCCCGACGACATGTTCCGCTACGCCGAGGCCGCCGCCGGCCGCGGCCTCAAGGCCATCATCGCGGGCGCAGGCGGCGCCGCCCATCTGCCCGGCATGATCGCCGCCAAGACCTGCGTGCCGGTGCTGGGCGTGCCCGTGGCCAGCAAGCATCTCTCGGGCGTGGATTCGCTGCACTCCATCGTGCAGATGCCCAAGGGCGTGCCCGTGGCCACCTTCGCCATCGGCGCGGCCGGCGCGGCCAACGCGGCGCTGTTCGCCGTGGCCCTGCTGGCCAACAACGACCCTGCGCTGCGCGAGCGGCTCGAAGCCTTCCGCGCCGAGCAGACCGCCGCCGCGCGCGCCATGACCCTGCCCCCGGTGGCCACATGAGCGCGGGCCGGGGCGTGATCCTGCCCGGCGCCACGCTGGGCGTGCTCGGCGGCGGGCAGCTGGGGCGCATGTTCGTGCACGCGGCCCAGGCCATGGGCTACTCCACGGCCGTGCTGGACGACGACGCAGCCAGCCCGGCCGGGCTGGTGAGCCAGCACCACATCCGCGCGGGCTACGAGGACCCGCAGGGCCTGGCCGAACTGGCGCGCCTGTGCGCCGCCGTGACCACCGAGTTCGAGAACGTGCCCGCCGCCGCGCTCGACATCCTGGCGTGCAGCCTGCCCGTGTCGCCCGCGGGCGGCGCCGTGGCGATCGCGCAGGACCGCGCGGCCGAGAAGGCCCACTTCGTGCGCTGCGGCGTGCCCGTGGCGCCGCACGCGGTGATAGCGACGCCCGCGCAGCTGGCCGCCGTGGATGCCGGCCTGCTGCCCGGCATATTGAAGACCGCGCGCCTGGGCTACGACGGCAAGGGCCAGGCGCGCGTGAAGACGCCGCAGGAGCTGGCCGCCGCCTGGGACGATCTGGGCCGCGTGCCCTGCGTGCTCGAAAAAATGCTGCCGCTGGCGCACGAGTGCTCCGTCATCGTGGCGCGCGGCCGCGACGGCCACGTCGTGCACCTGCCCGTGCAGCGCAACCTGCACCGGGGCGGCATCCTGGCCGTGACCGAGGTTCATGCGGGGAATCTGCCTCCAGGGCAGGCCAGTCAAGCGCTGGCAGCTGCCAAATCGGTAGCAGACGGCCTGGACTACGTGGGCGTGCTGTGCGTGGAGTTCTTCGTGCTGCAGGACGGCGCCCTGGTGGTCAACGAGATCGCCCCGCGCCCTCACAACAGCGGCCACTACAGCCAGAACGCCTGCGACGTGTCGCAGTTCGAGCTGCAGGTGCGCGCCATGGCCGGCCTGCCCCTGGTGCAGCCGCGCCTGCACAGCCCGGCCATCATGCTGAACCTGCTGGGCGACCTGTGGTTCAGGGGCGGCGACGGCCCCGCCACGCCGCCTTGGGACGAGGTGCTGGCGCTGCCCGGCTGCCACCTGCACCTGTACGGCAAGCGCGACGCGAAGCGCGGGCGCAAGATGGGCCACCTGAACGTCACGGGCGCCACGCCCGGGGCCGTGCGCGCCACGGCGCTCAAGGCGGCGGCGATCCTCGGCATCGAACCCTTCTGACTCCCATGATCCTGGACGGCGCGCTCCCCTCCTCGGTGCAGGCCGCGGCGCAGGCTCTCGCGCGCGGCGAGCTGCTGGGCCTGCCGACCGAGACCGTCTACGGCCTGGCGGCCGACGCCGACGACGACGCGGCCGTGGCCCGGATCTTCGCCGCCAAGGGCCGGCCCGCCAACCACCCGCTGATCGTGCACGTGGCCGACAGCGCGGCCATCACCCACTACGCCAAGGAGGTGCCGCTGTTCGCGCAGCAGCTCATCGACGCCTTCTGGCCCGGCCCGCTCACGCTGATCCTGCCGCGCCTGCCCGCGGCGGCGCGGGCCTCCACGGGCGGGCAGGACAGCGTGGGGCTGCGCTGCCCGGCCCACCCCGTGGCCCATGCCGTTCTGGCCGCCTGCCAGCGGCTCGACCCGCCCGTGTGGGGCGTGGCCGCGCCCAGCGCCAACCATTTCGGCAAGGTCAGCCCGACCACGGCGCAGCACGTGGCCGACGCGTTCGGCGACGATCTGCTGGTGCTCGACGGCGGCGCCTGCGCCGTGGGCATCGAATCCACCATCGTCGACTGCACGCGCGGCGTGCCCGTGCTGCTGCGCCCGGGCGCCATCTCGCGCGCGGACGTGCAGCGCGCCTGCGGCCTGCGGCCACTATCGAAAGAAGAGCTGCCAGCGCATACCCCGCGCGCGTCAGGCACGCTTTTGGCTCATTACGCCCCGACGGCACGCGTGCGCCTGATGGACGCCCGGCAGCTGCAGGCCGGCCTGGACGTGCTGGGCGCCGACGCCGCCCACCTGGCCGTGTACGCGCGCGCGCCGCTGCGCTCGGCATCGTCCAGGGTCATCCTGCGCCGCATGCCCGACGACGCGGCCGCGGCCGCGCAGCAGCTGTTCGCCGCGCTGCGCGGCTTCGACGACGCGGGCGCGCGCCTGATCTGGATCGAGACCCCGCCCGACACGCCCGGCTGGGAGGGCGTGCGCGACCGCCTGCAGCGCGCCGCGGCCGCGGGCTGACGTATCCCTACACGGCGTCACACGGCGCCGCAACCCTGTCGTTAAACTCTCGCCCACCTCAATCCGGAGAAATACATGCCAGCAAATTGGATGCGCCGCAGCTTCTTGGCGGCCGCCTGTGCATCGGCCGCCCTGCTGGCGGCCTGTGGTTCCAGCGACGTCGAATCCGCCTTCACGCCCACGCGCTTCGTCGCCTTCGGGCCCAGGCCGACGTGGGCCAGGTGGGAGGCAAGAGCTACACGGTCAACGACGGCACCCTGAACATCTGGACGAAGCAGCTCGCCTCGCGCTACGGCGGCACGATCGCGCCCGTGTCGGCCAGCGGCCTGAGCTACGCCCAGGGCAATGCGCGCGTGGCGGCCACCCCCGATGCGGCGGGCGACGCCAGCACGCCCACGGTGACGCAGCAGGTAACCCAGTTCCTCGCCGGCCAGCAGCCCGCCGACGGCGACCTCGTGATCGTCAGCGCCGGCGCGGGCGACATCATCGCCGGCATGGCCGCCGTGCAGGCGGGCACGCTCACCGAGGCGCAGTACGTGGACGCCGCGAGCCAGGCCGGCAAGGAGCTGGCCGCGCAGGTGCGCCGCCTGTCCGACGCCGGCGCCAAGCACATCCTGGTGACCGGCACCTACGACCTGAGCCGCACGCCCTGGGCCGTGGCCATCGGCAAGCAGGACCTGGTCAGCACCGCCAGCCTGCGCTTCAACAACGACCTGCTGGTCGCCATCGAGGACCTGCGCAAGACCGTGTTCTACGTGGACATCGCCTACTACGTGAACCTGTTCCAGGGCAACCCCGGCGGCTATGGCTTCACCGACGGCAGCACGCCGGTCTGCACCTCGGTGGACGCCGGCCCGGGCATAGGCATAGGCGCGGGCGAGGTGAACTCTGCCCTGTGCACTCCGTCCACGCTGCTGGCCAACGCCGATCCCGGCCGCTACGTGTTCGCCGACAAGGTATACCTCACGCCGGACGCGCACCGCAGGTTCGGTGATTACGCCTACGACCGCCTGCGCCAGCGCTGGTGATCGCGGGCCGCCCGGCTCCCGCGGGTCTGGCCATTCCGTCAAGGCGTCGCCAAGCCTCGCATTCGGCTGATTCGAGCCCCCTCCTGCTCCGCAGCGAGGGGGCTTCGTTCTTTGTGGCGCCAC
>Ga0209922_102102_pt1 | contig 17955 bp, 10 predicted proteins | sample ThiBiot_500_biof_FD_183946 | JGI IMG/M metagenome (GOLD analysis project Ga0209922, IMG submission 183946) | Wastewater bioreactor microbial communities from Cape Town, South Africa - Thiocy_expt_500_biof (SPAdes) | ecosystem: Engineered > Bioreactor > Thiocyanate-remediating > Anaerobic-Aerobic ...
CTTGCCAACAGTCGTCCATATTAACTTTAATTAGAAAAATAATTCTAAATCATTGTTAGAAATAAGTGAACAAACCATATTCGTAACCAGCATCACGTAAACCTGATGAAGCAATGATATCAGCAGTTTGTTTGATTAAATTTTCATTGATATTACATCCAAAGTGATTCCAACTGTTCCAACCTTTTGACAAAAAATTAATGAAAAATTATATAAAATTAAAGGATTTTGCATACCCATTTGTGGTTGAAGACCCAAACCATTGTTCAATTGATAGGAGATGCGACAAAAAATAGCTATTACGCATATTTTAAATGCAAACATGTTATTTTGGTAAGGTGAAAAACGTGGAAAAAGAACGACTAAGTAAAATTACCATATCACCATACAAATGTGTGGTGAAGCATTGAGTATGAATAGGGCAAAAGAAAAAAAATAAAAACGTGCATGTTTATTAACCAATCAGTGTGAGAGGTGACGATTGATAGAATACTTTATTACGAGCAAGTTATATTTTATCCATTTTGTGAGTTTCTTAATTATCAATCGATAATTAATGATGTTGTTACTAATCAAATCACTTCATGATTTATCATTGTGATCTCTAGTTTGGGATTGTTGATTCGTGTTTTATTCCAAAAACATTCGAATAGTTTATCTATGATTTTTGTCGTAAGAAAAATGAAATTAAATAAACGCCTTCGAATGATGTATAATCAACATCTATTTATTGTCTCGAAAGTCACTTTTTCCTAATGATTCATACATGTTTATCTGCTTTAACGAAATAGACATATTTTCCCGAAGACTATTAATATTAATCAAATAGTTTAAATCAATAAAAACTGAAAGTTTATTGTCTTAAACACTATGAAAGAAGAAATCGTATTGAAAGTGTTTTTCTTATAAAAATTAAATGTATAAATGAAAAGGTTGATTTTCGTGATTAAATGTTTTTTGAAAAAAAAAAATTTTGATTAGTTTCTAGTGGCAATGTAGAAGTCCATGATGTGTATTTCAATGCTATTTTTTCTGTAATTCAAACGGCAACATCGTCGATCCGGGGAATAACTCTTTGATATCGTTGATCGAAAATTCCAGATCGATCGACGTTCGATCATTATCTAATCCAAATAATTCGTACATATCTCTATTCTCAAGTGGAATATGGAATAATTTTAAAGCTTCTTCGATGACATTTGACATCAGTATTTCTTCACTACATGGTAAGATTATTGTTTGCTCAGAACACTTGATTGAGCATTGCATTGATGCATTTGACTTCATTTCAAAACGAAATTCAATTTGATCTGAAGCAATATCTTGCAAGGATAGTTGGCCGTCATCAACTTCTGAATTATCAAGAAATAAACAATAGTATTGATTATTAATCATCAACAATTGTGTGGCAATCATTTGTAAACGTTGGATAATCATTGAATGTGAACATTTGAATTGAATCGATCGATTATCATCTATCTTCTCAACTGTAACTGTTATTGGTAAATTTTCATTTGTTAATTTCAATTCAACAGTTGATTCAACTTGTAAAGCTGCTAATTGAGCATCTTTCGATGGAATGAAATCATTAGCATAGAGAAGATTCGATTGAGAAACATCAATTGAGTTTTCTTGAATAATATTATCGATAATAGCCGAATTGACATATCGTTGTTGTTCGATTGTAGCTTCATTTTGAATCTTAACTAAATAAGTTTCATTTTCTTTGACAAGAAGAAATTTCGATTGCTTCGAATTGGATAACATTTCATTGGACTCAATTATTCGTTTGGTTTGTTCAACAGCTAAATATTTGTAGACTTCAATTGATTTGCCTGTTAATTCTAATAAATGTTCAATAGTCAAATTTTGATCAGTTAAAGGTATTTTCAATCGTTCTTTATCATCATATTTAATTATTTCAACGGAATTTGTTATTTTAAAATGAATTGATTGATTTTTTTCATCGAGATAAGAAGTTAACGATTGTTCGAGTTGTTCATCAGATAAATCCAATTGTGTTCCATCATCCAAAACAAGAGAACAATCATTAATCGAAAGATTATCGAGATTTAATTGTTGAAATATATTTTCATTGGTGAATATCGATGAAATTTGTGTTGATTTTAGAAGATAAATCGATGATTGTTTTGAAATCGAAGAGAAGCAAACTTTTGTGACAAGATTTCTATCAATAATATCAATCGATTCACATAAATTCGAGTTGATTATCGAGAGGATCGTTTGATTTTCATCAAGAATTGCGGTATCTTTTGGTTTTATGAATGCATAATCGATGTCCGTTGAGTTATGTAAGATTTTCAACCAACTATTTATTTGTTGCCATTGCGTTGTTGGATTAAACAAATAATTATCGCCGGTAGATACGGTTAATTTGCAAAGATTATCTGTTGAACCTGTTTCGATAACATGAATCGAAGTATTTGTATTGATATTTTCGATAAGTTGACCGTATTCATTGAAAAAACAGAGAAGAATATCTGTTGGTAAAGTTTGTAATTGATTCTCATCGATAAAACGATGAATAAGAGTCGAAAAATTTGTTTGTGTTGTAACAAAATATTCGAATGTTTGAGTTCTAAAATGAAATTTGATGTGAATTAATGATTGTTTGTCAATGATACGATATTCTTGAGATGCTTTTTCGGGTAATTGATAATTGTTTGTGGTAATATCAATGAAGATTTCATCGTTATCGACAATTCCAAATGTATTTAAATCATATTGGTTTTTATTGAAAAAATCTTTTAATTTTTCGGAAAAATTCGCAAGTTTCCAAAAATATGATTTCACTTCGTTATTTGGAAGTCTAACGGAAAATTTCGATCCTATCGTCGTATTCGTAGTTTGAGGGTGTTGTCGATAGTTTTGTATCTGTTGAATGAATTCGATTGTTTCACATGGAACTAATTCTACATTGATTTTAAATAAAACCGGATAATTATTCTCAGTTTTCGACGTTGTCGCCGTCGCCGTCGTTATCATCGGTGTTGTTGTTGTTTGTTGATCATTTGTATTTGATATTCGAAGTGTCCAGTCACCTGTCTGTTTAGTTTCATCATCATTCTGATGATTTTCTTCAGGTAATGGATTCAAATATAAATGAAAACGGTTTGTTTGTTTATCTGATTGTTCATCGGATGTAAAATCTTCTTTCCATAGAATCGTTTGTTTAACTTCGATATTTAATTTTTTCTCCTGAAGTTTTGATCTCAAACGAATTAAATGAATACTTAAATCGGCATAATGTTCACATTTAATTTCTTGTGGCAAAAACGAAAGAATTATATTTTCAATTGCTAATAAATCACATGTGTTAGTCAATGATCGAGTCGATTGTTGCGCGAGCATATCTTGACTATCTCGTAAATCATTGAGAAATTCTGTTATTTGTTGAATTTTCGATTGAATTTGTTGAGGAGTAACATCTTGATCATCGTTAATTGTAAGAAATTGTTCGAATTGCTTATTTAATTCTTCATTTAATTGTCTATCAATCGATGCACGAAGTAATGGTAAAACATTCGTAAATAAATATTGAAAATCACTACTCGATTGAATATAAAGTCTCAAAACATGATCAATATAACACAATTGGAAATCTCGAATTTCATATTGTTCAAATTGTTGAATAAGTTCGTTATTTGTGTCCATTGTATGAACAAATTCATATAAATGTGTTGCTGATAAATCATTGGGATCGTTATTTAAAGTTGATGCAATATGTCTTAAAATGGTATGAGCTCGATAAAGTTTATCTAAGAAAATATCTTTTAAATGCGACCATTGATTGTTAATTTGTTCATCAGAAAGTGATTTCAAATAAATATCTTTGAGATCTAAATCATTGATATCTGTTGTTGTTCGTATTTGTTTTGTATGACATTGATATTTTTGAATAATGTGTTTGTAATTAATTTGACAAAGTAAGAAATTATTTCGTAGAATTTGCGATTGAGTATAGGAAAAATGAAAGTTTAATTGCGAATTTACTGTTAAAAAGTAATCATTTTCATTATTAATTCGACTTGAAAGACATAATTGTTTGATTTTGAAATGGTCTTTAGCATTTAATGTAATAACACCTGTATTTTCATTTGCTACTTGCAAGATTGAAACAGTTTTCGTTGTGAATTGACTTAATAAATATTTCAATGTATTATCGGAATAGTTTTCATTCGAAGCTATTTGTTTGTCGAGAATATCTAATAAATCATTGTGATAATCAATTAAAACTCTATAGACAAAAGACAAAATGAAATCTTAGAACGAGAGATTGATTTTACTAACCGAAGTATACGCATAATAATATCTCCTTCATCATGATTCTCCGTTGTAACAAGATAATTGACAGGTGTCTCATCAGAAATTTTGTAGAAACGTTGTGTTTCATCGCAAGCACCTGGTCGAATGAGACCATCAGCAAATGAATGATACTCGTTAACTGCTTTGATACCATTATCAATAATTGTTCGATGAGTTTTATTTTCATTTTGATATTGTGAATGATTGAAATATTGTTGTCCACGTTCATAAAGTGTTTTTAATGTAATTTCAGTGAATTCATCTCGTTCAATTAATTGTGTATATGTTTGATGTAAAAGAAGATAAAATTGACTGAGATCATAAATAGAATTTGTGATTGATAGAAATTCAAACGAATTTAAAATATGTTTTAAAACTTGTGGATTGAACTCAACAGTATTTAAACGATTTAATTCCTTTAGAAAATGTTGATAATCGATTATTAAAGGCATACGATCAATGAAATCTTGAAGAGTTTGTTGAACTTGTGATTGAAGATTAATTTGATTGATGTATGTCTTATAGTCCGGTAATTTTCGTTCAACAAATTGAAAAATTTGACTATTAAAGTCTTGTTCAGCTTGATATTTTTCATCGAGGGTTCTGTATACAGGTTTTATCCATGGTTGTTGTTCGAGTGTTAAACGTGCCATTTGTTCCCAACAACGTGTAAAAATTATACATGCATCATTCAAATTTGTTTGAACAGTTAGAAATTGATATGTTGCCAATAATCGTGTACAAGTAAATTGACAAACTTTAGTACGAGTATTATTGCCAAGTATAGAACTATTAATAGCGCCTTGTGAATAAATTGGACCAAATAAAGTTTCAGCAGAGTTGTCAAATAATAGAAGATGCCATGCCTATTCAAATAGAAATAATCAAGAAAAAGCTTAGTCATAAATAAATTTACTAGTGCACCAAACGTTGAAAAGTAAACAACATAAATGGCGGGAACAGTAAACGGAGTGGCTCGGTGTGAAAATTGTATTAATTCTCCATTTTGTGAAAGAATGCAGCCACAATCGTAATGAACACCACGCTCTTCAATAGGATTTTCCCGAGTTGATCCAAATCCTATGTATTAAATTCAAATGACAAACATCGTTTTCAAATGCAATTCAATAGTTTTATATTTACCATAGGTATGTTGTGAAATTAATGGTTGAAAAACAAATGTCCAGAGAAATGATTGTTTACCACCAAATACAATCATTCCAAGAAGATTAACAAGCAAATGACGCAATGTTAAATCGTATTCATTTTGACAATCAAGTTGAAACATATCATTTAAAAGATTATCGTTTTTATTTTCATATCCAATTAGATACTGCTCAGGATGAATAAATGCACGAAAAACTCGTAATTCTTCAGGTGAAACTTGTAAATTATTTTCAATAATTGTTAGTAATGAGTGAATCGAAGATAATTGATTATTACAAAAATATTCATAATAAATAAGAAAAAATAACATAACTTTAATTTCACTCAACTGTAATTCGATTGGATTCGTAGTCGATTTCGTTTGAATCCAATCAGTTAAATTTTTCCATTGATCATCTTGCTGATTCTGAATACATTCATCAATAATCTGTCTTAATTCATCGTATGGTCGATGAAGTTTAGGAAAGCATGACCATTGACTATCGACTGAAATAGTAAATTGTACTTGATGACACAATTGTAAATATTTATTTTCATTTGGTCGTTGTTTCAATCGAAGTAAATCATGTAATTCATTTGCCCATTGTTGATTTGCTTGTTGAAAAACAGATGATTGAAAAAGATTCAAAAGAAAAACCCATGATTTTTTATTGATAATTATCGAGAGAAAATGATTGAGATCCGATGGAAATTGATTTTGTGCTTGATTGAGTTGAAGATATTTAGTGATAATAGTCGAAAGAATAGTAACAATTTGATCTTCTTCTTCGGCACCAATGGTTTCTGTTTGACAAAAATATAAAGAGATCATTTCAATTAGAAAATGATCATTTAATTGTTTAAAAACTATTTGACCAAAAGATTTCAAATGATTTAGTGTAACTTTTGGCATTGACAATAACATTCCTTGATTCAATAGTTTGATATGAATATTTTCCGTTTTAATTTGTTGTTGAAGATAAAAGAAATATAAATCAAGTAGAATCGGACGAGTTTCTAATTCATCAGCGTTGTCCGATGGTACGATTGTTGGATGAGATGGAATTTTGTAGTTTTCATGTTGCTCAATATTTGAACAACATTCAAGTAGAACAGGAAGAATTTCAAATCGATCCCAAAAATCTAAATTATCTTTTTTAAGTTTCAGTTTCAGAAATACATTTGTAAATTCATTGAAAAGAATTTGTTTCGTTGCCAGAGTAAATTGACTTGAATAATCTACTAAATATCTAAAGAGAAAACGAATATTTAAATCGAATGATTGTTTTGTTAGTGTTGATTTTAAGATCATTAAAATCCATTGTTGAAGATCGATCATAATTGTTAATTTATCAATTTGATTATCGTTTAAATATTGACTAAGAATATTTGTTATGTCAGGTAAAAGTTTGAAACATGTTGATGTTTGATTGAAATTTGTTTGCTCGAGTATAAGAGAAATTAACTGTTGACTTTTTCGAGAAATATTTTCATTTAAAAATAATAAATAAGCTAAATTCATCAAATCAATTTGACTTTGAATATCTTTTAATTGTAAACCTTGTAAGACATTTTCAGATGGATAATATTTTGTTATAAATGTATATGTATAAATCCATGTTTGATTATCTTCATTTGTTGAACATATTTGACAAAACTTTGTCCATAAATCATCGAAAATCTGTCGAAAAAACCATTCACGTACATTTGATCTCGTTGTATTTTCTCTATGGAAAAAATTGTCATATGATTGTTGTTTAAGATTTAAATGATTAATAGCTCGACAGGCTGAATACATCGACAAAAGATCATTTTGTTCGTATTCAAATGATGTATAAATATGAGCAAGATACCAAATTGATTTCTTAGTAAAGCCATCTAATGATTGATGATCTTTTTCATCGATTAATAATAACCAACGTGAAACAAATTCAATTGTTTGTTCGTATTGTTCACGATTGGTATTGAAATTATTTTCAATAATCGAACAATACGTTCGAATAAGATCATTTGAATACGAACGAACAATAGGATCACAACTGATTTTCTCTATTATCGAATCATTTATCAATGAATTACTTAATTGAAAACGAAAATCTTCAAACGTACATTGAACTAATTCATTGTCATCATCTACTAAACAAAAGAAAAAAAATAGAAACTATCATATCGATGAACTTATTTGACAGACCTTTTGCTTCCGTTTGTCGACGAATTAATAGTAATTTAATTTCATTAGCATGATCTTTGATTCGTTCATGAAATAAATGATACAACGGCGTTTGTGGTATACAAGAATAATGTGTTGTCAATTGAAATATGCTTTGTATACTATTCGAAGAGAATATATCTTGATTATTGTTAGCAGAAAATGATTGATAATCAATAAGATTTAATAGTGAACCGTATGTTTGATAATCAGTTGATAGTTTATGAAGATTATCAAGACCATAATCATTGACGATGAATTTGAAGACATTCGAAACGAAATTTGTAAATGAATTTCGTGTTTGAACTTGAATCGATTCGATTAAACCATCGAAACGTTTACTACAAAGGATGTCTTTCGAAATATCATAAATTAATTTATAAATTTGTTCGGATGCATTTTCCTTTGTCGATAAACTTCGATGATAAACATCGACAATATGTGTTTGTAATTGTTGAGCTTGTCGAACAATTTCTTTTAAACATTCAACACGTCGAATTGTATTTGTTTGTCGTTGATAGAATTCATATGCATGTTTATTTGTAAACAAATCTTTGGATAAATTATTAAGAATAATTTGAACTCGAGACGAAAACTCCCAAAGACAATCATCAAAAAGTATATTTAAATCACAAAGAAAATGATCATCAGTTGTGTCTGTTTGATTTTCATTCGTTGATGATGAAAGAATTTCGAGCATTTTTTGAAGATGAAACGAACTACCTGGTGCACAACTATCGAAAAAGTAGAAATCCCAATGACCGAGAAAGATCGATGGAAACGATGATTGATGATATAAATCTTGTGCAGATGAATGAACGAGAATAAGAAAATATTTTTGTTGATTATTCGGATGATTTCGATTGTATGTATTGTCTGTTTTGTCGATTAGTTGACGAACAAATGGAATATGTAAACGTTGTTGACTGACTCGACCGTCGATTATAATTAACAAAAGATTTTTAGTTTGATCATTTTCATATTGAGTTAATTTCTCTTGGAATTCGGTTGAATTTTCAATTGATATCTAAAAATACACAGACATATTTCGATTTGATTCGGATAAACAAGATAAAAGAAAAAAACACGTACTAGATTTAAAATTTCAATTTGTTTTTTTAACCGACTGTGTTCGGACAATAATTCATTTTTAGTTTTTTGATTTAAACCAACGATGCGTGATGATGTTCGTGTAAATATCATTAATTTTGTTGTTCGACGAAAAGTATTTTGTTGATTTACTTGTTCGACATTGTCGGTGTTCATTGATGATGTTTGTACTAATTGAAGAAGAATATTTTCAATATTAAAATGTTCTTGTTGTTGAAAATACAATCGACATAACCATTGTTCGACTTTATCTTCAAATGTCGGTAATTTTACAATAATAGCTTCAGGTGAAATAAGTTGAATAAGTTTCGAAAGAATCAAACGAACAAAGCACAATTGAAGATCAGGAAGATTTTGTTCGTAAAATGTTTTTAATTTAATATTCAATTGAGTATAACATTCTTGAATATTTATTAATGAATATTCATCTGTTTGATTATCTTTATGCTTAATTAACGATAATAAACATGAATAAAGTGTGTTGTCAGTGAAACCATAGAAATATTCACGGCCAAAATGTTCAATAAATGATTGAAGTTTTTGTTGAACATTGACGAGAATTGTTTGCTGATCAGCCGGAAGTCGTTGCAATCGAATATGATAGAAATCATTAACAGAAAGTGAATATTTTTGAAATCGACTGAGAAATGGTGCTGGTATATCCCTAAATTCACTTCGTTTCACGTGAACAATACATTGAAAATCTTCGTGAACAATAACATCGACTGTTTTCGGGCCAATGGCAACTTTAGAAAAGATCTTTCTCACATCACCCGTTGCCATAATTGAAAAATTCTGATTGAAAACATCATAGAGTGAATCATGAATTCGACTTGTATTGACCATGAGAATGGTTTTGCCTGTTTCCATGCATAGTTTAATTGTTGAGAGTATTTCAACATTTCGCAATTCATTATTAACATCATCTGCAAAGTCTGACATACGAAAAACTGTTGTTTTCGCTGGATTTGAATCGAGTATACCCGTTTGAAAGAGAAGATTGATTGCACTTTCATCGTCCGATTCATCGATAATCAATTTATATCGACCATAAAGTCGTCGACGTTTTGAATCAAGTTTAAGCGATTCACGAAGAACTGTCGGTACATTGCGAAAATCTTTTTCTCTTGGCAAAACGAAATTCGGAGATTTTTCTTTGACAGCTTCGAAAAATATATTGACTAATTCACGCAATTCACCTCGAGTTATTCCATTGAAATTATCTTCTAATGCACGTAATAAACTTATCGGTTGAATACGATTGATATTTACGTCTTCTTCATCGAGATTTGTTGTTGGTAATTCGAAACGTAATTCTCTGAGCATGTAAATGAAATCTCGATCGTGAAAGATCTTAGGAATTGTCGGACTTGTTAACATTCGTCGATAGCCTTGACAAAGACCGGATATAACTTTCTTAAGCGATGCATTCTCGTTTTCATCGGATAAACCGAGACAACCACGAGCTAAAATTTGTTGATCATTTTCAGATGGCAACGAACGATAAATGCAAAGCATTCGATTGGCATTCGCTGGATCGAACGATCGATTAGCAACAGCAACAAATGCCACTTTACATTCATCTAAATATGGATGAAGAACTTTGAGAACCATTTTGTTTTCATCAGGCAACGATGCTTCATCTAAGAAAACAACCTAAACAAAAAAAGAAAAATACGAAATCATTGAAACGAGACGAACTCACGCAACGTGTATTCATGCGATTTTGTTCATATTGTTGTTCACGCTGAATTGCTCGTTCAAAAACATAGGCAATATCATCTGATTGCATATATTTCGATCCGAGTGAAAAAAATGCATCGATTGCAGGCAAATTTTTACAAAATTCTGTTGATGATAATTGTGGACCTTGGAGATTTTGTAAAACAATTTGAAATGAAAGTGTTTTCGATTGACCAGGCGCACCGATTATACATAACGGCGTTCGAGTAATAATACTAACAACAATTGAAAAAATATGTTCACGAATCTAAATCAAATGTTCAACAAATAACGAGTGACTTTTCGACTAATGCAACAACTCACAGCTTGATTGACAGCAACTCCATGTGGAATAATGAAATTATCGGTATTGACAAATTTGTTTAACTCATTTTGAATTGTTTCTGTGAAATTTGGAACTGTCTTTGATAGAAGATCGGCAAGGTCTTCACGCGACGGAGTTTTGTCGTCTTTTCGTTGTGTATTATCTTCTTTTGTTGGTAATCGAAAATAATAGGTCAATGCTAAAGCTAATGCAATATATCGCATGGCGTCAGGTTCAAATTCGTTTCTATCATATTTCAGTTTCCAAAAGAAATCAACTAAATTAAAACATCGTTGAATTTCTCGTTGAGAAACAGAATTTCGTTCTTTAAACATACAAAAATAAAGGTTTTATTCTAAAAATAAATTCATTCGAAATCGTTTACCTAGACGTTTTTCACAAAATTCCTGTGCATCAAGAATACATTTCGTAAGTACAGTTTGATGATATTCTTCTAATGGTTGTTGAATAGTTGGATCTGTTATTGATGAAACAGTAAATGTCGCTATTTTCTGTTTGATATAATCTTCAAGCGTGCATCGATCTAATATGCTATAAGAAACTTTAAGATTATCTAATGATTGAGGCAGTCGATGAACATTATAAGTACTACGATGAACTTGTTCATCGTTACTTTCTTCTCTATAAGGATTAATAGCAGCTGTAAAGAAAATATTTTTCGGTAGATCAGTCCCATGTAATGTTCCATCCATAAACATTTCTTTGAACAAGCCAAGACAAGATGATGTATTGACTTCATCGAAGAACACGACCAATTCAACATCGGGTACTTCTCGAGCTAATCGACAAATAGGCGATATAAATCCTTCGATTTGTTCTTCGGTCACACCAGGATGTAAGAGTAGCCGATAGAATAATGGTTTAATTTCAGTATAATTCAAAAATTCATTGAGAATTTCAATTGATTTCTCACTTGTTGGAACTTTCCATGTGCTCAATAATGTTCCTAATTGATGACTAGCTTTAGCTAATGGTAACTTCGTCAATTGTTGTACGATGAATTCATGTAGATCAGTGAGCAATCTCTTAGTAAGATTGTTTTCATTCTGAATTCGTGTTGAAATTGAAATTATACTTTTCCATATTGATTGAAGAATATCGGATGAATATTCTCCGTGATATAGAGATTTTTTAATATTTTCTAAAGGATCATTGCCATCAATCTGTCCATCCAATTGCCCTTCTATATCCTCATCGTCGATAGGATTATTGGATAAAATCGATTGAATTTTTCGTAAAAGTACATAATTCAAATTTGGTTCGTTCTTGAGAAGACCATCGAAAACATGTTTACACAACCATAAACTTGTACGTTCTCGAATTCTTGGTGAAACATTATCATGAAGTTCACCATGTGTCACTCGCACATTGAGTAATGACGAATAGAATTTGAGAAGAAAAGTTTTTCCTACACCTGTTTCACCTTCAATAATCAAAGGTAGTTTTGTTAATTTTCTTTCGTGAATATGAAATAATTTATATGTGAAATTTTCTGTTAAGATAAATTTCATTTCTTTCATAACTTGTTCAAACATTCTATATGGAATATCGACTACCCATGATAAACAAACGACAGCGTAATTTTTATTTTGATGTTCTTCATTTTTTGCTGGATCGGCATTCTTAAAAATTGTTTTTAAATCTTGTGACACTTGATTCCAATCATTATGCAAAACACACAACGAAAATTCTTTATCGTAAACAAGATAAATTCGAGGATAAGTCTCAGTTGAAAAATCGATTTGAGTCAGACATCGAGCTTCGTTAATCATTTGTGGCATTATTGTTGAGCCCAGCTTTTGATACGTAATGTTATAACGATATTGAAAACCAGTAAAAAATCGAAAACGACGATATAAAAATTTCGTAAATGTTAATTCAAAAATTTTATTTTTTGGTAATTCACTTGCGTACGTATCTTTACATTGGAGAATATATCGACGACATTCATTATGATCAGTTAATTTATCGAAATCAACAGGACATTCTCTTCCTGGAATATGTTCTGTGTACATTCGATCAATTGTTCGATTTTCAAAAGCTTTTAAAAATCTTGCCACAAGCTCTTCTTGTTCATCGATGTACAATTCATAGTTCGTTTCTGTTATTTCGTTTATATTATTTGATGATATCATTGAAAGTACAGGTAAAAGATATTTGGAATTTTCTTGAACCGTTCGATCGACATAATCGGAATAAGGTACTTCGAAAATATACTGCCACTGTTTACTTGTCGAAGGTGAAAATGTGAGACCACTATTGAAATCTGTCAATGAACCACAAATAAATAAAGAAAATAGAAGACGATTTAATTGTTCAAATGGAGTGTAAAGATGAATATTGAAATAGACTGTTGACGGTCTATCTAATGTTTGTGATTCAATGGATAAAAATGAACTAATTAATGATGATAAATTGATCGTATCATTAATACCAATACAACATGTATTTTCACCTTTGTAATTTGTTTTAATAGAATGTGTTTTTCCTAAAACAGAAACAATCAAAGAAGTTTTACAGATTGAATTAGCTTAAGTACCTATTCCAGATTTTCCAGTAATCATTTTAATGTTTGGCAGACTTAGACTAGATTTTCTTATTAATTGTGAAAAATGTGTAAATGTCTCTGATGGATTTTTATGTTGTGGTTTTATGATAAATGGTCGTAGACCTTTTCGACATAAATTTAATTCTCTTGAAAAATAATAGACCGATCCATGTTGTTCAGTTTGTATTGCCAATGAATTCTGCTCATTGAATAATAATTCTCGAAGACCATGATGAACTCTATCAATATCCATAACAGCAAATGTTAAATGACGAAATATTCGAACACGTGAAAAAAATAATCGAATATCATTTTCAGTTGCAATTGAACACCAAAGAATTTGATATTCAGCTGGCAATTGATCTTGAAAAATATTCATAAGAATACAACACATATCAATATCAAATTCATTGAAAATATTCAATTTTGTTCCTTTTCGTTCGAGTGGACTTAAAGTAATTAAAAACTGTTGATTCTCATCGCTTGAGACATTTCTATTAAATAAATCTCTCTCATTTCTGAATAAATCTTTTAAAAATGAACACAAAGGTTGAAGATTTAGGTTTGCTTGTTGATAATCAATTGCATGTCTATGATAAAGATCAATGACATTATTTTGTGATAAATTACATTGAGAAATTCTTAATGATCGTAAGTAATGAGTTAAACAAAGAATATTTAAATTTAATTGTTCTTGTTGATGATCGGTTTGATCAAGTTTATTGCCTGAAAATAAGGTTCGAAGGAAACTATGTTGAATTCGATTTTGTTCTGTTGGTTTTGTTAATAAAATAGTCATAATCATAATTTGATGATTAGAAAATAATTTTAATAATCGATATTGTTGTCGACAATTGTTTAAGTCTTCAATCCATAATTCATATAAAGACTTGAAATGTTGATAACGTCTTTCTAATTGTTGAGTTCGTTTTACAATGAGCTGTTTAAGTTCATCTTCATTTTCCTCCGTCGAATTCTTTAAATCATTTAAAAATCTCTGAAATTCGTCTGAAAAAGAAAAATAATTTCGATTTCGAGTAATATTTGAATGGATTTTTCTGCATACTTTGATTATTGTCATTATGATCTTGCGGATCCAATTGAATATAGATATCAAATTCTTCTTCTTTCAATTGAAAATTTGGATGACCAGACGTTTCCAATTGTTTAAGTATTGAATAAATCTTTGTTAGTATTTCAAATAGATTCAATTGTTCATTCAATAAGATTTTTTTGTCAATCATATTTGATTGTAAATCAACATTGCAAAATGTTAGTTGACGTTTGTGATCATCGGTATCAGACATCGATAATATACGTTTTAGTTTTGTGTGTTGCTGAGGTTCATTATCGTCGTTAGTTTCCATCGAACTTCTATCAATTGAATATTCTATTTCAAAATATGATTCTTCGTTTATTAAACGTCGTAAATAATATTTCATTCGACCAGTTTTATATAAATGTTCCATAACAATAAGAGCATTGTCAAGCATCGAAGTGTGTTCTGTTGATAACCATAAAGCAACGGTTTGACTATTATCATTGACAACTAGAATAAATAAACAAACAATTCAATCGACTTGTCTTTTGAAAAACTACTGTTATATATTTACTTTTGATATGTTCTAATGAATGTTCATCAATATTTGATAAACGAGAAACACTATTAATGAATTCTTCGATAGTATTTACTTGATAAACAAATGGTGCACATAATGTGTGTGTAATAATCCAAGAATTGAGGATCATATTATTACGTTCTTGTAATTGAAATTGTGCGGTTAAATTATCTTTCAATTCTTGGAAACGACGTAGTCCCTGTACTGAATATAAATCTGATTTACTCATTTGTTGAACAACGTTCGAACAGATAGTCATAGTTTTAATTAATTGTAAATGGTGATTTGTTAATTTTTGAAAACGTTCACGCAATTCGTTGTATGTTTCGCTCATTCTTTTAAGGGACGAATTTGTATCGATATTTAATTGTTGTAAACCATTCATTGACTCACCATGTTCGCCATCATTTTTAATAATATTAAATTTTTGTATACAATTAATTATACTATCCGTATGACTGTAATATTGGTATGTTTGTAACCATTCACAAACTTGTTCGATTTCTCTATCATTTAACTGATCTGTTGTTTGATTGTTCGATATCGAACGGTTGACAAATAATTGTCTAACTTCTTCACGAACATTGATATTTTTATCATAAAAAACTGTTTGAAGACCTTGAATTTCGTGTAATTTAATCTCACCACTTAAAAGTGTATCAATAAATGAAAATGTTTTTCTGGTTGTTCGATTCATGTCAGCTATTTTCACAAGTTGATTCGGTTCTTCGAAAAATTGTCGAAAACATATTGTGAATATTCCATGAAATAAATGACATGTCTGAGTCGGAATTGGCAAAATTTCATAACGAATTGTACGTGGTGCATGACGATTTTTATTATCAATATGAATTATTAAATAACCTTTTTTCAATGATTTAAATTCTCCACGAAGAATTTTTTTATTGATAGGAGCATCTTCTTGATTAAACAACACATGTGATTCTTGAGAATCGTTGATTTGAAACGAGACTGTGATATTACACTCATGTTGATCACAAATGATTGACCATCGTACAATTCGACGATCATCAATATCAATTAAATGTTTGTGGACAGCTCGAGCAGCGACTTGGAATTTATTATTTGGATGCAACTGTATTAAATTCGATTGAAAATTTTTCCATTGTTCTGGTAACATGAGTGCACCATCTCGAATAACTTTAAACGATTGTAGACAATCAAATAAATGACAGAGACGTTGAAGATCATCGACTGATCTGAGTATATCAATAATTTTTTGTATATTTTCTTTAATTTCAATGATTGACATTGATCGATTGGTTTTAATGGCATGAATTTTATTATATAAGTCATCACTATTTTCCACTCCAGACTTTTTAAGCCAGTTGATAATATCTTGAAAAAGACCAAGAAATTCATCGAACCATTTCAGCCAATTATCAACTTGCTGAATAAAATTTTTAAAGAAATCTTTCTTCGATTCTGCTACAGTCAAATTAATATTTTTCGGTTTGGGAATCGAAACAATCGAGTCGATTTTTGAGTTTGTTAGAGGAAATTTATATTTTCCTGGATCTACTGATTTAATAATTTTTTCTAAATCATAACATGATACAAATTCATCAACAATTGAGTTCTGTAATAGCCCATTGTATGTTGTACGTGATTCTACGATAAAATAAACGAGAATAATTAATTAACATGAATAAAAATGACTCGACTAACCTTTGAGTTTCAAAATATTTTCAATAACAATATGTTGTTTGTTAATAAATTCATTCACTTGGTTGATATTAATAAAACGACAACTATCTTCTCGGGCATGCAAAATATATTGAATGGTTGTTGGAATATTTGGAAGAAATAGAATTGAATTCACAGTTTTTTGTATAATATTTTCAAAAATATTGTTAACAAGAATGATTGTTAAATAATCATTTTTATCATAAACGTGATGCTTGATAGTGTTTAACCAGTCATTTAAAGATACAAGTATTTCATTTGGTTCTGCCATTTGTAATTTCATAAAGTTTAAGTAAACAATTCTTGACCAAATATGTTCTGACCATCTGTTATCTTTATGGTTACTAGTAAGAGCTGTATAGTCATTTAAAGATATGTTTAACCAGTCTGATGGAATATTAAACACATAATCGTCTAGCCATTCATCTTTTATAATATCGGATGGAAGATCATTTTGGATGAAATTGTCGAGTCGAATTAATTTTTTGAATAGATCTTTGATTTTGCTCAATTTATTAGTTTTATGTTTATCTAATCTGAATAACAAATGTCGAATGATTAATAAACAAGATGAATGTTGTAAAGAATGTGCCGTTGATAAATAAAGAGCATTTTCTAAAAGCTGTGTCAAGTCATTTTCTTTCAAACTCGAAGAATATTTTTCATCATTAAGTTGCTTGTCTAAACATTTGCATAAAATATCGTCGAGCATTCTTCTGAAAGCTTCAGAACTTATCACTTTTTGTTCATTTAAATATTTAATGGATTTATTGTAGTAATTTATGACTTCAACAGGTAACAAATTTTCTGTTCGCATAATTAACGTAAAACTCAAATATTTCTCGATCCATTCGTTGATTTCATAAGATTCACTTATATTGAGAAACACATCCCATACTGTTTGAGGAGTTGTGTATTGAGAAAATTTGGTTAGATAATTTCTGAATAACGTTGTATCTCCTCTACTCAGTAGATCTAATAGCCAAGAAATATCTGACACCAAATATAGTTTTTGTTGTATTATTTCACCAAATCTTATTTTAAATCGCTCGAAGAAGATTTTGTGATCTAATTTCGATATTTCAATAAGCTTATAATAAGCAATAAATGGTCGTTGTTCTAAATCCTTGCATAATTCATCGATTGATGCGAGATATATAATGGCTGACATATCAAGCGGAAATTGTTCAAATGCTTGACAATATTTTTCGTAAAGTTCATT
>Ga0209922_102108_pt1 | contig 17910 bp, 15 predicted proteins | sample ThiBiot_500_biof_FD_183946 | JGI IMG/M metagenome (GOLD analysis project Ga0209922, IMG submission 183946) | Wastewater bioreactor microbial communities from Cape Town, South Africa - Thiocy_expt_500_biof (SPAdes) | ecosystem: Engineered > Bioreactor > Thiocyanate-remediating > Anaerobic-Aerobic ...
TTCTTGGGCCTGTGCTAAAATTGTGTTTGTACTTAGATGGTTGGTTAAATGCTTGTGTTGCTATTGAAAGAGCTGTCAATGTATCAAAGGGAGTTAATTTTAACAAAACAAAAAGTAAACGTGTAGCTAAATGGATTATTATGATATTATTTATTCTTATTATGGGCAGTATTGTTCATGAACCAATACATCATAAATTATTTGAATATACAACTCAAAAGTACAAATCAATGGACAATAACTTAACTATGAATATATCAATGGAAAGTAATACAAATGTGGAATATGAGAATGTATACAATGTATTATGTGTTATTCGTTATTCTCGTTCTGTTCAAACTTATAATACAATTACCTTATTTATTCATCTTGTAGTACCATTTCTTGCAAATCTTTCTTCTGCTTTGTTTATCATTTTTGGCACAGCTCGACAACGATCAGCAGCGAAACAAAATCAAACATTCAAAGTACATGTTCTCAAGCAAATGAGAGAACACAAACAACTGCTGATTAGTCCTTTTATTTTGCTTACATTGACTATACCCCGTTTGATCGTATCATTGGTATCAGGATGTGTGGATCCATCTCAAAATCCTTGGCTATATCTTTCTGCTTATTTCATTTCTTTTACACCGCCTATGCTTATCTTTTTTGTTTTTGTTCTACCTTCAGAACTCTACACAAAAATATTTAAAGAATCAATAGCACAATGCCGACCACAAACTCGTCAATAATTAACAGTTATCGACACTTTTTTTGTTCTTGAAAAACTGGCTAACCTTTCGCTTTTGTGTTTTGTTTTTAATATTCATAAGCTTATCTTAATAGTTTTTGTCAATCAGTACGAAAAATCACAGAATACTTTGGTTTTGAATAAAAATAATAAGAATTTACTGTTACCAGTAACAATACTGTGATGGATTCCGTCACTGTCATATATAATGACTGCACTGTGCTCTTTGTGATGATATGTGCAAAGAAATTGACTTCCTTTTCATGATTGATTGATTAACATGTTTTACGTACATGTGTAACGGCGAATAATTTCGAGAAAAACACAGATCGTGCACTAACTTCATTTACATAAAATTTTTCCTCTCACAAGATATTTCTATTGAGAAAAAAAATGTATTAAATAAGGATTCAAACTTTGAACGTAATAGTTGATGTTATTTGAATAAATTCGCTGAATTTCAAATAGCAAAAAAAGAGACGTTTGATTTAATATATCATAAATAATAGCAGAACATAAAATTTATCCATCGAATACTTATTTCGTGATGGAAACTTGAATGATAGGCATATCTACTGTACCGGATTGGTGTGAAAGAGAAATATCCGACCATAGATTGATATTAAAATATATCCTGTCGATGGCATAGAAGAAATAAATCATGGTAGCCCGTCTTACATTCATTTTCTTTAATCGAATGAAAAGAGTTTATTTAAAAGAAAAGAGATGAAGTAGAAAATTAATTCAATCACAAAAAAAATTCCGGATACGTCTTTATAAATATGCAGTTTAAGGTCTGAGAGTCGCAGGTGTAAAAGCCATTTCAAGTGCTTCGTTAACCAGAGCACTTTGTTGACCGAAAAAGTTCGTCATATTCAGCAGAGCTTCTGCATTATTTGGTGTAAATGTAATAGACCATGTAAAATTAGTACTTCCATTAGCAGATTTTACTTTAACTGTTTGAGAACAATTGTCAATACCATCGAAACCTTACTGTTTATATTCATACCCATAATCATTCTTCTCCTTGCATGTTTCTGTTAATGTTATGGTTACTTCCTTTTTACATGTGTTACTGTGTACCTGCTGCTTGCATATCTTATCGCATTTCTCTTTTTCGCAAGTTTCATCATGTATTTTCTTTTTGCATGCATTATCGTGTACTGTTTTTTTGAATTTATTGAGGGTGTTGAGGGTGTTGAGGGTGTTGAGGGTGTTGAGGGTGTTTTTCTGTATGATATAATAAAGTATAAGAACTAGTCAGCATGCAAACGAATGTTAAACTATAAAAAAATCGGATCAACATCATTCTGATTGCTGATACTTTGGTCTCTTATGTGTTCCTTGTTCAAACAATCATGCTTTATTTTTATTTTCACAAATAAATGCTAAATATACAAAAAAAAAAGAATCGACTAATGAGAATCTTGATTTCTCTGTTGAGCTTGATTTAATTTGTAATAGATTCCTTGTTGTTGCATAAGTTGTTGATGAGTTCCCGATTCTTTAATGAATCCTTGATCGACAACAGAAATTTGTTCCGAATTTTGAATTGTCGTCAATCGATGTGCAATCGTCAGACAAGTTCGTCCTTGTTTAGCTTCGTCTAAAGCTTCTTGAACAATTTTTTCACTTTTATTATCGAGTGCAGATGTAGCTTCATCGAGTAAGAGAAGTTTCGGCTGTCGAACTAGAGCTCGTGCAATTGCAATTCGTTGTTTTTGTCCTCCAGAAAGTTGTCCACCTTTAGCTCCACATGATGTATCATAACCCTATTTAAAATAGAAAAATATTAACATATTAAAAGTGAAGAATTTACGTACTTGAGGTAATGAAGTAACAAGAGAATGAATATTCGCTTTTCTAGCAGCATCTTCGATTTCTTGTTGCGAAACTTGCCTTGAATTATCTCCATAGGCAATATTATCTCGAATTGAAAGATTAAAAAGAATAGGTTCTTGTTGAACGAGACCAATTTGAGATCGTAACCATTGAATATTTAGACTTTTAACATCATGACCATCTAACAAGACTTGTCCAGATAGAGGATCATAAAAACGTAGAACGAGAGCAACAGTCGTTGATTTTCCGCTTCCCGAAGGTCCAACAAGTGCAGTTGTGACACCCGATGGACATTTTAAATTTAAATTACGTAAAATTGGTAGTTTCGGTCGTGCTGGATAACGAAATTTAATATTACGAAATTCAATATTGCCTTGAATTGATGAAAGTTTAATTCCTTCGGGATCATCGGGATCAATCGACGATGGTCGTTGATTAAGTTCAAGAATACGTTTTGCACTTTCTTTTCCTTTGGAATAATTCGGCATCATTGACGCACTTCGACCCATGGAAATTGTTGCAAATGTAATTACACTGAAGACTCTAATTGTTTATAAATTCATATTCACAAAACATGAATTCTATATTTTCGAAAATTTACTTGAAAACATTTTGAAATTCGATTTCTTTTGATTTAACAAGATCAATTCCATAACCAAATGCAATTGCATTGAGAAAATAAGTTAACGAATTGGCAAGCGCATTGGAAAATGCTGAATATTGAATTGAAATTATTTCACGTCTTTAAAATTAAAATAATTATATTCGAAATAAATGAGAAAAGAAAACCAACCTAAAATCTTTGTCAAAAGCTTGTCGATATAAATCAATGAAATGATCTTCTTGATGAAGTGTAACAACCGTTCGAATATTTTCAATAGCTTGAGTTGCATATTTGCCTCCTTCTTCTGAATCCGATGAACTCGAACCTTGAAGTCCGAATTTCTTTGCATTCTGTTTGCCTCGAACAACTTCAGTAAAAATCATTAACGGTGAAAAACTGAGAAGAACTAAAGTTAATTTCCATCCAGAAACGAAACTAACAACCAGTGCAAAGACAAGCGACCCAATAGCATTAAGAATGGCGCCAATTGTTTGTCCTGTAAGACCTTTTAAAGCAGCTGCATCCGATGATAATCGTGTGACAAGTGCACCAAGATTATTTTCATCTAAATCAAACCAACCGATTTCTTGTTTTAACATCGATCGAAATGAAATCGATCGCATTCGTAAAGTTAATTCTTCGCCTGATTTAGCCAATGCAGTCGACGATATCATTTGACAAATAGCACCGCCAAGACCAATTAAAAATATTGTATATGTATAGACACGAACTTGATCTTCTTGTTTCTTTAAATCAGGTTCACCCAATGCACCAAATACATCGGCAAAGACCAATGCAAATGCCTATACATGAAAAGACAGAATAAAATATGAAAAATCAACAAAATTTACAGGCATCATAGCTCCAAAGAAAAGTGACGCAATTGAACCAAGTAATAGATAATGCCATTCACTTTTATTCAATTGAATGACTTTGAAAATAAATGGAATTCGAAAGAATGATTTCTTAATTATTTCTTGTGAATCAATTTCAGTGGCATCGGAATTATGTGATTTGACTGAAACGATCGATTGCCTTCGTTGAGCGATTGACGAAGCACGTGTTCTTGTTTTCGTTTCTTCTTGAATTTGTTTAGCTAAGAATTCATCTTGTTCATCACTTGCCTGCGTTTTATCATTATTTGATTGAGCTAAAACTAATTCATAGTATAAACCTTTATTGGCCATCAATTGTTCATGTGTTCCATATTCCATAACATTGCCTCGATCTAAACTAACAATTAAGTCTGCATTTCGAATTGTACTCAATCGATGTGCAATGACAATTGTTGTTCGTCCTTGTTTAGCTCGATCTAAAGCATCTTGAACAACTCGTTCACTTGTATTATCTAATGCAGATGTGGCTTCATCTAGTAGTAAAATTCGTGGATTTGAAATCAATGCTCGAGCAATAGCAATTCGCTGTTTTTGTCCGCCACTTAATTTATCACCTGATGATGTTTTATAATTTTCTGGTAATTGCATGATAAAATCATGAGCATTGGCCATTTTAGCTGCTGCAATCATTTCGTCATCAGTGGCATCTGATTTTCCAAATCGAATATTGTCTTCGATTGAACCGTAAAATAGAACTGGCTCTTGACTTACAATACCAATATGAGAACGAAGCCATTTTATATTGATATTTCGTAAATCTTCACCATCTAACAAAACCTTTTTACGACAAAAAAAAAATAAATAAATTGATATTGTAAAACTATATTATTTACTCGTCCTTGCTCAGGATCGTATAAACGTTGAATTAATTGAATCGATGTACTTTTACCACAACCAGATGAACCGCAAAGTGCAACTGTTTTACCATTTGGAATTTTCATTGATAAACCATTTAGAATCTAAGTTTACAAAGTTGATCGATTCAAATCAAAATATGAAATGAAATTTACTGGTGCTTCCGTTCGTGCTGGATAAGTAAAATGAACATTTTCAAATTGAATATCTCCAATTAATGTTTTTGGACAGACTCCTTCGTCGAGAGTTCGATCGATTTGAGATTTTCTTTCGATAACATCAAAAACATAACCAGCAGATCCATTTGCTTCAGCAAATGATTGTAAATTTGGTAGAACCAATGCAAATGAAAATGTTGCTGTTAAACAACACATAAATATCTTTAAAAAAAATAATTATTCATTTATCAAATTGAAATTGAAATTGAAAACATACAACAATCCAAGATCCAGCTGAATAATTATGACATTCATTTCGAATAAGATAAGGTCCATACCAAAATATGATTGCAATTCCTCCATATAAAAAGATATTCATCAATGCTTGAGTGACACCTAACATAAATCCTTTACGAATTCCAATGGATTTGCCTTCAGTTAAACTTTTCTCATATCTATTGCCTTCAATTGATTGGCCACTAAAAGCTGTTACAGTTCGAATAGCACCTAAGACTTCTTGTGCAATAGAATTTGCTGTACTATATGCTTTCAATTCCATAGCTGTATATCGAACGATTACCTATTGTCAAAATCTCGTTTTTTGAAAAAAGAAAATTATCGAAACAAACTTTAATGAGAAGTGCAATTGATAGAATAATTAATGGAGATATCGAAAGAAAGACAAGTGTTAATTTCCATCCCGTATAAAGAGAATAAATGACTGAAGCAATGACACGAGCGATTATGCTTAAAAATTCAGCTAATTGAGCTCCAATGCCTTCTTTTATTAAATCAAGATCTTCAACTAAACGACTTGATAATTCACCTTTTAAAATTATATAAATTATAAATAAATTCAAAAAAAAAATTTTAATATGAACCTGCATTTCGACAATCGAACCAACCAATTTCTTGTCTCATTATATTTTCAAAAAGAGCATAACTAAATAAAATATACGTTTCAATTGAATTAATAATTTATTAATTTCACAAATGAGATTTACCGAATTCTTCTTGTTTGTCGTTGAGCAGCCATCATCTAGAATTAAATTTGCAAATCAATTGTTTTTGTTTTTCATGATTTACCCAAAAGCTAAATGCAATCGTATAAACAACAAGACTACAAACACCCAATATAATAAACCATTTCACTTGAGTTTTAATTAAATCAAATGGATCAGTCGAAGATCTTAATGAAGTCGACGTACTTTAATAAGCAAATTAATAATCTCATTATAGAAATAGAAAGAGAAATGAAATAAATGACAAACCATGTTGATGTCGTCGTGGAATTTGTTGTTGATTGAGAAAGAGCAGCAAAACTTAATAAACTATCCATGACATCTTTAAGTAACCACATCATTATTGGTGTTGCTGCTCCAGTTGATAGAGCTATTTATTCAATCACATTTAATTGTAGAAAAACAAAAATCTTTGATTAGAAATATATCAAACCTGTCAAAGAACCAAAGATCATTAAGAATATATCCCATTTATCAGCAAATTTAAACTAAAAGACACAAATTAATTAAAAGAACAATTTGAAATAAATATTTTTTCAATACAATTTCAAATGTTTTTAATTTTCGTGCAGGTGCCTTCTTTTCTTGATCTTTATTGACTTCTTTAGTTAATTGCTGTTTAACACTTTTTGTAACAAAATCATTTGTCAATTGATTTTCTTTGTTCACATTCGGAATTGATATTTGTTGTCCTTCGAATTCAACTTCATTGTCAATGTAACCTGGTAGATCATTTATTGGATCAGCAGACGGATAAATTCGACCATTTGTTTTATTGAAAGGACTTCCTTTACTGTTTGACATTATTGTGAGAATCAGATGAGAGACAAAAGAAACTTCTTTTAAATATTCCGTTATGTTGAATTCATCACGTATTTATACTCTCTTGCGTCCTTTTAAAACTTTTTTGGCAAAAGTTCATGCAACTGTTACGTACGAGAACGTACTCGCAGTGCGGCACATTCGTTCAAATTTTTTTTTCTTTCCTTTTTCTCTGAAGTGCCTCCATGATGTGTTGTAAAAAAGTGCTTGTTTTTTTGCACGACACATTCGTTGCCGTCCATTGAGAACATCAAAACAAGCTTCATCGTCATCGACAAAAAAAAAATAAAGAAATTTGATAATTTTGATAACAGTTTCAGAAAGCAGAATAAAATGAATACCGGCATCGCATGAATTTATGATGATAGGAAACTTCTGAATTCAATGATTATTGAAATCTGTAATAAATAATCATTATCATCCAGAATAACACTTGTTGGCCTGTTCAATATGAAAGTATCACGCATGACTTTAATAATAGAAATTTTATTATTATATTTATTAGGAAAGCAATCCATGTTATATTCTCGATTCAGAAACATCTTATTGACATTCTTGATTACAAATGTCTATACGAAAAAAAAGAACAACATATAAAATGGGCAAAAGAAAAGCGAATATCATCGTTCTGTCTCATAGCATATTATCGATAACTTTGCATGTTTCGATGTTAACACCATTGAATCCAATATCAAGTTTAATGAGTGTCTATGCATAAAAAAATCCATGATCAGATTTAAAAATCCATTATAGATCGAATGATTATTACATTATTATTTTGTAATAATTCGATCAGATATTGAGCACCCTCGTCTCCAATTCGGTTGTAAAAAAGAATCAATTGTTGAAGTGTCTGTACATTTTGAAGGATAACATGAATGATTTTGATACAACGAGCGCTTACTTGGTTCGTTGACAATGCATGTGCAAGATGTTTAGTACCTTCTGCTCCGATTTTGTTTCGACCGAGGTGTAAAGTATCTAATGTCTAATGATGAAAGAGAGAGAGAGAGAGAGAGATGAAAAAGAAAAAGAAGAAATGTCAATTGACTGTATTCTTCTGCAATGCATTGGCAATGTACGTTGATCCAAGCACACCTATTTCATTGGTCTCTAACTTCAACTTCAAAAGTGTCTATAGAGAAAAATTTGAAGAGAAATAAATCGAAAAATAAAAACAACATTATTCGTTAATAAAGCATTAGCAATATAAGAAATTCCATCATCTCCAATCTGATTATTTGTCAAATCAAGTTCTACTAATATCTAAATATACGAAATATAGATACTTGATTGGTTTGGAGTGCAGTGGCAATATATTCCGCTCCTTCATCTTCAATTTGATTATTTTTCAATATCAATGTCGTTAATGTCTATTTCCAGAAAGTCGAATAAGTAAAAGGTTAGATAAAATAAAATATACTGTATTATTCTGTATGACATGAGCAAGATATTTCGTATTAAATGATCCAATTTCATTCCGAGAAAGGATCAACGTTTTTAGTGTCTAAAAATGCGAAATATTCAATTGTATTTTCGAAAATATTGCATATACCATATGATTCTCTAATGCAGATGCAAGATGCATCATACCTTCTTCACTAATTGGATTCTTTTCTAGGCACAACATCTCCAGCATCTACAAATAGATAATGACATCAATGTATAGTAAGGGATATTCTTCATACCGTATTCCATTTTATAATATTAGCTACATAGATTTCGAACTCTGATTTAAATTGATTGTGAATTAGAGTCAATGCAGTTAACATCTAAATATTAATTATGAAAATGTAGATATGTATCGAATAACTTCAGTCAACTACTGAATGATGTGTCATAGCATGAGCTAGATAGATGAGGGCTGCGGTGGAAATGTACTTGTCTATAAATGTTATCGTTGTGATTGTCTATCCATGAAATAAGATAAATATTAATGGAAAGAGATTTCTGAGAATGGCTATCTACTGGATCAGCTCGTATTTTGTCGATGGTATTTATACACAGATAATCTCTAGTCGTCGTTCCACCTAGATATAATTTCATATGAGTCTATAGATGCAAAACAGAACAAACAAATAAATACGACATCTGATCAATTCAATATATTAACCATCACATCTTTTAATTGCTCAATAAAGTATTGAAATCCAGATGGGCCATCGATTTGTTCAAGATTGATACGCAGTATTTCGAGTATCTGCTCGTAAAAGACATATCATCTGTAGAAACTCAAGTAAACTAACTTTATTCACGCTTAAAGCATCAGCAATATGTTGAGCACCAGCAACTCCAAAATATTGACCTGTGAGATCGAGTTCAGTTATTTGCTACATATATACGGATAAAATCTGTTTAATAAACAACGAACTTATCGAAACAAGTCTGACCTCATCTGTTCTTATAATTAGAGCGATTTTCAGAGCTTCGAGATAATCACAGAAATTTTCTCTCCAATTTGTACTCGGGAATATCTAAACATTGAAAGAAAGAAATTTAAAAAAAACGCATATATCAAGAGAAATTACTTTGCTCTTGCGCAATAGAGGGGCTATGTTAAATTCCTTCAAATCTACTTTGGACAGATAACGTGTATCATTAAGAAATAATGTAGTCAATGTTGATAACTAAAATAAAACACTATTAAATGAATAGATTACAATCGAAAAGTATATGACTTGATTATATTGCAATGCTTTCATCAGAGCGTTAACTCCGTCAATGCCAACATCATTATCTGTAAGATCAAGTACTTGCAGATGCTGAGAAGAAAACGAAAAGAACGGCCTTATCATATGTTATAAATTCATAAATATGTGATAGGAGAAAGATTATGAAAAAAAGCTTTGCCTGTGATAACAACCCAAGGCGAATATGCCTCACAGGATCTTCTAGGATATCAGTTAGCCTGATCAATTCCGACTGTCGAATCTGATGAATTGTCAACAATCGGATTTAATAGGATTCTGCGATTCAGATTCTTCGTCGTGGATACATTGAAATATATTTGTTTATTTTATTTCATTCTCGCATTATTTCAGCTTCGCTGGACAAATAGAAATAGCAAATTAGATTACTTTAGGTAAAGAATACTCTTCTCTACGTCCGTCTGGCATTGTTTTTTTTTGCAAATAGAAAAATGTTCTGAAAATTCTACTTGAAAAAAAATATTATATTTTCAAATTACGGAAGTAATTATTCATCAACATATGTGCATATATAGAAAGAGAGAGAGAGAGAGAAACAAATGTACTATTTTTTATTTTGTACTTGTAAAGTATGAATATGACTTGTATACGACAAATACATTCGTTTAAAACATGGTTATTAGAAATGAATCGTTTCGATCATGTCAATACTCTGACAATATCTGAACAACGTATTGCTACAAGAATTTACAGTCTACTTCTTCTTAGTATAATTAGTATCGAAATAAAGACAGGGTAATGAATTGTTTGAAATACTCTGTTTTAGTTGCAGTGATTATTCTTCTGACATGCACGTCTCTTTCGGTTCAAGAACACACAGTGACCATTGAATCTCCTTCGTTGGAAGATGTCGAGTCTTTCGAATCTTCTCAATCGACTACAGTTTCATGTCCATGTCGTACAATTACCATTTCTCATCGAATATTTCTTAATTTGCAACCTGAATTTCATCCGATTTGTTCAAGTGAATTTGTCGAAAGAACATGGTCGGATGCATTATTCTGGGAAAATGCCAGTTTATATCTGCGAATAGATATACGATCAACATTGAGTGCACAATTTCAGTTGTTATCTTCATTGTGTTCGCTTGCTCAACAGATTGTTGTTGATGAAACAAACAATTTCCTAGAGACACAGTTTATCAGTACTCATCTCATTTCGAACAATAGTCTTCATATTCAGGTATACAACTGTATTAAAATTCCTTTCAAAGACATCCTTTTTTTTCTTTATTAGGTTGATGCTTTGACAACTTCATTAAAAAACAGTATTCCTTCGTCATTACTTCGTTTAGTAGACTTATTTCAAAATATATCACGTCGTACTCAAGCTGTTGCTGGAATTAACGCTAATGCAATAACCACTCTCTTTAAAGATAATCAAGGCGAGTATCATTTAAGAAATTTGCCTTGTACATATACTATCGCATCTACTCGTCCATGTCGATGTGATAATTCCCCTATCCCTATGTCTAACATTCCTATGGGCTTATACGAAGTAACGATGCCAAAACTTGTCTCAAACACGTGCGTAGCTCATGTTCCAACTGATAGAACAACATTAACATTAAATGGCTTCTATTCTGGATATTCATCATTAGAGTCTTTACTAATTTCATCATTGAGATGCTTTTATGAGATACATTGTTTGCAAATATTGCAAAGATATTCTTCATCGAAAATAAATGTATCCATTTTGACATTATCATCAACTGATCAAGTTAATGAAAATTCTACTGTCATGCAAATGCTTCGTCAATTATTCGTAAATCATTGGAATTTGAATGTTTCATATGATTTGTATTTTGCTGAATGTGCTCCAATGCGATGCTCATATAAATATTCTCATTCATTGGATTTTGTTTATATTCTCACAACATTACTTGCTTTTTATAGTGGTTTAACTATCATTCTTGAATTGTTAGTACCTCTCGCAATGAAATATTGGCATTTTAGAAAAAACAATCGTGATAATCTGAAAATGAAATTGTTCAAATTAAAACAATCGATTATTGAACTTAATCTATTTGCTCATAAAAACAAATTGACAGTCGAGCAACAACAAAATGCAACACGAATATTTTTCATATTATTTGTCAGTATGTTTCTCGTCATTTTTCTTTAAAAATCCTCCATCAAAGTACAAATAACTTCTTTTCATTTCCTAGTTACAATTGTTGTTTTAACAATTTTCTCTATGGTAATAAATCAATTGTACACTGAGCAAGTTAATTTTCCTACACAAAAAGATTTTGAAAGATTAGCAAATCTATATCCAAACACATTATCTTGTCCATGTTCACAAATGATCATTCATCAAAAAGAATTTATTCATTTTCAACCAAGTTTTCATGGAATTTGCTCAAGCAAATATGTATCTATATCATGGGTAAATACGATGCTTCAAATGGTGACATCAAATCTTATAAATAATCCAGCTGATATGCGTTTCATCTCAACTGCTCAATTTCCTCAATTAGATGCATTTTGTCGTGCAGCCAATCAAACAATTGAAGATTTGTTATTTATATTTAATGAAACATCATTTATTAGTCTATATGCTTTATCAAATCTAAGATTCAACTTAGAAAGTAATCGATTAATAACACTATTTAAACAGTTGATCAAAGATTTATTTTTCTTACAAATCAAATTTATTGAATATATGCTTCGTGACAATCAAATCTATTTTGGTGTGTATTCAAGTGAAGATATATCAATAACTTTAATGAATAACACTCCTATAACGTATTCCAAATCAAATAAGCTATCATTTGATTCAATCAATTGTTCATGTATTTTAAATAGTGATTCATGTTTTATTCCATCTGGCATTTATGTTAATTTGAATTCGACTAAACCTATTGTATCGTTGCCAACATTTCTCTTTGGATGTTCTTCAATCGAATCTCTCTTTCATTCGACACTTGAATGTTTTTATAATCAAACATGTCTCAATGCTTTGCAACCATATATTCCATCGTTTACAATGACATCACTCAATCTAATTTCAACAAGTCAATATACACCTCAAACACAAATAAGTCTTATTATCGAAAATCTATTTATCGAACAATGGAATCCATCTATTTCCTTTGAAAACTATTATTCAATTTGTGCACCACAACAATGTAGATATACTTATGAAAAAAGAGAAAATTATCTTTATTTAATGACAACTTTTCTCAGTCTTTTCAGTGGTCTCAGAATAGTTCTTCGAATTCTGAGTCCATTATTAATTTCATTGAGAATAAAACTATGTCGACATCATGAAAATGAAATTAGTGTACCAATATTCATACGTTTTAAGAAATTTCTATTGTCAATATTCAGTTATTGGTCATTGATTTATTTTCTTCCATCGATCATTTGGAAATATATTGTTTCATTAAATTTATTCAAATATCATGATCAAGAAGAAGATCAACAACGGATTCGTATTCAAAAGCAAAGTACTCGTTTGTATTTGACTATTTTATTGAGTACATTAGTTATTCTTGGAATTTATCGAATAATCTCAATTTACGAATTTCGTCGAGTGATATTGAATCCTTCAATTGAAACATACGAACATTTGAATGATGAATATGAGAATGTATTGACTTGTCCTTGTAATGAACTTTCAATGAATTATTCTGAATTTGTTTCTATCGAATCTACATTTCATCCAATATGTTTAAGTGATTTTATTGAACAAGATTGGTTTAATAAGATTGCTAATCGAAATAATTATGCTTATATTGATTTTCGTGGATCAGCCATATCCTATTTTCAAACATTAAGATCTTTATGTCAATTAGCAAATATGACAATAGTCAATAGTCTTTCCTCATTTTTAACACAACAATATCTAAGTACAAACTTGATTCATTCAATTGATTTTATAAAACAAATTCAAACAACAATCAAACAATTTCAATCCAATACACGTTCAAATTATATTCGAGCATTACGATCTATTCGTGATGCAATTAGTGGAAATGCATTTGTAACTATCTATTCAAGTAGTTGGAAATATCAAATCACTGATATCGAATCTGGCTCGACTATATTTACTTATCCACTTAAATATCAACATGAAAATGGAACTTGTTCATGTGGTCAAGATGGTGATTGTTCGCAACCAGCTGCAATCTATTCAGAGAATCGATCGATCCTTATTGAAGGTATTCGAGTTGGATGTTATCCATTGAATTCAGTTCTTCAATCGACACTTCAATGTCTCTATAATCAACAATGTCTTCATCTTTTAACTGACATTTTTAATATCACACAATCGTATACAATTTTTTCGAATCAATCCACTAAAACTGATACTATCAATACACTTGCTAATCAATTATTTATTGAAGATTGGCAAACAAATATATCGTATGAGAAATATTTTCAAATCTGTCATGCAACAACATGTTCATATACGTATTCAGAACGAGCCAATGTCATTTATGCGTTTACAACATTAATTGGTCTCTTTAGTGGTTTAAACATTTCTTTGAAAATTCTTTCACTCATCATTGTCAAGCTTTTTCATCGAATCAAAAAACGATTTCATTTTTTCTCATGTCAAAATCAAGTTCTACCGTGATTATATTTGAGAATAAGAGAAAATGATTAGACAAATGTCAGTTCGAAATATCAAACCTTTATATATGAATAATCTTTTTCAATAAATCATAAATATCTAATGTTAAAAGCAATCTATTTCGTTTTGATTTTAAAATTATTTCTATTTTGTTTTTCTGTTGAAACAAAACCAAAATTAACTTTTGATGAGTTCTTCGATTATACGACATTTCCAGTTTTAAAGTTTTCTCCAACTGATCAACATTTACTTATTCAAACGAAACGTCCATCATGGAATACAAGTAGTTATGAAAACACTCTATGGCTCTATGATATAAATACTCGAACGAAAAAAATCATTACAACAAATCTTGAGCAATCTATTGAACCATAATGGTCGCCATCTGGTAATTTGATTGCATTTTTACCGAAAAATCATTCGCTAATAAATAAACAAGAAACAGGACAATATATTTATATTTATTCTTTTTTATTCGATGAGCTATTTTCGATCGAAATTGGAAATGATACTCCAGTAACTTTGACTTGGTCAAAGAATGATTCATCTCTTTATTTTGCTTGTATTAAATCATCGCCAAAAATAGATGAAGACGAATGGAAAGATGTTATACAATATCGAGAAAATAGTTTACGTCAAAAAGCTGTAATTTATCAGATTCATTTTAATTTCAATGACCGTGTATTATCTACAGAAACAAATATCATTCGAAATCTATCGTTACTCATTGGTAAATTAGTATATGTGTCATTTTTCGAAAAACTTATTTTCTCATCCGTATCAAATCTTATCGAAGATATGAATGATTTTGAACTCTACTCAATTGATCTTCGAAATAGTACAGCTGAACCATCAAGATTAACATATAATGAAGGACTTGAATTTCAATTACAAGTATCAAACGATGGTCAATACTTACTCTTTCGAATGTTGAGTCTTGGTTCGAATAAAGAATTGTTTAATCATACACAGTATCGTCTTTATTCATTAAATTTAATTGATAATAAACTAACGCGTTTAGCTGAACATTTCGAGGGTAATATTAATCAATATGCAATGAAGTCTGATTCAAGTATTTATATACTTGGACAATTAGGAACAGAAGTACACGTTTATAGTCAAGACTTATCAATGAAAGATTTAGTGTATCATAATGGATGGAATGGTACCTATGAATTGATTGCTTGTTCAAGAAAAAATCAATCGATTGCATTTGTTTATTCATCATTTGAAAGATCCATGGAAATTTATTTGATTAATGATATTACAGAATTAAAATCAGCACAGTCAATAACTGATGAAAATCAACTAATTACTGAGAGAAACTTACCGAAAATAGAAGTGTACTCGTGGAAGAATGATGATGATCATCGAACGATCGAAGGAATACTACATTATCCACCAGAAAAATTTCAATCGAAAAATCTACCCATGTTCTCGATTTTTAAAGAAAACCGCCGGTTCCCACCGGTTGATTCAAAAACCGTCGGTTAGAATCGGCTTTCCATTTTGCGCCTTTAGCTTCACTGATTTTTCTATAATTTCGATAGAGAATCTCATAATAATGTTAGTTTTCATTGAAAAAAATGGTTTGCTAAGTTTCGAAACCTGTTTTCTACAAATCTCTAAAATTCATCGTCGTAGGTTCAACGACAAGCGAATCAATATTTTTTCTAGCGGCATCTTTAATTAATTTCAAACTCAAAAACTAAGCAAAATTGGGAGATGTGGCTAGCACCAATGGCTTCAGCACGCTTACACATATAAGGAGACCCGATTTTGACTCAAATTCTGACAGTTTTCTAAGATTAAAAAAAAATTTGTTCAATTTGAAAGGAGAACATATCACGAAAAACAACCGCGGTTAACCGCGGCCGAATGCGATATCCGGAACGGTTAAATGCCCAGTTAACCGGCGGTTTTGGACCGGTTTGTGCAACATGGGTCTTGTTGTATGTATTCGAGCTGCAAATAGGATTTTTGACTACCATCGATATGATAACAATTGTTATTTGAAGTAAGACTTTGGCCAGATCCTAGAGTTCCTTCAGATTGAATTCTGTCAGGCATTGAGCTTTCACATGTACCATACATACCGCATGAATTTACGATGATAGGAAACTTCTGAATTCGATTATTATTGAAATCTGTAATAAATATATTTCCTTCTCTGTCGAAAGCCATCATTTGTGGATTGGTGAATAGTTTGACTGATGCTTTATTACTATCTTGAGTGTAAGAATGTGATTATTTTGTCGAACAGCCACATAAATATTATTATCAACATCGAGGAACATACCAGATGGCTGTTGATTAACAAAAGTTTCATTCGCAAATGTTATCGGATTCGTATTCCATGATATGCCTAAACAATTGTTGTTGATAATGCATATTAGAACTATGTTAAATACATGTGTAGACATCATCAACTTTAAAAAAATGTTATTCTTTCTAAATCATGACTTAGAAAGAGATATTTCTCTTTCTCATTCATATTTGCGTAGCCATGAAAAACCTACAATAGGAGGGGGTAGTGCCCCTTATAAATGTTTTTTTTTTGTAGACAAAAAGTACCATGCATGATTTTAATGAAAGTAATCCATGAATATCAAGTTTAACTTAAAAATTCATTATATAGATCGAATGATTATTACATTATTATTTTGTAATAATTCGATCAGATATTGAGCACCATCGTCTCAATCGAAAAATAAGAACAACAACATTATTCGTTAATAAAGCATGAGCAATATAATAAGTCTCATCATCTCCAATCTGATTATTTGTCAAATCAATTTCTACTAATGTCTAAATACACGAAAACTCGTTTAACATGCAAGGCGTTTTATCAATATATTTTAACTATAAGCCTGATATATAGAAAAAAATTCGGTCGAATCGGTAGAAAAATAAAGGAGATATGATCAAAATACTGAGACCGCCATTTATTATGACGGATCCGTTACATATTTGACTTGAAATTTGAATTCTACTTTCAAATTGGACACTACTGTATTACTTTAGCTGATAATTTTCATAGTTACTAAACATGACATTTAGTATGATCATAAAATATCATCGTCATCATCAAGTTGACTGACAAATATTTAGAGTCATTTCTTGCTCAGAAAATATTGGCAGAGAACAAGAAAAAAATTATTATTACTAACTCATAACAAATTGAATACACATGAAAGTATGCTTTTAAGCATTTTTTTTACTTTGGTATTCGTTATAAACGATATTTGTTGTAAGTAATCTTTATTCGATGATCGATTTAATATAAAAATTCTTTCGCGTAGGTATTTCTGTGAATCAACCAACATTTAGTTCGTGCGTATTATGGGACAGTAATGCGACAACTATTGCAAATATATCAGCTGTAGGTCAACAACCAGCTAGTATATTCCCTCGACTGTAAGGAGGGTCATATGAAAAAAATTCGTTTGTTTGTTTGTTTGTTTGTTTGTCTGTTTGCATCGGGGTCAAAAGAACATCGATTTAAGAACTCACTTATAGTGACCAATGATCGTTGGGACTTGGTCGGACCTTGGGTAATCGAGGTCAGGGAGTCCGAATTTGAGTACAAATCGGGTTCAAAGGTCAAAAAAACATTGGTTTTAGAAACTCATAATAGTGACCAATGATGATTGGAACTTAGTTGGACCCTAGGTTTTCGAGGTCAAGGA
>Ga0209922_102111_pt1 | contig 17895 bp, 13 predicted proteins | sample ThiBiot_500_biof_FD_183946 | JGI IMG/M metagenome (GOLD analysis project Ga0209922, IMG submission 183946) | Wastewater bioreactor microbial communities from Cape Town, South Africa - Thiocy_expt_500_biof (SPAdes) | ecosystem: Engineered > Bioreactor > Thiocyanate-remediating > Anaerobic-Aerobic ...
GATATCACATTCAAATCGAAGCTTATTCACTTCGAACTAATTTGCCGATTGAATTTTTAGCCATTTGGAAATATGAAATTAAATTTCCATTTCTACCTTCGTATCGTTTCGTTAAAATACTTACATTCTCAAATAATTCCCATATTTGTGAAATATCCAATCCTTGTCTTCATAACAGTACTTGTCATTCAATTCAAAATCTACGTACATACTACTGCCATTGTAATCAAAACACATTTGGTAAACATTGTGAACATATTCAATTATCATCAAAGATTTGTTCAAAATTTGCTCTTCAACGTCAGTTTTCGTCATCGAAATCTATTTGTCTATGTCCAATTGATTTGTATGGTCCAACATGTCATTTGAATCACACGTGTGTTCATCGAAATCCTTGTGGTTCTAATCGAGGAATATGTCTTTTTAATCCCGATGGTACACGACGTGATTATATTTGTCAATGTCGAAAAGAATATTTTGGTGATCATTGTGAAATCGATTCAGCTATATTAAGAATTCATTTTGTCAATTTGACATATGTTTCGTTGAAATGGAATTATATTCTCTCATCGGTTATACAATTATACAATGTTCATGAGACAACTCTTGATATGATTGTTGAAGAAAAACGAATCTTTGAAGGTTTACCATCGAATATCACTGAAGTTTATCATCCCAATTTATATTTGCCCATGTTTGGAATATTGAAAGTTTATCATCGAATTGACAACAATCTGTTCTTTGCTAATGTTGATCAACCGAATTATTTTCTTGTTTATAGTACTTCATTGAAGAATATTCGACAAATGAATGTAACAATTGAGATCAATAAAAGCAACTTCTGTCCTAATACATCACTTGCATTTTCAAAGAATTTCTCCAATTTAAACGATCTTTCTCAACAAGATCAATTTCTCTCGATGGATTTCAATCGAACACAAATGATATTTGAATATCATTTCTTATGTTCATCATTTGTCTGTTTTCATGATGATGATTATTTTTGTCAATGTGATAAAAACAATCGTGCTGAATGTTTTCGATAAAATCGAAAAGTCGATCAATGTAATCGAAGTCCTTGTTTATCAGATGGACAATGTTTACATGGTTCACAAACAAATCGAACTGATTTCATATGCTTATGTCCTGAATGTTACTATGGAAGTATTTGTCAACATAACACTAAGTTATTTAGTTTTACAATTGAGACTTTATTAACTGATGATTTACATTCAACATCGATAATTCGACAACAAGTTTTTCTTAGTTTATTAATTCTAATTCCGATTGTTTTATTTTTAATCGGTTTTGTAAATAATATGTTTTGTTATGTAACATTCAATCGATCTCAACCATTGACAGTTGGTATCGGACATTATCTACGTATTGGAAGTATTATCAATCAAATAACACTTTTACTTCTTCTATGTAAATTTGTTCATATTATATTGAGTATGAGAGGTATCATTGTTCAACATTCTATTAATACAATTCTTTGTAAAACTCTTTCGTATTTACTTTCGTGTTTCGGTCGAATGAGTTCTTGGCTGATGAGTATGGTTACTATCGAACGAGTTTATGTCACTTGGTTTATCAAAGGTATGTGGTTAAAAAGTCCACGAATTGCAAAATGGATTATTGTTATCATTATTCTTTCGATTGTTATTTTTGATATGAATGAAGTGATTTATTATGAATCAATTGAAGATCCTAAATCATCGATGATAATGAATAGTACATGGTGTGTAGCATCGTATCCAGCAAGTGTTAGTATATATAATCAAACGAATAATATTCTTAATTATATTCTCCCATTTCTAATTAATTTTCTATCGACAATTATTTTAATTGTATTAATCATTAGAAAACGAATTGGACGTCTTCGAAAAGACAAACAAAAAGAACAACAACGAAATTTGAATATAGTAAATATTCGAAATTATTTTGATTTAATAATTGAAAAACGTGAATTGATCATTCCACCTTTATTAACGATGTTACCTCAATTATTCTCATCGGGTCATTTTATTCTTTCATTATCATTAGCTTGTCAAAATTTGAGTGTCAATTGGCATCGTTATCTTTTAATGATTTCATATTTTATAGCTTATTTACCACAAGTCCTTTTCTATAAACTTTATGTATCACCATCATCATTTTATAGCAATGAATTTCATGCAACCAAACTCTACCATCGACTTACTCGATGGCGACGAATTTTATCGTTCTAAATCAATGACGGTTTATTTATTGAAAAGATATTTTTGTATTCGATGATTATCTGTATCGACAACATAAAGATTGTCATCTGTATCAAATGATACATCATGAGGTCTATTTAAGCAATGCATATCTGCACCATTACCATAACCAACAATAATGACAGGCCTTCTGTCACGATTTTCATGCCAACGTACGATACGATTCGTAAACCTATCGGCTATAAAAATTTGATGAAACCGATCGAGAATAACACCTGTTGGATCATGTGAATTAATCACTTTATTTTGTCCAATATTTTCAGCAATGAGAATACCTTTTGTTGCATTTTTGAACCATTTCATAGCTCGATTATTGTTTCGATCTGTTATATAAAGAGAAAAATGTTGATCAAGAAAAAAGAATGTTGGATAATTGAAGTGATTTTCATTGGTTCCTTCGCCAAATCCACCTGCAACAATAATTCCATCATTGTTCGAATCTTCTAAATTCCATTTTCTAATTTCATTTTTGATAGGATTCGAAACATAAAGATATCGTTGATTATCAATTACTAAACTAAAACAATTTCGATTTGAAATAATAATTTCTTGTTGATCAGAATTTTCGATTGACCAACGAATAATTCGTCGATTAGCCTCATCACATATAATTATTGATTGATTCTTTTTATCCAAAACAACATCTGTCGGATTTGATAATTGATTTCTTCCAGTACTTTCGGTAATAATTTTGCCATATGTTGCATTGAATTCCCATTGCACAATACGATTATTACCTGAATCTGCAATATATATTGTTTTATCATCGATATAAAAGCCGATTGGTCGTGATAATTGATTCGTTTTGTTTCCTTGACCATTTCCAGCGGCAATGGTTATACCATTTGGATTCCAAGATCGAACAGAAGTATTCGAAAGATTGATTTTGAATAATGTCGTTATTGTTGTTGTTGTTGCTATTGTTGTAATTGAAATTGCTCGTGTTGTTTCAATTTGTGTATTATGTTTTGTTAACAGAACTATTGGAATAACAATAACAGTACATGTTATGATCAGTAGAACAATTCCAATTGTAATCAATTGAATTTTTCGATTCTGAACTGTTGATAAGCCATTTCTCAAAGAATGTTCATTCATGTTTTTTACTTTTATTAAAAATGAACTAAGATTGAGTATTTGTAAAATGAATAAACTGATCTCCATCAATCATTTATAATATTAAAATTACGTCTGATATTTCCTTAAATGTATTCGAGATTTTAATTTCAAGACTTGTTTGGCTTTGAGAGAAAATAATGGAATGAAGAAAAAAGTGTTGGGGGTAGTTTATCAGGCTAATTCCAAGAATAACTTAATGACACTTGTTTGTAATGTTTTGGCGTTGGAAATCTTTCAATTTTAGCCCGTATCTTAGTTGGTTCATTTTGAACACAATCGTATATAATCAGTGCAAAATCTCACGTATTCAGTTTCCTTAAAAATGAGTCAACTTGATCATATAGTTGCTGAAAAGTTATTGTCAGACAATTAATCAACGCTTCATGTTGATATTCTTTTTTTAGTTTCCATTTTCGCCGAAAATGGAATTTAATGATGAAAGTATCTTCATACTGTTTCCTTCTATTTTTCCTTCCGCATTTTTTTAATCTACTCATCCTGACTCGTCTGATAAAACCGTTGCTTAGGAAAACCTTTGACGAATAATGAATAGAATAAAAAGAAAAAGAAAATGAGATTGCTCTTATGAGATTTTCTCCGTCGCGTTAATATCTTGCAAAAAAAAAAGAAAAAAAAGGCAAAAAGCATTTTCTGTTTATATAAGAATAGTATGCTTGCGTTAAAAACTATCTTAAAAGCTATAGTGGCCTTTATAGCTTTTGCCATAATCGTAGTTGTCTTGGGTCTTATTCCTGTCTATACAAGAAGTAATGGAATATCCGCAACAACAATACCAACAGCAACAACAACAACAATAGCTACAACAACAACAACAACAACAACAATAGCTACAACAACAACAACAACAACAACAATAGCTACAACAACAGAAACATCAACAACAACGCAACGAATTATAACACAATGTCAATCAGTTGTAGCAGATGTCAATGAAAGGAAAAAGCAAAGTCCAAAGTCGAAAATGATACCGATATCAAACGTAGTTGATGATCGTATTTTGGTAAAAGATTCTTATCTCGTTGAATTTGCGTCAGACTCTGGTGTGACGAATCCTTTTCGAACGATTAGCACATCTCTAAAATCATCGCATAACATTCCACAATCGGCAATAAAACTACGTCAAACGATTGAATCGGATCTATTCTCAGGAGTTTCATTTTCTCTGACTGGCAATCATTCTGTTGAAGCACTTGAATCAATTGAAGAAGTCATTGCTATTTATCCAATTTACATTGTCCCTCGACCACGGTCGATGTCTACTAACATATCGTATAATACCAATACTGATTTGACTAATTCACATAACTTGACAGGTGTCTCTCAAGTTCATCAAGAATTACATCGTTTTGGCAAAGGAGTTCGAGTAAGTGTGCATGTGCGCAACTGTCTGTAGAATTGATCTTATTTTATATAGGTGGCTATTATTGATTCAGGTATTTATTATAAACATCCAGCACTTGGTGGTTGTTTTGGATCTGGATGCAAAGTCGAATTTGGTTATGGTAAGAAAATGAAAGATATGACCACATCTCATATCAATACTTTTCTTAGATTTTGTTGGCGATCAGTACGGTGTATTGAATTGGATAGCAATGCCCGATAATGACCCAATGGACAATTGTTCATATGAATCACACGGTAATTTGATTTACATTGATAATCTTATTTGCGTTTATATAATTTGTATAGGTACACATGTTGCAGGAATAATTGGTGCAAATACTACTGGAATCACTAGTGGAATATTCATGTCTAATACGCCATTTATTGGTGTTGCTCCACAAGCTACACTTGGAGCATGTAAGTTTATATGATTTTTATTATTTGAAATTTTTCTACGTTGAAAAGATCGAGTATTTGGTTGCTATGGAGATACGACAACAGGTACATATACATTTTGATTTAAGCTTATTCGTATATATATATATATATATATATTTAGATATAATAACCCAAGCAATTTATCGCGCTTACAATGACGAAGCCGATATAAGTGAGTCTGTTGTCTTAAACATGAATCGCAATTGATGTTTAATTTAGTAAATTTATCCTTGGGAGGCGCTAGTGCTTATTCAACATCAAGTGACGTCGTCGCTATCCAACGTGTGATCGATGCAGGAGGTAAGAATTGAATTTATTGAATAAAATATGACAGTTGAATGTATGTATTAGTATATGTTACAATTTCAATGGGAAATAGCGGAAATGGTGGTCTTCAAACCGGTGGAAGTCCAGGCACTACACCAGAAGCAATGACTGTTGGATCAATTGATACTGTCGATCTATTAACATTCTTGAACATGTCAACGGTAAGTTGTTTAGTATTGATCTACTTGGTAATAGTTAGAGATCGTTTAGATCACTGGAGGAACACCATCTTCGTTCACATCATTTGGATTAACAGATGATTTGCTGTTGAAGCCACAGATCAGTGGCATTGGTGGAAATGTTTATTCAACTATATCACCTTTCGCTGCCGATCAACAACGATTGAATAGAACATATGATTTAATGTCTGGCACGAGTATGGCTTCTCCTTTTCTTGCCGGGTAAACTATGCCGAAACATTCGCCTAATATTCCTCGATATTTTCAAAGGACAATGGCGTTGTTTCTTGAAAATATCGATAATCCTTCGCGTAATGCAATCAATGAAACCTGTCGTCCGAAATTCTCTATAGTGAAAAACATATTTCAATCAACGGCTATGCCAATCAAAGATTACAATTCTGCACTTTTATCTACCGTCGCTCAACAAGGAGCTGGATTAGTCAATATTTATCAAGCTTTAACTAGTACAATTTTGATTTCACCGAGTGAATTTGCATTAAATGATACCGTACGAAAAGCTACATCATACAAATTCAATGTTACTAATATTGGTAACAATATCGGTATATATGAAATTACTCACAGTGGAGCTGTATTAGCAACTGGTGTAACATCCAATGACGATCAACTTTTATCTACACCATTATATTCGGCAGACTATGCTGTAAGTCATATATAGACGTACGTTGAAGGCAGTATTTAATTCTATTTTCAGAATATTAACATCGATCAAACTAATTTCTCACTTAATCCTGGTGAATCACGTGAGATTACTCTTCAATTTCAAGCACCTACTGTGTCAAATCCAGCTCTTCTTCCAATTTATTCGGGATTTATTTATGTGAAAAACACAATAAATGGACAAATTGGTCACGTATCATGTAAACGAAAATTCATCGTTGTTTGTTTTGTTGCTTATAATTCATTATTATTGTTTATAGATGCTGGTGTTGTTGGTAATTATTCAAATGCGCAAATTCTCGTTCGAAATAGTTCAACAAATATCAGAACAGGAGTTCTAAATAATTATTTTCAATACGTCACCGATAGTCAATTAATGAACTTGAGTGCTACATCTGGAATTTTAACGAGAATAGTTTTAGCATGGTGTACACGTAATCTTTTTATAGAAGTTGTGTCGACTCAAAAGAGTAATCTGTCGGGATCTTATGCCAGGTAAAATCTGATTGTAATTTGTTTCGATAGTTTGTTTTCGTTTCAGTTATGGTCAATTATACAATAATGGTATATTCAATTTTATCAATATCCCAAGAAATGTTGCATTGTCTGTAGTTCAATCGTTCTATCAATCATATCAACAGTTCTGGTATGGTTATGTTTATACAGGAACATCATTATATCGTCTTTCCGCTGGCCAGTATAGAATTCGATTTTCAGCTCTCAAACATTTCGGAAATATGTCTAATCCTAATGATTTTGAAACATATGTGACACCACCATTCAATTTAGTTTATTAAAACTTTTCTCAATTTCGTTTTGAATGCATCTGATGAATTTCATATTCATAGATTTGTTGTCCTCCATCGGATTCTAATATGACATATGCCTGATTTCCATTGAGATTTTTTATTTGAATATCATTTTGTGTTATTTGAATTTATCCATTGATATGATCGAATATTTTTGTTGTAATTTTCGTATGGTTGTATGTTTAGTAAATGGAAGTATTAAACCAAAATATTTGGATATTTCAATTGTTGAATTAATGAATGGCAAACAGTACGACCTAAACAAACAAAACAAATAGTTTTGAAATAAAAAAGAAAAAGAATTACGAAAGTCACTGTACCTGCTATACTTGTCCATTTGTATCAGTAAGTTGGTATTGGATTTTCATCAAATAACAAGATCGGTTTCTAATCGAATATCGCCAGTGAATAGTTCTGTTCGATCGATTTGATATTCTTGTTTTGTTTCATTATTCATTTCAGCAAATGCTTGAAATGTATGTTGACAATCTTTAGATAAAATATTTAAATCATAAATAATTTCAAAGTACGAAAACTCAAAAAAGTCTTCAATAGAAACAAATTTACCTCGAATTTGATAGCTTAACGCTACTTTTCCTTCTTGTTGAGGAATGTCAACATATTCAATATCACTTAATCCAATACGAAAATATCGTTGAGTTTCCAAATTTTGACAGAGAAGCCCATCGGTTTGAATAATACGACATTGTTCACATGGTTGATTTTCAAGATTATTACATTTGGAAACGATTTCTTTCGATACTATTGGTATACCTTCAACGGATAGAGAACCACGTGGAATATTTGAATACACTTCGCGAGAAAAATAAACTCGGAAATTCTAAGAATATAAACAACGTGTTTTTTAACTAAAAAAACAAATGAGTGAGCTCTACTTTTGGTGTATTATTGTATTCTTGACGAATTTTAGAAAACGATGGAAAAATACGTAATTTATTTGCGTAAATGTCTTGATGGAACGAATGATTCTTTATTTATTCATTTCCAGCAATTTTATGAAAAAAAAACACAGCACTCGCAAAAGTCGCTTATCAATATTGATATAGTAGTTTCATTAATTGATCTTCTTCATTTTCATCCGTTTTCCATAGTTCTGGATCATCACATTCATAATATTTTCCTAAATTTGTGGTATAAGTATGTAGTAAATTATTGGTGAGAGTATCGTATTTGTTGTATGCTCGAGGATTGCTAATTAATTTTTGTCTAATTGCATGTTCACATCGAATGATGTCAGAAATATTAAAGTAGATTAGACTGGGATGAAGACCATTGGCACAAAATCTTTCTGTATACTGATACAGTTCTACAACATTAACGTTTTAATCATTCATAGAATTGATGAACGAAGTCACATACTCTCTGATGAATCTCTTAGTAGTTAATGAAATTGGAGAACCATCTGAAGTACTCTATCATAAACCTTCTAGTAGTTGATGGTACTGATTAACCATTTGAAGTTCCCTTTGATGAATCGTAAAAAAGGTTGATGAAAGTATTCAACGGTTTTTACTAGTTTTGGTACTGCTAAGCAAAGAGTATTTCATGTTTATCTACCCATGTATAAACGAATGAACATATGGAAAGAAATTGGTTTTTGATTAGCATATACCCTTAAAAAGCGTTTATCAAAGTGCAACTTATGATAAATCCTTAATGGGTACTTTAAATAGCTATACTCTTTGATAAACGTCTCTATATACGGTGTGAGGACCTGATAAACCAATATGTTTTCCACATGAAGGGGTACATGAAAAGGTTTATCATTATACGGATTTTTTTTCAGTGTATCATACATTACGACGCGTTTTCGATCCTAATTAATTGTAATTAACGAGTCTTTCAATGCTTTGTAATGTCCATTATTTGGCAAAATCGGCTACATGGGTAACTCCCATCGTACTATTTACCTGTCCACCGTAATTATATAAAAATGCTACCGTTGCATCTCTATTTAGCTTACGATTATTGCATTCAATCTTCAGCAAATATTGTTGTATGAGTGCGTTTTTAAGCTTACGAAAGAACTATTAGAAAATATTCAATTAAAATTTTTAAAAAAGAAAAAAAATATAAATAGTCCTTTGATGTTGTCGAAACATTGTTGATACTTGCCTTGTTTCATATTCTAAAATGAAAACACAAGATGAATTAAAATTTTAATAGTTATATTATATCATTTACTTAGGTAAAACAGAAGAAAGAGGACGGCAACAATAATTGCAACAATCAGTAAGATTAGCAAAAAGAGGATCAGCACTTTTAAAATCGCTGCAATTATTGTAAACAACAACTTCAGCATTTGTATTAGGAGGAGCATAAAAATAACCATTGGGACCAGCAACAGCATCATAGCTAAAACCAGGACAATTACAACCAAGAAAACCAACACTATAATCATCAAAACCATAAAGAAAAGCACGACGATCATAAATAATACTAATATCAGGACCAACATAACAATCAGAATTATTGGCACGGCTACATCCAGTATCATTACAAGGAACAGTAGAATTGTCAGCAGGATCAAGAGTACGAGGATCGAAACAATTACAATTCTTTGGTGGTACTGCTTGAGCGTCATAGGACGTGACCATAACGAGTAGCAAGCTCAAACTGATTAGTATGTTTGAAGATAACATTTTGTGCTGAACTATGATGGTCGAAGGCGAGTAAACAATCGAAATAATGAATAATATTTTTGATTTCTGTAGCAACGTATCTGACTATTTATTCTCTCCATGCTGCATATTTTCTTCCTTTGTTTCTTATCTTCTTCTATCATTTTCTCTGAGAGATAGACCAACTGCGATGTAAAAGCAACAGTCCAAATATAGATAAGTCTTAAAATATTTGAAATAAATAATTTTATCTAAAATTTTATAGAGCCACCTGATGAAATTCTTTGTCAAATCGAAACGCGTCGTGGTGGTTACTGGAAACTTTTCGAAAAATTTAATTTTTTGTTGAATTTTCACTGCTGAACTCATTCTCTACTGTAAAGAATGAGTCCATTGCGTATATGTCGTTGAAAATGAATAGAATATATGAACATAGTAATGCTTTGAAGAATTCAAAAATAATAAAGACTTTTATGAAATTATTTGGACAAATAGAATGTTTAGAAAATAAATAAAAGATTCGATTATTGTTATAGTGGTATTTGTTAACATACTGTTCAATCTGAAGATTAAGAACTATTTTAAGAAACTTCTCAATTTAATGAGAAGAATAATGAATAATGCCTTTGTTAGAGTCATTCGAACTTTATACAAAGATCTCAGATGTATCTCAGTAAAAGTGTTTGATAGAAGTAATGACAATTGCTGAATGAAATCTTTGTGAAAGTGTTCTTATCCGATGTGTCTTGTCTATGTTGTGTTAAAATGTGAACACAGTTAATAAAATGCATTTTTGATTGAAACTTCAATTTGATAACAAATGTAAATTTCTTAATAAATAATTCAATCAAATTCTTATCTATGTATTCAATTTAGATGTGATGATCAATGATATTTATCATTCGAAATCTTTCTTTCAAGATAAATAGAATAATCTTTATGAAAAAAATAAACAAAATAGTTGCAATTCTCTCTTGTTCATCTTCTACACATATCACATGTGATCAAATTCGTCTTATTTTAATCGAGAATCTTTTTTGAAAGAAAGAATATAAAAGAATAAATATTTAGTTTGTAAAACAGATTGATAATGAAATCTCTGGTTTAAATTAATAATCAAAGTTAGTCATTTGAAAATAATTCTCAATATTTGAATAGATATTTAGTCAATCTTTTCGATTTCTTCATACTTTTTCTTTGAATGAAAAACTTCAAATGATTCTTTTCAAAACGAAAACTAAATTTGAATAAATTGTTGATTAGTATTATTGTTGAATAAATCTCTGTTTAGAATTAATAATATTTCGTATAGTTGTTCAATGTCAAAATACAATGAAAAGCTTGAATTTAGTTGATTGAGATTGTTGAATTAATCTTTCCTTTGATAGATTTATTCATTATTTTGAGATTAGTAATCGTTAAATATATTCTTCTGAATTCTATAATTGAACAGATAATTCATTCGAATTAATCATCTATTAGATTCTTTTTCTTTTCATTCAAAATAAAATTTCTTCTCAAAAACAAATAATTGAATAGATATTTTATTTGAATTATTCATTTATTTCGATATTATTCTTTCTATTAAACTTCGAAAGTGTTTTTGATGATTGTTGATAACATCGTTGAATTTCTTTTCGATTAGAAATGAGAATTGTATTTATCCGAATGGTTCGAATTTATACTTTGTGTCATTCAATTTTTCTTTCGTTTAATAATCTTTGCATTTCCTTATTATGATTTCGAAATCTGTTTATTTTTATTTATTCTTCTAAATTGAATTTATTTATCAGATTCGTTAATCAAATATTTGAATCGAATCTTTTTTGTCTTGTTCATATTGAATTTAATTAAAACTTCTTTTGAAAATCAAACTTTTGTTTGAATAAGATTTGTAATAATCAAATAGAATCTTGTTTAACATTATTCTTTAGACATTGATTTTGATTTTGTTTGATCAATGAAGAAAATGTTTGTTTTGAAAAGAATCAGATTTGATAAGAATATTGATTTTCTAACTAATCATTCATTAGTCAGATGATTACTCTAGTTTGAGAAAATTCATATCTTTCTGGAAATCAGTTCATTTACTTTTAAAAATCTGTCAATTCAAGGAAATTTTTCTTAATTTATTAAATAAGAAAACTAATAGTTGAATGAAACTATCTTTAGAATGATTCATTTATTTGAAGATCTTCTTTGACAAACAACAATGAAACTTTTCTCAAGATATAATTTAATATTTGAAAAGAATTTTTATCCTTTGAATACATTTTTTTTGGCTTGATTTTGATCTGTATCGTTTTTTAAATTTTTTCATTCGAATTGATTCTAATTAGAGAATATACAATTGCTCCAAGTACTCATTTCAATTCTTTTATTAAAAGAAATTTGTTTGTATAATTGACGTGAAAATCTATCAGAAAAATGTCAACAATTTTGAATCAAATTCTTGAATAAAACATTCCATGTATTTTAATTTTTTTATAAGATGAAATTTTCTCAATCGATTCATACAAATATATTGTTCCAACAGTCGCTTATGAATGAGAGCAATCTTCAGATTCTTATTCTTGTTTATCTGATGAATAGAGTTGCACATCAGATAAATGAAAATTTCTTCCAATAGAAACACATTTTATTTGTTAAAACTAAATAGAAAAATCGAAATGTTTATCAATAGAGATAAATTAACAAGAAATATGTATTCACAAAATTCGATATCATTCAAAATCTAACAATGTCTTCTAGACAAATTAAATACTCGATCAAAGAACTTTTCTAAATGAGAACAATTTCAATCTTCATTTAAAATTACATCGAATCAAATCAATTGAATTTAATCTTCAGAAAATTCATCAGAAACTTTTTCTGAACATGACCAAGATTAGTCAATCGGATCGATGAAGTTTTATACAACTTTTATCGTCATTCTTCTTTTTTCGATTGAAGAAACTCGATTATAAACAGAAAAAGAATCGAATTCATTCGAACAATTTTATTTCGATTATAAAAGAACTGAACGAGTTCTACCAAAATACGTTCAACTTCTCTCTATAAACATGCTTAACAGCTACATCATTCGGAAGTCTCGTCAATTGTTAAAACTTCAATAGGATTTAGCAAATGCATTCGCTCACGAAGGTATGTCATTTAATTCATCTTAATGAGTTATATTGAAATCAGTCGAAATTTCTCAATATTTGGCATAAATGTAAGTTGAATTAAAGTCTAAAATCGATATGAAATCATTTGTAAAATCAAATAATTATTGAAAATATATTGTTTTTGATTTTATTGTTTCAAATTACATAATAGACGGATTGTATACACTCTTTCATCATAGAATAAGTACTGCTGAGGAAAACAACCGGCTTTTAAATATGAATTTTCTTTATTAAATCATCGATTGAGCTCATCAAGTTGTTACTTATCGAGATCTAAATAATATTGTTGATATTTCATTGTAGGAGGGACTTTTATTAAAACCAATAATACCGTTTCGTAGAATTCTTCAAGTTTTATTTGGCACAGGTACTGCAGAGAATATTTTTGAGAAAGACGACAAATGAACTTAGAAACATGTTGGGATTTTTCGTAAAACTATTCATTGTAACATCTCTTATTTAATAAAAAATACTAACACACATCGAGCAGACGAAGCCTTTTCAATCTGTTGAAACAGTATGGTTTCTTATGAAACAAATGAAATTACTTATTTCATTTCTCTTCATAAAAACGATGTTAGAACACAGAAAGCCAAGCATTATAAAAGTTACTGGACGTAGATCCCATAGATCAGTTAATAATCGAGTGAGTCTTTTTCTGTACACATCTCTCTCGTTTTGTCAATCGATTTCATTCAGAAAAAATGTTTATCGAGCAGCAAAGCGGCAAGATCCAATCGTGTTATTCATGTTAAAATTGGGCTATCGAAAGGTCAAAAACAGATATTTGTATCACAGAATGAATCACACAGATCATTATCAACATCAACTGAGTTGATAACAACAAATCATCCATCACCAATCTCTCTAGTAAACCATCTAGAACTAAAAAAATACAGTTTATTAACTTATAACGTAGATGCAGGTGAAAACTGAATTATCAGATGGAAAAGGAACAACAAAAGATTATCACAAAATATCAAAACGAAACAAAAAGACAAAGTAAATACTATGCAAACAAAATATATCTGTGAATAAAATCAACTAGTCTTTCACATTAGACGATTGAGGCCTTGTTTAGTTATATCTTTAATAATTGGTATTCTCGCTGCTGTAGTAATTGCTGCTGTTTTACTGACTATCTTCCTAAAGCCTAGAATGAGAACTGCATCAGCAACAGGTTAGATACTACACTGCTTCATTTCGATTTCTATTAGATTTATAGTCGATATTCCTGTACTTCGATGGAATAAGACTGGAATTACTGTTGCTGGACTAGGAGGCAGTCCAAGTAATGCTATTGATCGACTTTGGGAGCCGCTCGATGCTATTTTAGATTATGCAGATAATATTTATGTTGCTGATTTTCAAAATCATCGAATTCAAAAATTTTTACGTGGTAGTTTAGTGGGTCAGACAATAATTGGTACGGGAATAGCTGGTTCATCTCCCAATCAATTGTATAGTCCACTTCGAGTGATAATGGATTCGAATGAAGATTTTTATGTGTCGGAATGGAGTAATCATCGAATACAGTTTTGGCATAATGGGGCCAGCTCAGGAATAGCTGTAGCGGGCATATCAGGTCTGCATTTTTATAATAACTATAAAGATAGTTATCGAAGCCTTTTATAGGTTCTCCTGGAAATGCTAACAACCAATTTAATCGCACTTATGGTATTGCTTTGAATCCAACATCTAATGCACTTTATATAGCGGATCATTATAATCATCGTATCATGTCTTACAGTAAAGGTGTGAATAATGGTACATTAGTATTTGGTGGTTTAGGATCAGGGATAGCTAATACTCAGTTATCGTTTCCCATAGGTTTACTCTTTGATGCATATTCAAACAATTTGATTATTGCAAATGCTGGTGGTTGCAATATTGTTCGATATACATTTGGCGCAACCAATTGGCAACGCATTGTTGGTGCTATCAATGGAACTTGTGGTTCGACATCAACACTTTTGAATTCACCTCATGACATGGCATTTGATCCAATGGGTAATTTATATGTTGCAGATAGAAATAATCATCGTATTCAGTTTTTTAATGCTGATCAACTGAATGGAACAACGATTGCTGGAATTACAAGTTCAGTCGATAATAACGCTACTACACTCAATGCACCTTCTTCTGTTAAACTTGACGGACAGCTAAATCTTTATGTCGCAGACAGACATAATCATCGTATTCAAAAATTTTTACGTTATTAATCCCGAACATCTAATCATCATATTTTATTTTTCTATGTAATATGACACAAACTATTAAAATCGAGTATGTTCTGAGAGGTATCAAGATTTGTATCAATACTTGTTCTTGTAAATAAAGACTTTAAAGAAAATTTTCCAAACAGTTGACATGGTTTTGATAAGTGGATCAAAAAATTTCTTTATCTAGACGTTTTTTTCCATAAGAAAATAGTTTCATTGCTCAAAAGAACAGTGATAAATAATAACTCATAGGCATCTTATTTCTATTTGTAAAGCGAATGGAATAAAATGAAATACCGTTGATTAAAGGACGTTTCATAGAAAAATTGATTATTGATTCATCAGATTCAAGTGAATCGAAATTTCTTTACCTAAATTTAAAAATTAATTACAAGAAATCTAAGTGAAGATGATATTATAAGTTAGAAGTATTTTTGAAAGAAATTAATTAATGTATTCTTTTATATGATTCAGATATGTTGTTGAAATAATAACTATATATTAATTCTCTAGAACTCCTTGTCATAGAAAATCAGCATTGAGAATCAACTCGAATTTATCGTAGTCTTTAGTTTGAATAGATGAATTATAGTTCATTTGGCTGACATTTTATTGTCCATCATGTAATAAAGATTTAACACTATTACTTGGTAATTATATATTTGAGATAAACATCTTACGTTATGGTATTGGATAAGTTTATTTATTGTACAGATATAAAGTGGCGGAAAAAAGTTTAGCTAGAGAGCTGCGGGTTTCACCATTCGAAAGAGCCTGTTTTACTGCGTATTTTCATGAATTATTCAGCAATATGGATTGATCATATCATAATCCGTCCAGGATTTTCAAAATAACTGCTCTTTCTTCCTAGAAAGTTTTCTTGCTAACTTTTACCAGAGGCCATCGACTATGCATTACTCATCGACAAATAATCTCCAACTCTTATTGTTCGTGTGCTCTTTAAACACGTATTGCGTTTTTCGCGCTTTCTTTCTTTCTTCTTTTTCACTCCGTGCTATTTCAATCATTCCTCTCGATGAATGTGAAACGTTGATAATGGCAAGATATGAAAGAAAAAGGAATGTTTCACAAGAGAGAATGCGAAGCGTATTTTTTATTACTGTTTTGTTTCTTATTCGTTTTTGTGTGATCGTCTCAATCGCATCCGATTAAGAGAATTTGTAGTAAAGACGTTCTATGAAACCAATAACAAGAGCAAGACATGTCGTCGCTTTGATGAGCAATTTCATCGACAAATAAAACGTGAAACTGTTGCAGATATTATTGATCGGTTCGAAGAAAATGGTACGGTTGATGATAAAAAGCGATCAGGTCGGCCAGCTATCGCTAGAACACCAGAAAACAAAGCTGCTGTTAAATCTGTTTTCTCTAACGATCCCACAACATCAACAAGGCGTGCTGCATCCGAGCTAGGGATATCGAGAAGATCGATTCAGCGTATGTTATCCGACTTGCATTTACACCCTTACCGTCCCCGCTTAGTTCAACAGGTAAATGATGATGATCCTGATCGAAGGATTGAATTTTGTGAAAAACTTTTGGCAATGATTGAAGAGGATAACAGCATTCTCGATAACATTATTTGGACAGATGAAGCAATTTTCAAGCTTAATGGGCACGTTAACAGGCACAACTCAATTTACTGGTCATCCGAGAATCCTCGAATTGATATTGAAAAAGACTTCAACGTATCTGGTATCTGTGTTTGGATAGGCATATCATCAAATGGTATTATCGGTCCATTCTTCTTTGATTCTAATGTCACTGGTGAGAGCTACGTAGAAATGTTACAGAATTATTTTCAGTCCGCGGTCGATGACTGGCTGGATCTAAACGATCTCTGGTATTTGAAAAGTCACTCAATTTATTTTATTCAAAAAGACCAAAAGATGAACGAAAATCTTATTTTATTCATGTGGATATCTACGAAAGAATATCATTCAAATATCGAGCAAGTTATTTATTTACAATTGATTTTCCATTTTTACCTGTAAATCTTGTCCTAATCGTCAATGTAGTTTTCATGGTAAATGTATCTTTTATTGGAATAATCGTAGAGATGTAACATTATGTATTGGTCTATCTGCTTCAAATCGTTCGATCTGTGTTTGTCCAATGAATCGTCTCGGTGTTCGATGTGTCATCAATGATCCTAAATGTTCAACAAATCGAAATGAAACATGTCAAAATGGTGGTCAATGTCTAGCTAATAATGATATTTCCATTCAACGACCATTTTTTTGCATATGTTCCAAAGGTTTTCATGGAGATTTATGTCAACAATCGGATTATCGTTTAAGTTTCTCATTTGGAAAAGAGATTAACATTCCATCATCTATTTATATCTATGGTTTTGCATTCCAAACAACGTTTGTTGAAAGTAATCCATGAGATAAACTAGGTCGAGCAATGATATACAAACGAATTTCTAGACAACGAAATTTAGTTGAACTATCGTTGAGAGATTCATATCAACTGATTTTCATCGAAGATATTTTCAATAAACAAATGTATTTAATTTGAAATGTGTCTCAAAATGTGATGACAATTATCACTTGGTCAGATCGTTGTTTAAACTTAATGAAAATAATAAATCTCACTGAATTCAATTCATCTGATCCT
>Ga0209922_102125_pt1 | contig 17799 bp, 11 predicted proteins | sample ThiBiot_500_biof_FD_183946 | JGI IMG/M metagenome (GOLD analysis project Ga0209922, IMG submission 183946) | Wastewater bioreactor microbial communities from Cape Town, South Africa - Thiocy_expt_500_biof (SPAdes) | ecosystem: Engineered > Bioreactor > Thiocyanate-remediating > Anaerobic-Aerobic ...
TCGTTTTATTGCCTGATTGGTTGGCAATTTTATCGTTATGCATTCTAATTGGTCAGTGAAACGTCGTTTTCTTTTTCTCTTCTTTCTTTTTTTTTCTTCTTCGTCTTCGTCTTCTTCTTCTATTACTACTGATGATGATTTCTTATTTAGTACGCAAGCTTTTTTCTTGTCTATTACATACACATCAAATTTCTTCTTGCCATTTTTTTCTTCTTCAACTTCATCCCACTTTTCTCATTCGATTGCTAAGATGACGACAACGTAGTAGATCAAATTTCAAACACACACACACACACATGCAGTCAGGCAAACCAACGAGAGAAAGATATTTGATCTAGCCTATTCTCTCTCTCTTTCCCTCATTCTTGCAAGTCTAGAGTCAACGGATAAGAAACTAGTGCTGGTGATGATGATGATGACGGATAAGCATCGTAATTAAAACGTCAACCACTCGTATGGGTATTCACGCTTCGATTTGTAATTGCAGAAGAAGAAAAAAGAAAAATGACGAGAAAGAGCCGGCCTGAAGATTACCATGTCTAATCACAAAGCGGCACAAACATACGCAGCAGGTGCAAAATATGGAGAAAGAAAAAAGATAAAACAAGAGAACATGTACGCATCATTTGAAAATCAATTATGATCTTTGTGCGAGAGAGTTTGTCGGTAAAATTAATTGTATGATCACGGTTTCTCTCTCTCTCTCTCTCTTTCTCTTATCAATCGAATCTATTTTAGTTTTGTTTTTCATTTAAAATCGTCAAGCATATTCAAATTAGACAGGTGTTCAGAAAAGAATAGAAGCGGGCGAGAGGCATCCTCAATTAGACACTGAGAGACGTACTTCGTTCTCTTCCAATCATCAATGCAACGAAAGAAATTTGATCTACTTCAAACAGACACGAGGCTTTAAAAAATGCAAAAGTTTTTTTTTCTTCTTCTTTGCATGATAAGTGGCATGAGAAAAGAATACACCTTTATCGATCGTGTGTCGTTAAATATTGGCGACAAAATCGACCGTTCTATTTTCTATTGTTTTGTTTGGATTTATCAACATTCGATATGTCTTTTGTATGCAGTTTATTTTCTATATACACACAACTCTTAAGTAAAAGCAACAATGATCTGTTTAGATTCTCAACTAAATCAACTTTTGTTTGACTATGAAGAAAAGAGAAAGAATTTCGATTAGTTTCATGGATTAGAAGTAGAACGATGCGATTAGTCTAGACTGTTATTGTGATAGTATGCATATGATTTTGTTTCTATTTACTAAATAGATGTAACTCTTTAGCGAAAACGAGCTTTGAAATGGCGACATCTGCGAGTAGAAAGATTAATTAGGAATATAGAATGATCAATTTGTTCAATATGAAGATATCTAATTACGATTTAACTTACTGTATGTACGCGTACTTTACAATTTGACATTTTCATACATGTAAAAGATGTTTGTTTTTTGTCACAATTATCCATTCGATCGATGTTGTATGTGAAATAAAAAAAAATCAGTCGTAGAAATTCATCATCAATGATCTATCTTATTGTGAATCGAGTAAGAAGACAAAAAACAATACAACATTTCTCGTTTTCTATCTTACATCATAATATCCGTCGTTTTTTCTCCCATTCTTTTGTATGCATATACACCCTCACACACGCACACACACACACCAGCTAACAGCATATGTCTCAGTGATGCCAATCACTTTTTTCTCATCTTGTTTACTTGGAACGATCATTGTTCGTATCATCACTGATTCCGTGCGGTGTATAGATGCGTCTTGTTTGTATTACTCTTTTTCTAGTAACATGCCATTTGAATCTCTAACTAATACAAATCTCTCTTTCGATCTATATCGAGAGAGGAAAAAAACGAGACAAGAGTAGATAGATAATCATAATTCAGCTGGTGATATCATGTATACATAAGAAAAGCAAGAATCAAACGCTAATCATAATCATTGGGATTGTATTGTCACTGATAATCTTTGCTGTATATCTCCATAGACGACGTATGTGCATTCCACATTCAAGGATTGATAGAAGCAAAATAATAACAAATCTATATTGATGAGAATATTCACTTGTTTATACAAGACATACTAGTGATGCACATAGGAACGCATGTGTATGTGTCAAATTTTGATTTACTTCGATTTGATAAGGGTAATCTATTGTGAAAGAAAAATATCGACAATTGTGCACTTTTGCTAAAGATTTGCTAATCAATTAGAGAAATAAACATCGATGCTATGAATTCGTTGGAAAAAAAATGACTTTTTGATTTGATTTTTCTCTTATCAGAGATATTGAACAATACATTTTTCGTAAATGTCTTGACATATTCATTGATGAGAATATTGTCGTTCTGAAAACAATCGAGCCTATTTTTTGCTTGTGGCAATGATATTTCATATTTTATAGGATCCATTTGCTTTCTTCTTTGCTCTCAATCGTGATACGCAATTTTGACATTTCAAAAAAAACAAATCGAAGCAAAACTAATTCAAACATTTTCTTTTTTTCTATCGATGAAAAAAAACACAGGCTAAAATAGTTCAAAAACTCGATGGTTAAAATAGAATTTTCTTCTCGAATCTTTATTGAAATGTCATCTATCTCCTGAAGGTTAACTCCTGTCGTGCATAGGAAAGGTTGATTTTCGAAGAAATTCTTATCAAGTTTTTTTTCGTTGACGACAACGAATTCTTACAGATGTAGATAGATTACCTTCTTAATTATCATCATTAAAATAATGTAAACCTTATGAATCTAATCGAACACGAAACAAAAAAACATCGTCTGAATACGCGCATGTCGACGATTGACTTCTAACGCTATCTGTCATGCAATAGATACTGAATGGAGATCGTTCTAGTCCAATGTTATTCGAAATAATCCACGTCGTCTGTCTTCTTAATTCTCCTAAAGTTCATTCTGCTTTTTTTTGTGTTGCTCTCCCGAAGGATTCTAATCATGATAGGTGATACAATTTTAATTATTTTTATTTCAATTGCTACTGCACTTCTTGGCGAAGGTGTGTTGTTTGGAATTGTTTAAACAAAATGAATTTCATATATTCGATTTAGGTTTAACATGGCTTCTTGTCTATCGTACAGAAAAATATCAACGATTAAAAGGTGAAGTCGAAAAGGCGAGTAAAAAACGTAAGTGAAGTTCAAGTTATGAATTGATTTCGATGGTAAATTTGGCTTTTAGTTGAACGACAAAAAGAAACTGTTAGCGAAGCTGCAGATAAAGTTCAAAAACGCAAACTTGGTTTGTTGAGAATAGATTTTATTTTATGAATTTATTAATGTTTCTTTTCGTTGATTTAAAATAGAACGTCAAGAAGAAAAATTAAAAGTTAATAATCGTGATCTATCAATGGTTAAAATGAAATCTATGTTTGCATCGAGTTTTACATTTATGGCTTTACTCGGCATGTTCAATTCGATGTAAACGAAAGAATTCTAGTTTTCTTTTCGAAGAAAAATAAAAAGACGATTCTTTTAGTTTCGAAGGTCGAGTTGTTGCCAAACTTCCATTTGAACCAATTCCATTCATACGTGGATTGTCACATCGAAATCTCTCCGGAGAAGATTTTACTGATTGTTCGTTTATATTTCTTTACGTTTTATGTACAATGTCAATTCGACAGGTAATAATATGGAATTTTATTTTGAAAACAAAGTCTATTGAGATGTTTTATTTAGAATGTGCAAAAAATTTTTGGTCTTGCACCATCACGTGCTGCAAGTAAAGCATCAGGTGGCTTTTTCACTCCGCCCACCCAAATGTCTCAACGTTAAACACTTCAACTCAGTCATAATCTTACCAAAAAGAACAATTCTACCTATAACGTTCATTTTTTTTGTTCTGATTTTCATATTAAACAGAAAATAAATCATCATTTGTGTGCGTGTGTATGTGCGCGCATGTTTTTGTTCCTCTGACTGATTAGTATCAATGAAAATATTTGAATTCTATTTAGAAATATTAATGCGCTTAGATCAACATTTGTTTGAAGATTGAGAAGGCAAAATATAATATTTGAAATCTAAATATTTCCGCTAATAGATTCATTAGACAGACATAAAGCTCCAACATCCGATTGTCACTAATTAACATATAAGTACGAAACTTTGTTCACCTTCTGCACTACTCTTATATCAACACTATAGACACCCTTCTATATGTCACATAAGAATTCATTTTCTTTTCTCTTGCATTACTTCAATATCATGTTGTAATAATAATAATAATAATAATCTTCTTTCGAAATCTTGAGGCACACTTTAAGTTTCATGTATAATAACCTAAAGCTGATTGTAAAGAAGAAACATACGAGCGAAAGAACAACAATAGTTTGCTTTCTTTTTAATTCATGTTGAAGAGAGAGAGAAAAAAAAATGTGACCAGGTGTAAGTAAAGTATCTTTTTATCAGTCGAATATCACTACATAGAATAGAATAAGAAAGAAGATATAGAAAGATAGATAGAATTTAAAAAAAGAAAGAAAGAACAAAGTACTTCAATTCTATTTTGACAATATAAGCAAGAAAACGTGTGTCAACAAAAGCAAATAAGAGACGAAAAATTATTTTATCTTCGATTACAGTTTGCGTATACACTTGAAGTTGAAAAGACGGACTGATGTTATTTGGCAATGTACAAATCATGGTTAGTTCATCTGATGTGAACGATGCAGAGAATCAACCTCGATCAGGTAGTAGTAGTAGTACTCAACAAAGAGGAAGAAGAAAGAACGATGACAAAGGAATGTGAACTCTACAGTTTTCTTTTTTTCTTTCTCTCTCGTTGCCTTTTTCTTGCATCAATGGACAGGAGTGTGCATTGACACAGGTTCCCTCTCTTTTTTCTATTGTATATTTATTTTGACAAGTGGAATGCCGAGTGTGAAAAAGTTTATAGGACAGATTGTCTTCTAGGTGCCGTTTTGTTTTTTTGCGAATACTTGAGTGTAAGAGAAAAAGTTTGTCGATTTGATTGACACTCCTCATGCTGAGGTCGTTTTATTTATTATGAATAAATTTTCATATTCAACAACACTTTTGATATTCTAAAGTATGAGTTTCTTTTCATTTTTCGTCTTATGCAATCATTTATATTCATGTTATTTCGATCAGATTGACACATTGATCATTCGTTTTTGATTTCGGAAATCATTTATTTTGAAAGATTTTATATACGTATGACAGTAAAGCGACCGGAAATGATAGGAAAAGAAAAAAAAACTATATATGTAGATATAAAACGTAGACTAGACTAATTAACGAGAAAAGTCTTTGACAGACAAAAGAAATTAACATTCATTTTGATCATTAATCGTTCTTAAACAGTCCGTACCTTTCATTTTAATTGGTCTCTCCCTGCTGCGTATGTTCTCGCATGCAATTGACTGTTTATCTTAGTTCGTCTTTGTATTTAGAAGTTAAAATTCTATGCAAAAATAGTAATACGATTTTTTATCGACTCACATGATGTCTGAATTTAAATGCTACCATAGGGGTTATCTGTCACCGGTCGCTTTCTCTCTCTCTCTCTCTCTCTCTCTCTCGTTTTTTCCTCTTCGTCTTTCATTTATTTAATAATCGCTTCTGCAATGATGATGATGTATGGGTCTATGCATACGATTCAATGTGTCTAAACGAGCGAGAGCATTGTCTCGCCTATTATACCTGTCTTTTTTTCCTTTTCTTCTTCTGCTTCTGCTTCTTCTTTTTGCTTTTCCGCTTTTATAACGTAGATTATTGTTTCTGTTTTATGATTTAACAGATTGTATGTCTCTAACGATATGAAAGTCCGGTTTGGAAGTGTTACTTCCACAAGAAAGAATTAACACTTTTAGTTTCTCCATTTCTCTTTCAAAAAAACACACACACACACACTTTTATCGAAAGAAGAATCATTTGCATGTGTTCAATCTGTATTTGTTGTTTGTCTACAAATGTGTAAATAGATCAACTATTCGAAGGACATTAGACAGAGAATAGAAATAGTTGTCGTATTAATTATACTACTGACGTTTGAATAGAAGGTAAAAAGTTCAATTTAACCCACAATTCATTTGTATGTATACATGAAAAAGGATGATAGCATTCTCGACGTAGTTTTTTTGCCTTTTCTTTTGTGTTCATTGTAACTAAATCAATCGTGTCTTTGTTCTTTCGTTTCATATTCATTTCAAATGAACAATCTATTGAGTTAATAATACATCTATACTGTTATTTTGTTTTCTTTTTCTCTTGTTCTAGGTCCTACACCGACCAATTTCAATTGCGATACAATTCGACGATCGGCATCCATGGCTGAATTAACTGATTATTCTGATAATAGTCTTTATTCGTCGATGTCGAATGAACATATACTTTTTGCTAGTACACTTCGCAATTGGTCCGATCCATTACTTCAAGGTCAACAATCATCACCTGTTATTCTCTGTCCACGTTGTGTTTCGTGTAAATGTGAATCATTGAAAGATCTTCCTCATTCATCGACACTATCCACTCATCATCTATATCACGATCCAAATTGTCCTAATTTTCGACAACATGAACGATCGAAAACATTAAGTCGACAAAGTTTAATCAATAAACCAAAACGTCGTGCTAATTCTTGTGAACCTATCCTACCATTTACAACAGCAACATCGATGAATCCTTTGGAAAACCTCCAACGAAAGAAATCGGTTTCACGAATACCCGTTCGAATATCTTCAGCAACATCATCAACAAGTATTACAACAGCTAGTGAACATTCAACAACATCATCAAATGCAGAAAATATGTATTCGAAAAAATCGAAAATCCCTCGACCTATAACGAAATCAAATTCATTTTCAACACATCCAATTCTCTCAAGTAGCGAGGACGATTTAGATCAAGATAGGTATGATAAATGAATTCTTTCTAAAAATACCATCGGAAGTTGTCAGTTCCTTATACTTTTTTAAATTAGGAGAAAAAAAACTCTGACATTCAGTTTATTAAACTACATCAGAAGAAAAGGATGCGATGTGCAATGATATTTAGAGATGAAAGAAGACATCGAATTAATTAAATTTAATAGAATAAAACAAAAAAGAAAAGGCTTCTCGATCGAGAAATTAAGTTACTAAAAGATAAAAATGATATTTACTGGTATACTTGAGTTTATTTCAGCAAACATACAAATACTAAATCAATATGCATGTTTTTCGATGAATACAAGCGTCGTAGTCATAATCTATACTTTCCTAGACGAACCGAGAGGAGAAAAAAAAGAGATTTTTTTTTTCATAAAATCGAAGTTAATATTCCTCTTCTCCTTGATAATGTTTTATGGTTTCATACATCGAGCCAGTCATTATGTATTTACGCATATGCATAAAGCATTATTCCGGATCTATATTTCGAAGGACTCCGCCTATCGAACATACTCAGGCGAGAAAGTAAGAAAGAATTGAGATAACAAAAACATAATAAATTCCACAATAAAATCATTTGAAGTGCATTACATATTCATCGACATCATCGGATTTCAATATCTGAACTGAATTTAAAGACAAAGAAGACATAAGATTTAGTTTTTTTTCTGTTAAAGTATCCACTTTTTTTCCTACTTTGCATAGTTTCAAGGTGAACAGCAGTGTAGACACGTCTTTGCACTATAGACACTTGAAAACTTTTTAAGAAAGAAAAAGAAAAACGAATTTTAACATACAAATATACATACATATTTTATTTATATAAAAAAAAAACTTTCAATCCATTACAAATTTCTTTTTCTCATTCTCATTATTTCGGATGAGTTCGTTCGAACAATATTCGTATCATCAAGTAATACAATCTTCTTTCACGATAAACATTCATTGATTTCCAACAGGTGTTCAATTTTGTAATCATCTTCGATTTTTTTCTTCTGTGTAATTTCAGTCTTAACGAAGATGTTTATCAACAAACATTTCCCATGTCGAACTACGAACAATCATCGAGAAAGAAAAAGAAAACCTCGCCAACATTAATGCATTGTACCACAGGCAATTCCAATGATCTTGACGAAGAATTTATTTTGAAGAAGAAGAAACCAATGACAATAAATTCGTCCGATAAACGCCAACGAAAATATTGCCCAAAAGAAGGTAAAATTTATTCAGTTTCATTACGTATAAAAAGAAAATACGATATTCGAAATACACCCTTAAACATATGTAAAGTCATATGAAAGAAAAACATCTGTACAGACATTGTGTCTCAATCAATTTAACATGATTTAAATCGTAGTCATCGAAGAAAACGAGTGTCGATTCATGTTTTTCTAAGCAGATTGAATTCCGTTACTCTGATCAACTTTCAATTCCTTTCTCGTTGTGTCTGTTAAAAGTATATATGTATGCACATAGAACATGTCATTTATAAAAACGACGGCATCATGTCTCACTCGTATACAGTCACTGCAATATTTTGCACACTTGTATTTTTTTTTCTGTTTTCACATTCAGATCTTACCTGAATGAAATGATACAATATTTTCTTTCTGTTGACTGTCAAATTAATCGAATGAAATAGTCATTTTCAATGACAAAACTATATTATTGCTTTGGAACAAACTGGATTTTATGTAAGTGTATCGTATAACATATTTCTTTCTCTAATCAGTTTCAAGTGGAAAATTAAGCAAAAAGAAAGAAAGAATGAATGAATAAAAGTAAAAAAGTGTGCATATGCGTCTCACGCTGCGTTAGATAGGATGTATGTATGCTAATGTGTTATTTCGTCATCTGCTCATAAGTAGATTGTCAATGATTGAAAGTAAAAGAAAATAGGTGGAGGCGTGAGAAGTTTAGTGAGCAAATATAGTTCAATATTTGACACTCACGATTGCAAGAGACAAAAAAAAAGTACGACTCGCTTGTCATCTGCTGTTGATTTGAGAATAGAAAGTCATTTGTCGATGATCAATTTCAATCCATTAGAGATTTCTTAGTAATTAAACAGAAAATCGATTTCTTTCCTTTTTTTTCTAATCAACTTTATACACCTCGAGATCATATTGTGAACGTAGAAAACACAAAAGACGAACTTCGATTCGTAATTAGTGAGCGTAAGCGCGTGTGGACATAAGTCTCTTATACACTAGTTGACAAAAGACGAAGAAGGAGAAGGAAAAAAAACGGGGAACGACGAGTGAGTAAAGAAGAAAAAAAGAACGTATGCGGTGGACAATGATCGGAGTACTGCGTATAATGCATACATTTCTTTCTTCGCTTTCTCCTTCTCGTTTTTTTTGCTTCTTCTTGTTCTTGTTGATGTCATTACACAGTAGGCGGCAACAACGACAAAACGAATACTATTACTTTGCGTACGTTAGATTCGATACATAAGATTTCAATCGAAAGGCATAGATGATGCTGTTGTTGTTGTTTTACTTAAACGCAGTGTTATATCATCTTCAAGTGCCATTAGGCAATTGATACTATTTATTCGGACACATTCTCTTTTTCATTCAATTCAAAACGAATAGTAGTACAATTGTTCATTTTTAATTTCGAATATGCTACCATCGATTGGCACATTCGTTAATAAGACAATTCATGTCCTACGTGGTGAGTACGATGACATATATTAATTATCATTTTGAGTTTTTTTTTAACTTTTTGAGTTCAATTTACACGAAAAAAAGAGAGAGAGAGATTGCAAATCTAACTGACGAGACAATAGAAATGACATTTGATAAAAATCTTTTTTCTTAAATATACGTATGTCTATTTTAAAAGATGAGTTATTATCAATTGATGAACTCATTTGATGTATAATTAACAATTATAGATCAAATGTCAAAATAGGACAAAAGAGAAAACGAAAGACAAAACATGCAAGTGTCAAATGTTTTTTTTATTGTCTATTATGAGGACGTATTTAGATCATATTACGAGTGAAAAGTGTGTTCAGATCGAATAACTAAACTTTCGAAATAATATAATCAACCTCGAAAACAGATAGATGATCTCTATTGTTGACTGAAGGCGAATGATTTAATCAATCGGATATGTTTAGATAGTAGTTGTAAGAGTAACATTATCATCATCATGTAAGTCAATTTGATCCTCGAATAAACAAAACTATCTTTGTTTTAATACATAATCGATAATGCACGAAAATCGAAGACATTGTTTTCTTCGTGTACGTACGTTAGACTGAGATTCATTTCTAGTGATTCTGACCTAGCTAGATTCTTTGTTCCTACGACAATTGAAAGAAAACATTATCGACATGATACTGCATATCGAGTCATTTCTACGTGCTTCTTTCATACGAACTAGTCTTTAATTAAAGACAAACTATTGTTCTTGTTATTCTAACGATCATTGAATAGATTCGTTTCTCCGTATAATCCATCCAGTGACTTCTGTTGCCTGCATGTTTAACCACAAAGAAAAGCATCTTGACTATCATCGTCTTGTTGACTTTTTCTCTTTTTATTGTTCGAACCATTCAGTTTCTTTTTCCTAATTGAATTTAAGTTGACGACTCGAGACTACTCGAATATTATTGACAACAGAAAAAAAGTGTTTGCATTTGCCTACATAAGATTGGGCATCTGATGCATTGCATTATTCCATATTCTAACCTTGTCGTGTCATTTGCTTGAAAATTTCACTGAAAATTTTATGCACATATGCGGTAACAAACATATCCAATTGATTCCATTATGAGATGATGTAAGAATTCTAGTTGTCAAGGTTCAATATGCATATTTCATCTGTTTGATATGTCTAGCTTTTTTTTTCATTAACTGATAGAGTAAAGTGATATTTCAATTTTGCTTGATGAATATATACACATTTATTAACCGATGACCATGGACGGAATGTCGTATATCAATATAACCTTGAATGTTACACTACTGAACATGTATCAATTGAGTCGAATCATTATCACTCTTACAGTAGATTAACTGTTCGACTTTTTTTTTCTCATTTTTCTTCCTCTCGCACTTTTGATATGTAGTATCGCATACTAGGATCAAGGTTATCTGTATTCTTATTGAATTTTGTTCTCGTTTTTCTTTTTCGTGACAATCAGGCCGTCAATCAAAATCGAAAACTGTACCAGCAACGACATCGGTTATAAACGACCTGTCATCCAGTACTTCTTCTTCGTCGTTTTCGTCATCGACACCGTCTTCATCATCCTATTCTCAACGTTCATCGTCTTCAAATCAATTGAGAAAAAAGTCTCGTCCATATCGACTAGCTTCACCTTCTCAAAATCAACAAATTCCGGCGCTTTCGGATGATTCATTATCCGAACGTAGTGAACAATTAGATCGAAAACGTCGTCCACGTTCTGATTACATTTCTTATGAGTCCATACCACGTTCAACACGTTTCGATTCATCTCCAACACGAACATCACAATCAGCCTTTTTAACTGATTTACAAGATAGTCATCATTCAAAAAAACCTTACGGTTTAACTAAAAGTTCAGTTTATGCTTGGAAAAACAGTCCCAAGAAGAACGACGAACGTGATCTAACTAAATATCCTACATATTCCATTGAAAAAATTCCACCTTCAATCAATAAACGTCGACGTTCAGCACCAATTTCATCTCGTCACATTGTTCTACAACGTGGTAAACTCGACTATTGGGATAATATGAAAACATTGCCTGATAATCTGCTCACAACATCATGCCAAAATTATACAGGTTCAGCATCGAATTTACTTTTGCCAACTTTAGGAAATTCACATCGAGCAAATCCTAATGGAAATATCATATCAATTACAACGACAAAACGTCGTCAACCATCACTATTAAATCAAAGTCAAAACACCGAATGGAATATCGAAGGTGATGGTAAACAAGTACGTTATCAAAATTTAAAATGGTACAGTGTCGAACAATTACCGAATGAAAATCGATCGACAATTAAACCACGAATTAAACGACGATCAGTTCAACAAGCATCGGACAGTGCAACTGATACAGCATCATCAAGTGAACAACATCATCAATCATCACCACCGATTCTCGAACGAAAAAGTAATTTAAACAGCAACAAAAGGAAAAGATAAGAATCGATAAATATAATTAGGAGTAATTTAATGTTCAAACAAAAAAAGGTCTTTTTTTATGTTATATAATAACAGATTTCATATCCGTAGGAGTAATGTCAATATTTATTAGAACTATTTTTTCAAGGTTAAATAACAAATTTTATCTTTTTTTACTGTCTATGAGCTATGTACTATTTATTAGATTGAAGAAAATGTCTTTGTACGAGTTAGTTTGACATAGTCGTTGTCTATTATTTCCTTTTAAATCTTTCAAACAACAACAACAAGAACGAACAAACGAATTTTCTCAATGTTAACTAAGAAAACATTGTAAAAACGGACAAGTTTATAAATGATTGAGAGTTTTACATTCTCATGATATTTATCTCATCGTCATTAATTCATGTTCGTCAAATAGAGAAAGAAAATTTTGTCTCGTTTGCATTGATCTTTATTAATCGCTCGATTTCCGTTTATCGGTATTGACTTAACAAAATAATACCATAAATCGATCATTAATAATAAAAAAAAACGAGAGAGTAGGAGAGGCAACTCTCGATTCAATTGTTCTATTAATCATTTCATTTTGTTTTTTTTGTAGTCTATGAAAATCTTCCAATGAGTAAACAAAACGGTGCAAATATACCCGATTATTCATCATTTCATCGTGAAATCAATGATACATCGTCTCCAGTTCATCATAACAACGACGACGACGACAATAAGGAAGAGAAAAATAATTTAAATCAGTCATCATCATCTTCTTCTTCTGCATCATCGAAAAAAGCTATTCCACAATTTGAAACAACCATACCTGATAAAACTAAACTGAATTCCTACGCAAGTACAGATGAAGATGTTGATGAAGTCAATTTAGATTATCCCGAAGATATCAATCAATCAACACAGATCTATCGTGATCGATTGAATGCACGTGTCAATAATCCCGAGCCGACATTTACACGTTCGAGAATCTTTTCAACTGAATTTTCTCAAACACATGACTCAGGCGTTGATATTCTCAGTGAACAAAAACAATCGCAGATTAAAATCGATGTTCAATCATCCGAACAAACAACGAATCAAAATCTGTCCGATGACTCACTACTCGATACTGAACCGCCCGTACTCATTCAATCGGATGAGCCTACTTTCAAAATTCCCATGAATAAAACCGATAAATCAGTTTCTCTATCCGATGAAAGTGATTACGCTAAGAACTATCTTACAGCTCGATCGGATCAACAAAAACTGCCAACAAATACAAGCGAACAATATTATTCTGCTGAAAGTGAATTCAATACTTCAATAACATTGCCAACCAATGAACAATTAAGTAGTTATGAATTAGAAGATATTCAAGATGAAGATGTCGATGAACAAATTCCATCACAAACAACTATTCTTCCAAATTCGACGTCAACAACAGAAAATCAAGGTGAAGCGCCAACATTTGGTGATTGGATTGATCAAGTTTTTACGACATTTCTCGCTGAAACAAATCAACAATCGTCATCGACGTCAACAAGTCGTTCATCATCAATTGTTTCTATTCATACATCACAAAATACACTTGATACATTGTCTTCACCGACATTGACTGTCATTGAAAATAGTCAAAAAACTAATCAAAATCTCACGATTATTTCCAAAACACCGATTGTATTCGACGAAACTAATTCACAACATCGTCGTTCATCATCATGGCCAAATAGTGAACACAATATCGAAGGTAAACGTTCACATCGAACATTATTTTGTTATTTTTCTTCACACAATTCCTTTGAGATCAAGGAAAAGAAAGAAAGAAAGAAAAAACGAGGAGAAGAAGAAATATATACGAGCGAGAGAGCACAGCTGCTAACATTTCAAGGCTGCAATCTGACGACAACTAGAGTTCAAATATATGTTTTTGTCATCGTTTAGACATCACTTCAGACACAAATTTCAACAATGAAATAACATCCCAAGCAAATCGAAATTCACCTTCGAATCAATTCAATCATGAAAATACAAATAGACGATTATCAGCATCATCGACTTCGAGTAGTAGCAGTAGCAGTAGTAATAACGACGAAGGTAAGTTTTTTTCTTATTTTTTGTTATTCCAACTAAATGAGTAACAGGAATCGAATAAAAAAGAAAAAAAAATGAGAATAAGAAAGAGGAAAAAATCCGTGAGTGAGAGCCGCTTCCTTTCACTGTCAATGTGTATACGATGGTGTGTTCGTTCTTTCATCAAAATACGGTGAGAGAAAGAGAGAAAACGAAGAAGAAGAGAAGAAGAAGAAAAAAAGTGCACTAAATGCTTTTTTTTCTTCTTCGTCTTCTCTTCTTTCTTCACATATTTTTTTTCCTGAAAAGACAGACGGACTGTTCAACAATGGAGGTCAACCGTTGGCATAAAGTAAGAAACACAAAAATAGAACTTGAAAAGAAAGACTTGTTTTAAGTAAACACTAAAGATTAATCAGAAGAAAAAATATAATTAGTATCTTCATCATTTGCTTTTCAAAACGTACTCTTTAATAAAAGAAAAGAAGAAAGTATTAGTACACCCACGTTTGCGTATATATTCATACGCGGGGACTCATCATAATCGATTTAACATTCATATATGAAGAAAAAAGTATATATTGTTCAGTGAAATGAACGTTTATCGGACCGTTGTTTTCAATCAAAGAGCGCAAGCCGATAAACGACGAACGTAGGTTTTGTTAAACATACCTGTAGATTTTTTTTTGGCTTACTCTCATTGTCTGACAATGGCCAAAATAGACATAGAGTAAACCATGCGAAAGTACTTGAACAATAGTGTATATTAGGCGAAGATGACCGGGGCGTCGAGAGAACACTTGAAAATGCGCACACATTTAAATACATACATCTATCTACTTGACTAAGCTAACCGACCTATGATGACGACAACAACAACTTTTTTTTTGTATTTGTATGATTTGTTTTGTCTTTTTCTAGAGGTGATTAATAAAGCAACAATCGACAACAACGAACAAAAGTCAATGAATTCACCTGAAAATCTCGAACTCATGCATTTTGATGACGATGAAAGTCATGACAATGCGACTAATAACGAAGCAGAACATGTGAATAACGATAAATATGCTGAAATCGACAACAAACCACTTGTGCAAATAGCTATGTCGGATGATTCATCGAATTTCGATAAATTTCTCTTTCGTGAACCACAATCAAATCAACATACGAATAGCCACGATTCATTACTTCAAGTCGATTACGATCATCATCATCATCGAGATCCAATTAATACAGCCACATCATCAACCGATGATCTATCGACAATGAATCATCTCTCAGCATCAGTTTTTCATTCGAAAGATTCAGCACTCGGCCTATCCGATGATAATTTAAATATTCCACAAACAAATCAATTTCAAACAACTGATGATGACGACGAACAAGAACAACGATTATCATCACAAACCACCGAAGACAATCTAAGTACGTTGTGTATTTGGTGAAAACGTTGAACTCATCATTTACAAATAAGTAATGATGCAATATCTATGAAATTGATTGCATTCATTTCTTACTTTTCAATCAAAAGAGGAGAGAAAAAGAAAATGAGCACATTTGTTGAACGTAAGGCGTGTCGATTTCTTCGAACTGGTTAAAATCGTATCGTTTATTTCTCAAAGGTTAAACATGTTGTTACGCATATTGTATATTTAATAGATAAACTATGAAGAAAAGAAAAGAAACGAGAAAAGATCAGCTGAAAGGACTTGAGTCGCGTGTGTACATTCGTGTTCAATTATCCTTGAATATTACTCTCATTTTTCATTTTATTTTTACTTTCTTTCTTTCGTTCGTTCTCTTATGTCAAGATCGTTAGACATATGCATACAGATACTGTCCATCTTCAACGTCTCATTCACATTCAATCTGATCCGATTGTGCTTGTTAACTAATCCTTCATCATGTCTCTCACTCAACCTAAAAAGTTCATTTCGCTCAATCGATCTTTCTCTTTAGATTTCGTTTCATAGATCTTTATATACATATATTTATATACATATATAAAATGACAGACTAATGAAGTATGTGCGTGTTGAAGAGATGTCGAGAGAATGAACTTTATGCATATATGTATATTTAGATGTATACGTTTAGTAAGTAAGAGAGCGAGAGCGAAAACGAGATGATATATAAACATATTAAAAACTATCAACAGAACAAACGTTTGCCACGCGAAGAAAAACAACATTGAAATCAGTTTAATAACACGATATCGTACGTTGTCGTGCGTGCGAGCGTACAATTGAGATGAAAGAAGAAAAAGAAAAACTTGATTATTTCATTTGCATTTAGTAAAAAAGAAGAATAAGAAAGTCGAATCCAGAGGGCTCTCTTTTTTCAGTTCTTTTATTTTTATCCTTAATATCTTATGTCAATATGCGTATACACAATAAAAAAAATCTTTATATTTACTTTTTTATTATTCTAGTCGTTGAAAATAATACTACTGTCAATAATCTCGATCAAAATGAATTGACATACGATCATAGTAATAATAATAGTATGATATCAATTGATAAACAACAGAATTTATTATCACCAACCTTTCAAACTGGTCACAATGAACGAACGATATCATCGAGTTCATCCGAACAACTCATACCAAGAGAAAAACAAACCGGTAATTAAAAAAGAAGAAAAATAAAATCCATGATTTGTTTTTTTCTGTCATGTTGTATAGGAATGTATTATCCGGCATTCGGAAGTCCGGCAAGCGTACGACTAGCTGAGAAATATAATTGCGAATGGTTACAAGATGTAACAACACCGCCTGCTCTTCAACGAACATCAACATCGATCGAAGACAATGAATCGTTAACAAATTCACGTGTTTTTCAACAGAATCATTCCATTGGCGATGACGATGAATTTGTTCTTACATTTCGTCATCATCTTCAACCAACATATTCATGTCCCGATCTATATTCTTCTGTTCAACGTGAACCATTACGTGAACGTTCATATTCACTAACAACACTTGATGCTTATGCACGTCTTAATATCACACGTGATACATTGGAACAAATGTGGCTGTCATTGCTCGATCTTGCTTTTAGTGATAAGGATGATCGAGAATTAGGAGAACGAAAATTACATCATATTATGAGTTTGTCCGATTCGTATTCGAACATAAATAATAGTGTTATTGAAAAATCACGTAGTCATGGTGATATATTTTCAAGCACAAATAGAACAGGGAAATTGAATACGAAAAAATCGAAATCATTCGATATAACATCGTTACCTAAACCATCGGCACGTGATGATTCAGCTAATGTTGGACTTTTACAAGGTGCAGCTATATCTGAACCGTTTGTTGATCGAATTGATATTGAATCGAATCATTCCGATACCGAACCAAATCTAATCGATATGGATAATGAAAGTGTAAAATCATTGACTCACGAAAATCCTCCATTTTCACCACCTTATTCTCCAACGCCAACATCACAACCGATGACTTCCGAACTTCCCGAAGAACAAATATCGACAATTGCCAAATCGACATCTATTGTTCATGAACCATTAGACTATGTTTTTCGTTATCCTCATCAATTGATGCGTAACGATGATGATGATGATGATTATTTCAATCAAATACCTGATATTTCCAACTATCTACCTCAACCAATGCCAACAATGAACGAGAAATTTGGCGAAGAAGATCGACAATT
>Ga0209922_102126_pt1 | contig 17793 bp, 16 predicted proteins | sample ThiBiot_500_biof_FD_183946 | JGI IMG/M metagenome (GOLD analysis project Ga0209922, IMG submission 183946) | Wastewater bioreactor microbial communities from Cape Town, South Africa - Thiocy_expt_500_biof (SPAdes) | ecosystem: Engineered > Bioreactor > Thiocyanate-remediating > Anaerobic-Aerobic ...
CGTGGTGTGGGTTGCGACCGCGCAAGCCATCTACGTCTCGACGTTCGGCTACGAACCGGCCGCCGAGATGCGCGGCTTCCTGACTCGCGTGCTGACAACGCGCGAAGGCTGGACCCTGATCGTGCTTGGCTGCGGCATCGGCTTCCTATTCGCCCTTGTCGCGCTGTGCGTGAGCGTGGTCTCTTTCCCGATGATGCTCGACCGGCACGCCAGCATTGCCGACGCCATGCTGACGTCGATGCGAGTGGTGGCGAAAAATCCGCTGACGATGGCGGTCTGGGGTCTGATCGTCACAGCGCTATTGCTGCTGGGTTCGCTTCCATTCTTCCTCGGCCTTGCTATCGTCATGCCGTTGCTCGGTCACGCGACATGGCATCTCTATCGCAAGGCACTCGAGCCCAATCCCAATCCCCAATCCGAAGTTCTGCCGCCGCAGCGGGAGCGACGGCCAGCTGCGGATTTCCCTGCGGCACTGTTTCCCTGGCGGCAGAAGAAGCCGCAATGATCCGATCCGGCAACGCGAGATGACGACATCCGCCGTCATCTCGCACATCCTTGCGAGCCATCGCGGCACCGTCGCGATCTCGCGCGAAAAACCCGTCGCGCTTAATGTCGCCGCAAATGCGGTATCCAGTTCGATTGAAATTGCTCGCCGCATGGCCCGGTCCAGAATGGGCACATCTCGTCCAGAGAACCGCGCATGACAATCCGCCGTCGCCTTTCCAGTTTCGCTTTGCCCGCCCTCGCCCTAGCCTGTCTGCTCGCAGCGCCCGCGACCGGGGCACGCGCTGCAGTGGCCTGCGGCAGCGGCAACTTCGACGCATGGCTGACCGATTTCAAAACCGAGGCCGCCGGCAAAGGCATTGCGCAAAGCGCGATCGACGCCGGACTCGCCGGCGTCACGCTCGACCAGAGCGTGCTGGCGCACGATCGCGAACAACACGTGTTCAAGCAAAGCTTCGAACAGTTTTCCGGCCGCATGGTGCCGCCGCGCCTTGGCCGTGGTCGCAACATGATGCTGCAATACGGATCGGCCTTGTCGCGGATCGAAAAGAGCTACGGCGTGCCGGGCGCGGTACTGGTGGCGATTTGGGGCCTCGAGACAGATTTCGGCGTCAACATCGGCAAATTCCCGACCATCCGCTCGCTGGCGACGCTGGCTTACGATTGCCGCCGCGCCGAGATGTTTCGCGGCGAGCTGATGGACGCGCTGCGTATCGTTGCGCACGGCGACCTCAAGCCGGGTGAAATGCGCGGCGCCTGGGCGGGGGAGATCGGCCAGACCCAGTTCATGCCGTCGTCCTACGTCAAGTTCGCGGTCGACTTCGACGGCAACGGCCGCGCTGACCTGTTGCGCAGCGCGCCCGACGTGCTGGCCTCGACGGCGAACTACCTCGCCAGCTACGGCTGGCAACGCGGCAAGGACTGGGAGCCGGGCTCGGCCAATTTCGCGGTGATCCAGCAATGGAACAAGAGCGAGGTCTACGCCAAGACCATCGCCTATTTCGCCGACCAGCTGGCGCGCGGACCGTAGCGGTCCTTAAGAACCCAACGCAGGATGGAATTCCACGGGCCGAAACCCGGCCCTATGGGCAGCTACGGCCTATATAATGAATTTATATTCATTTATATGTCGGCACATGCGACATTTGCATGACGAGGGAGCAGCTGCGGCAAGATGTCCGGCCGCCCTGCTACGCCAGGATGCGCTGCGACCCAACGTCGCCAAGCGCTGAAACCACCCCGGCGCGATTCGCGAATAATTTCACGTTTTCGGACTAAGAATAGGAATAATAAGACATATATCGTCAGCCGACGATCCTTTTGCTGCTGCTGCCAGTGTCTGTGGCGGGCTGAGCCGCCCTAATTTGCAAGGGTTAATCATTTCTTGCTTAGGTATGCATTATTCGATTAGCTGCATCGCAACAATTGAACTGTTGCAACGCGATATAGGTTCTATATTGGCCTCAACGACGCAGCGCTTCTTGAAGAGCTGAATCGTGAAGACAAGGAGATTACCATGTTCCTCTCGCTCATCCGCATGATCCAGGCGTTCCGGGATTACCAGCGCAACGTGAACGAGTTGTCCCAGCTCAGCGATCGCGAGCTCGCCGATATCGGCATCGATCGCTCGGACATTCAGCGTATCGCTGCCGGTTCCCAGAACTAACTGCTCGATTTCAGTTTGACTTCGGCCAACGCCCGCTTCGCGCGGGCGTTGTCGTGTCCGGCCCTCGGCAGCGTGCTGGCGAAGCGCACAGGCTGTTGATACCTCGCGGCAAATCGGATTCCACTCCGGCGCAAAACGCGCTACCTGTGCGCCATGATGGATCACCCGAACTCTGCCGCGCCCGTCCATGTCGTTGGCGGCGGCCTCGCCGGCTCCGAAGCTGCCTGGCAGATCGCCGAATCCGGCGTCCGCGTCGTACTGCACGAGATGCGGCCGGTGCGGCCAACCGAGGCCCACCACACCGATGGGCTTGCCGAGCTCGTCTGTTCCAATTCGTTCCGCTCCGATGACGCGGCTAATAATGCCGTTGGCCTGTTGCACGCCGAGATGCGCCGACTGGGTTCGCTGATCATGCGCGCCGCCGACGCGCATCAGGTGCCGGCCGGTGGCGCGCTGGCGGTGGACCGCGACGGCTTCTCCGCCGCCGTCACCAGGGCGCTGGCCGAACATCCGCTGATCGAGATCCAGCGCGAGGAAGTCGCCGTCATCCCGCCGGCCGAATGGGGCAACGTCATCGTCGCCACCGGACCGCTGACGTCGGCGCCGCTGGCGGAAGCGATCCGCGCTTTGACCGGCATGGATGCCCTCGCCTTCTTCGACGCCATCGCGCCGATCGTGCATCGCGATTCCATCGACATGTCGGTGGCGTGGTTCCAGTCGCGCTACGACAAGGTCGGCCCCGGCGGCAACGGCGCCGATTATCTCAATTGCCCGATGACGCGCGAGCAATACGACGCTTTCGTCGATGCGCTGATCGAGGGCGAAAAGGTCGACTTCAAGGACTGGGAAATCAACACGCCCTATTTCGACGGCTGCCTGCCGATCGAGGTGATGGCGGAGCGCGGCCGCGAGACCTTGCGTCACGGCCCGATGAAGCCGGTCGGCCTGACCAATCCGCGCGATCCCACGGTGAAGCCCTACGCCATCGTGCAACTGCGCCAGGACAACAAGCTCGGCACGCTCTATAACCTCGTCGGCTTCCAGACCAAGCTGAAGCACGGCGCGCAGATGCGCGTGTTCCGCACCATTCCCGGCCTCGAGAATGCCGAGTTCGCGCGGCTCGGCGGCCTGCATCGCAACACCTTCCTCAATTCGCCGAAGCTGCTCGATGCTCAATTGCGGTTGCGCGCCGCGCCGCATCTGCGCTTCGCCGGCCAGATCACCGGCTGCGAAGGCTATGTCGAATCCGCCAGCGTCGGTTTGATCGCGGGGCTCTGCGCCGCCGCCAATGCGCAAGGCCGCGAATTGCCGCCGCCGCCGCCGACCACGGCGTTCGGCGCGCTGCTCGGCCACATCACCGGCGGCCATATCGAAACCATCGATGCCGGACCGCGCTCGTTCCAGCCGATGAACATCAACTTCGGGCTGTTTCCGCCGCTCGCCAATCCGCCGACGCGCAAGGCCGATGGCACGCGGCTGCGCGGCAACGAAAAAACCGTGGCGAAGAAGCAGGCCATCAGCGCCCGCGCATTGTCGGATCTCGATCGCTGGATCGCCGACAGTCTGCGCATCGCGCGCGCCGCCTGATCCCGGACATCACCTATGGGCTTGCCGAAACAGGACGCCGCCGCGCTGTCCGAAAAATGGACCGAAGGCGTGCTGCTCAAGCGCGACGTGTTCTCCACCGTCGAACGCGGACGTTTTCGCACCGAAAGCGGCGATGTCGATGCGGTGCTGCGCCGCCTCGATCAGGTGCCGTGGTGGTCGTATGGCCTCGCCTATCATCTGTTCAGCCGCGAACGCCGCGCGCTGAAACTGGCGCATGACCTGCACGTCGGACCCGCACTGTTGTGGGCCGGGCAAAAGGCGCTGGTGCGCGGCTTCATCGACGGCGTCGCGTTGCATCTCGCCAAGCCGGTCAACGACGCGGCCTATTTCCGTTCGGCGCGCGAGGCGCTGCGCAAGCTGCATCGCCGCGGAATCTGTCACAACGATCTCGCCAAGGAACAGAACTGGCTGCGCGGCAGCGACGGACAAGCTTATCTCACCGACTTCCAGCTCGCGGTGTGCTTCCGCAAGCGCAGCAAGCTGTTTCGTATCGCCGCCTACGAAGACCTGCGGCACATGCTCAAGCACAAGCGCACCTACGCGCCGGACGCGTTGACGCCGAAGGAACGCAAGATCCTCGCGCGCAAGTCGGCGGTGGCGCGCATCTGGCTGATGACCGGCAAGAAAGTCTACAAGGCGATCACGCGCGGCATCTTCAACTTCACCGACCGCGAAGGCGGCGGCCGCCGTCTCGTCAACGATGCGCCGGTCCTGCGCGATGCGATGCTGGGCCACGCCGACGTGCGTGACGTCGCCATCGTCGCATTCGCCGACCGCCGCAGCGGCGTCGGGCTTTACGCGTTCGCCGAATCCGATCGTCCGGATATCGAGAACCAGTTGCAGGCGCAGCTTGCCGCCATCAAGGAGCCGAAGCCGCCGGAACACATTCAGGTGGTGCCTGCGCTGCCGCGCGATGCCATCGGCAAGGTGCGCACCGAAATCCTGCAACTTGTGGCGATGAATCAGGTCGATCTGATCGATCCGCTGTTGCGCAACGATGCCGACCGCGCGCTGATGCGCCCCATCCTCGACGCGCGCAAGAACCTGCGCGACCGCTTCAATTTCGAAACCGCGGATCACAACGTCGCGCCGTCATCCTGACCGGAAAATATACGTCATCGTCCGCGAAGGTGGACGATCCAGTACGCCGCGAGCTTCAGAAAATCCGAGATGATAGAGGATACTGGATACTCCGCTTTCGCGGAGTAGACGGCTTGAGTATCGTCGCACTACTCAGCCGCGAAGGATGACGCGGCACAGTTCGCTATCCTTCGAGGTTCACCGCAACAGCGGCTCGCACCTCAGGATGACGAACGCTCCTCGCAATGACGCTAACCGCGATAGATCCTCGATCGCGAGGCGCGCCACAGCGTCCACAGCAACCGCAACCGCGATGCCTGCTGCACGGCGAACATGTCGTAGCCCGGCCGCCGCGCGACATCGAGCCTGCGGCCCGCCCAGGCCAGCGGCAGAAATGCCGGACGCACCGCGCCCGGCAGGCCCGACAATTCTTTCAGCGTGGCATTGTAATGCGCCGTCGCCTCATCGATCAGCTGATCGAGCACCGCACGCAACTTGGGCGTCGCGACGCCGGCGAAGACTTCCTCGCTGTTGGCGCCATGCGCCGCGAGCAATTCGACCGGTAGGAACAATTGCCGCCGAGCAGCGTCCATCGGCAACGTGGCGATAACATCCGCCGCACCGGCGACCTGCCCGGCATGGCGTGCGACGTGCTCAATTTCGGGCGACAGGCTGCCGAGGATTTTCGCCGCTAGCGCGAACAGGACCGCGACCGATCCGTCGAGATACGACGCCAGCGCCTCGCGCGTCGGCATCGGATCGTTGTAGAGATCGAACTGATGCTCCTCGATCAGGCACAACAGCCGCGCCACCGGCAGGTCGTAGGCCTTGATCGCCGCGAGCAATTCGGCGGCAACCGGGCTGCCCTCGACATAGCCGTGGCCGCCGCCTTCCAGCATGTCGCTCCACCATTGCAGACGGATTTCGCCCGCCAGCGGCTGGCGAATGTGTTCGCGCACGCGCGCGACTTCGACATTGAAAGCATACAGCGCCAGCAGCGCGCGGCGCTGCGGCGGCGTCACGAACAGTGTCGAGGCGTAACGCGGGAAATCGTGCAACCGCACCTCGGCGGCACAAAACGCCGCGGCATCGCCGCCTGTCGCCTCGCCGCTCATGACACCGCGATGAGCGCCGCCGCGACGCGACGCCGCTCGCCGACCATGATGTTGTAGGTGCGGATCGCCGGTCCGGTCTGCATCGCATCGATGCCGACATGCAGTCGGCGCAGCGCCTCGCGCAACACGTCATTGCCGGTGCCGATGATCAGCGTATCGATGCCGCTGGCCTGCTCGAATACCCGCGCCAGCGAAGTGCGGTCGATCTCCTGCGGGCGCGTCACCGGCCACGCCCACATCGAGTCCGGCAGGCACAGCAGCGAGCCGCGATGCGACATCTCCGCAAAACGGAAGCCGCCGGCGCCATAAGCATCGATCGGCGCCGAGCGCGGCAGATGCGGAGAGTCCGCGTCCGGCGGCACGATCAAGCCTTGACGGGCTTGTCTGCCTTGACCGGCTTGGCAGCCTTTTCCGGCGCGGCGTCTTCGCGATGAATGCCGACGTTGAGGTAGATCAGGATCGGCGCGGCGATGAAGATCGAGGTGTAGGTGCCGACCAGCACGACGCCGAACATCATCACCGCAGTGAAGCTGTGGATGGCGTTGCCGCCGAATATCAGCAGCGCGAACAGGGCCAGCGTGACCGTGACGTGGGTGATGATCGAGCGCGACAGCGTCGAATTGATCGACTCGTTGAGCAACTCGGGCATCGGCATCTTCTTGTAGCGCCGTAGCATCTCGCGAATACGGTCGTAGATCACGACGGTATCGTTGAGCGAATAACCGAGAATGGTCAGCAGCGCCGCGATACTCGTCAGGTCGAAATCGACCTGTGAAATCGACATGAATCCGATCGTCAGCACGATGTCGTGGACGTTGGCGACCATGGCGCCGAGCGCGAACTGCCACTCGAAGCGGAACCACAGGTAAATCAGGATGCCGACGATTGCCAGAATAAGGCCGAGCATGCCGTAGGCCAGCAACTCGCCGGAGACGCGCGGGCCAACCACTTCGACGCGGCGATACTCGACGTTGTTGCCCAGCGCGCCGCGCACCTTCTGCACTGCGGCTTGCTGCGCCTCATCGCCGCCCGGCTGTTCGGCGACACGAATGAGCACGTTGGACGCGCTGCCGAACTGCTGCAGTTGCACTTCGCCGAGACCGAGCCCGCTCAGTGTCGTGCGCATCGCCGCGAGATCGGCGTCGCCGGACTTGGTCTGCACCTCGAGCAGCGTGCCGCCCTTGAAGTCGATGCCGAAGTTCAACCCATGGGTGAAGAACAGCGTGATAGCGCAGATCGACAGCACCGCCGAGATCGGGAAGCTGATGCGCCGGAACTGCGTGAAGTCGAACTTGGTGTCGTCCGGCACGATGCGCAGAGACGGCAGCACGTTGAAGATGCTGAGCAGCGTCAGCACCACGATCAGGACCGCAAGGCCAATTAGTACCATGTGTGTCGTCACAGCCGACTCCGTCTCAAATCGGCACGTTTTGCGGCCGCTTCCACCACACCCACCCCGCAACGATCAGCCGCGTCACTTCGAACGCGGTGAACACCGTGGTGATGATGCCGATGCCGAGCGTCACGGCGAAGCCGCGCACCGGGCCGGTACCGATGTAGAACAGCACCGCAGCGGCGATGAAGGTGGTGATGTTGGAATCCAGAATGGTGGCCAGCGCGCGCTTGAACCCGGCGTCGATGGCGGTGATCGCCGTGCGGCCGCCGCGCAGTTCCTCACGGATGCGCTCGTAAATCAGCACGTTGGAGTCCACAGCGATGCCCACCGTCAGCACGATGCCGGCGATGCCGGGCAGCGTCAGCGTGGCATTCAACAGCGACAGCACACCGAAGATCATCGCCACGTTGATCGCCACCGCGATGTTGGCGAACACGCCGAACAGCCGGTAAGTCAACAGCATGAAGACGATGACGAGGATCGAGCCGACATAGGCGGCAAGCTCGCCCTTCTCGATCGAGTCCTGACCGAGGCCGGGGCCCACGGTGCGTTCTTCGATGATGGTCAGCGGCGCAGGCAGCGCACCGGCGCGCAACAGGATGGCGAGGTCGTTGGCCTGCTGCACGGTGAAGCTGCCGGAAATCTGCCCAGAGCCGCCGGTGATCGGCTCGCGGATGACCGGGGCCGAGATCACCTCGTTATCGAGCACGATGGCGAATGGCTGGCCGACGTTCTTGATCGTCGCATCGGCGAACTTGCGCGAGCCCGACGAGTTGAAGCGGAACGTCACAATCGGTTCGCTGGTGCGCTGGTCGAAGCCCGGCTGCGCGTCGGTCAGGTCGGCGCCGGAAACCAGCACTTCCTTCTTGATGACGTACGGAACCTTGGGCTCCTGCGCGCTCATCAGCACTTCGGAATCCGGCGGCGCCTTGCCCTGCATCGCCTGGTCGGCCGACACCGAGCTGTCGACCATGCGGAAATCGAGTTTCGCGGTCTTGCCGAGCAGTTCCTTCAGGCGGGTCGGATCCTGCAAGCCGGGCACCTGCACCAGAATGCGGTCCAGCCCTTGCCGCTGGATCAGCGGCTCGACGGTGCCAAGCTCGTTGACGCGGCGCTCGACGATCTGGATCGACTGATCGACCGACTGCCGGATGCGATCGTTGATCGCGGCAAGCGGCACCGTCATCCGGATCAGGCCGCCACCAGCATCGCTGACTTCGAGGCTGCGCTGCCCGCTGGATCCGAGGATGCCGCCGAGCGGCTGGGACAGCTCGCGCAGCTTGGCCAGCGCCTTTTCGAGATCCGGCTCCTTGACGCGGACTTCGACCGCATCCGCTTTCACGGCGAGACCGGTGTAGCCGATGCGCGCTTCACGCAGCACGCGGCGGGTATCGTCGCGCACCTGATCGAGCTTGTCCTTCTTGACCGACTTGGCATCCACCTCGAGCAGGATGTGCGAACCGCCCTGCAAATCGAGGCCCAGCACCAGATGCCGCTGCGCCCATTTCGGCCAGGTCTTCACGGTGGCTTCGGGGAAGAAATTCGGAACGGCGCAAAGGCACACCAGCAGCGCCGTTGCGATAATCGCCAGCGCCTTCCACCGCGTAAAATACAACATCGAGTTGACCCGTCAGACTTTCCGGAATTGCAGCGAGGACTATAGCGTTTTCGTGCGACGTGGATACCGGTTCGCTTGAAGAAAACGCGTCAAATCAAAATCATAGGAGCTGCGGTTCGAACGTGGTCCGAACCGCGATGGCTCCGGAACGTTAGCTCGCCGACGCTCCGTCCTTGGCTTCGCCCTTGTCCTTGGCCGGCTCGCCCTTGGTGCGAACGCCGGAGATCATCTGCCGCATCTGCCGCACCCGGACGCCATCCGAAATTTCGAATTCGATCTGCTCGTCATCCACCACCTTGGTGACCTTGCCGACAAGTCCCCCGCTGGTCACAACCGTGTCACCACGGCGGATGTTCTTCACCAGATCGTTGTGCTCCTTCACCTTGCGCTGCTGCGGCCGCAGAATCAGGAAGTACATGATGACGAAGATCAGCGCGAACGGCAGCAGCGACATCAACATGCTGTTGGTATCGCCAGCCGCGCCGGCGGCCTGAGCAAAGGCGGGGGTAATCAGCATCAGAGATTCCTTGTGAAATGGAGGTCAACCGGCGCGACGCGGTGGCATCCGGGCCGGTTTTAGGCAAATTCGCGCGGACTATAACGGCCACGGTCCCAATTGCAACGCCGCATCCCGGCCTCTTCAGCCACACCATTTGCCCGGCTTGCGGCATCGTGCAAGGGCCGATAAGGGTGCTGCGTCAGGAACCCAAAAGATGTCAAAAAACACCCGTAAAACCGCTGTTCGTGCCACGTCCCGCCCCGCCGCCGCGCGCGCCGGCCGCCGTGCGGCCAAGCCGCAAGCCGTCGCGACAAAACGTCCTCCCGCCGGTTCTGGCATTGGCGCCGACGAGCGCATCGCCCAGGCCCTGGAAGCCATCGCGGCCCATCTGGCCGCCAGCACCCCCGCCCGCCCGGCAGCAGATTCGCTGGCGGATGCCGCCGCCTTCATCTGGCATCCGAACGGCCGGCTGGCCCCGGTGCCGAAGGTCAATCGCGTCGATCTCGGGCTGCTCAAGGGCATCGACCGGATGCGGGACATCCTGATCGAGAACACCGAGCGTTTCGCCACCGGCCTGCCCGCCAACAACGCGCTGCTCTGGGGCGCGCGCGGCATGGGCAAGTCGTCGCTGGTCAAGGCGGCGCATGCCAGCGTCAACGCCCGGCCCGACGTCAACGGCCGGCTCAAGCTGATCGAAATCCATCGCGAGGACATCGAGAGCCTGCCCGCGCTGATGACGCTGCTACGCGCCTCGGATTACATGTTCATCGTTTTCTGCGACGACCTGTCGTTCGACGGCAACGATGCGTCGTACAAGTCGCTGAAGGCCGTGCTCGAAGGCGGCATCGAGGGCCGCCCCGACAACGTCATCCTGTACGCGACGTCGAACCGCCGTCACCTGCTGGCGCGCGAGATGGTCGAGAACGAACGCTCCACCGCGATCAATCCCGGCGAAGCCGTCGAGGAAAAGGTGTCGCTGTCGGATCGCTTCGGACTGTGGCTCGGCTTCCACAAGTGCAGCCAGGACGAATACCTCGCCATGGTGCAAGGCTATTGCCGTCACTTCGGTATCAAGGTCGATCCCGATGACCTGGAGCGCGAGGCGCTGGAGTGGTCGACGACGCGCGGCTCGCGTTCGGGCCGCGTCGCCTGGCAGTTCACGCAGGAGCTGGCGGGCCGCATGGGCGTGCGTTTGGCGGTGAAGTGAATGGCAAACCGCGAAGCGTCATCCTGAGGTGCGACACGCATAGCGTGGAGCCTCGAAGGATAGCAGCACTAAACTCGTCCTGCCCGAGCTTGTCCCGGGCATCCACGTCTTCATCACACCACGACCTAGACGTAAATGGCCGGGACAAGCCCGGCCATGACGTGGATAAATCTGTTATTTTCCGCAAGATTGTGGAGACGCTCACGCCCCGTTGAGGAACTGCAGCGGATCGACCGGCGACGAGCCCTTGCGGATTTCAAAGTGCAGCTGCGGTGAACCGGCTTCGCCGGTCTGACCCGACTTGGCGATGATCTGGCCGCGCTTGATGGTGTCTCCGCGCTTCACCAGCAATTCGCTGGCATGGGCGTAAGCGGTGACATAGCCGTTCGAATGCCGCACCAGGATCAGGTTGCCGTAGCCCTTCAACTCGTTGCCGGAATAAGCCACGACGCCGTCTTCGGCCGCCTTGACCGGCGTACCTTCCGGTACCGCGACGTTGATGCCGTCATTGGCCTTGCCGTTGGTCTTGGCGCCGTAAGCGGTGATGACGCGGCCGCGCACCGGCCAGCGGAAGGTCGGCAGCGCGCCGGTGGCTTCGGCCGACTTCACCGGAGACGGTGCGGCAGCCGCCGCAGCGGCAGGTGTTTCGGTGGCGCTGGCGAGCCGCGCCTTCTGCACCGGCTCGACCGGCGTGGCTTCGGCAACCTTGACCGGCGCGGGCTGGGCCGGAGCCGCAACCGCCTGCGGCGCAGCCATGGGCGCAGCTTCGGCGACTTTCTTGCCGGGCACCACGATCTTGCTGCCCATCTTGAGTTGCGCCGTCGGCGACATGTTGTTGGCGCGCGCCAGTTCAGCGACCGAGATGTGGTTGCGCCGCGCGATGCTCATCAGCGTGTCACCGCTGTTCACGTAATGCGTTCCCGCAGCCGCCACGGCTGCCGGAGCAGCCGCGACCGGAGCCGGCGCGGCCGGTTGCGCCGCCGCCGTCACCTGGCGCGGAATGATCAGCTGCTGACCAGGCTGCAAGGCGCGCGGCCCCTTGTAACCGTTGGCTTGTAGAATGGCCGCGCTCGAAACGTTGTAGCGCCGCGCCAGACCTTCGAGCGTATCGCTGGTGCCGACGATGATGGTGGTGCCGCGCGAAGCCGCAGGCGCTGCCGCCACCGAACGCGGTGCGGTGGAACCGGTGGACTCGATCGGTCCCCGTGCCGGTGGCGTATACGACGCGACGCCCCGGCTGCCGCCGGACACGCCCGACGACACCGGATAGCTCTGCGGTGCGGAGACCGGTGGCGGCAACGCCGACGACGAGTAATCCTGATGCTGCGGACGATTGTACTGCGGCAGTTCCCGCCGCTCGACCTGCGGCGCGGGAGCGGCTGACGCATACGGCGCGTTGCGCACGGCGCCGGTCGCTTCCGAACGCGACGAAAATGGGTTGGAGAGCGGATCTTGCGCAAACCGCGTCGACATATCGGCGCTGCAACCGCTGAAACCGATCGACATGAGCGCCAGCACCGCAACTCGCGGGGCATGGCGCGAGCAAAGCAACTCGACTACGCGCGACATGGTTACTCACTCTTACGCAATACAACTATGAATTTGAGTAAACACAGGGGCAGTAAATAAGGTTTTAAGACTCCTAAAATTGATTCACCATTCGCGTTATCAGGCAGCGCGCGCCGGCTACATCTCCCGCGCGAGTCCGGGCAGCGCCGGAACAAACCGCACCTCAACCAGCTCGCGCCGCGACAGCCCCTCGCCGGTCATCTGCACCCGCACCAGCGTCTGCCGACCATTGGGCGGCCCGACCGGCGCCACCAGAATGCCGTCCGGCTGCAGCCGCTCGGTCAGCGAGGCTGGAATTTCGGTCATCGCCGCGGTGACGATGATCCGATCGAACGGCCCGATGTTGCCGGCGAGGTTGAGGCCATCGGCCAGCATCACCTCGACATTGTGGCAGCCGACCTGTTCGAGCCGCTTACGCGCGCTATCGGCGAGCGTACGGAAACGCTCCACCGTCAGCACGCTATGGCACAGCCGCGACAGGATCGCTGCCTGATAGCCCGAGCCGGTACCGACCTCGAGCACGCGATGCTCGGGGCGCAACTGCAATTGCTCGGTCATGTAAGCGACGACGAACGGCTGACTGATGGTCTGGCCGCAGGCGATACCGAGCGCGGTGTCGCGCCAGGCGGCGGCGCGATCCTCCGCGGCGACGAACACGTCACGCGGCACGTCTTCCATCGCACGCAGCACCGCCTGATCGCTGATGCCGCGACGGCGCAGGCTCAATTGAAACATCAACTTCTCGGAGGGCATTTGGTCGGCAGTTGCCATGACGGTCTCTTGATCACCCTGACGTCCGGATTGGGCGGCGCAACAAGCATCCGCGAAAGCCCGCCGCCGCACCGTCAGCAGTCATATCGCGGAGAAGTTTACATAATTTCGCCGGCCTGCGGCATCCGGCACTCTTCCGGGCGGCCGGCCTTGCCGCTACGCAACAGCCTGCAAGACAGGCATTCGGCACATCGCAAATCATTGCTTTCGGTAGCAATATTTGCGAATCTGGTTCCGGGATATGGGCAAGGACTTCACCATGACTGCATCGAAGCCGCAAGGCGGCTCAGTGCTCCTCGTCGAAGACGAGGTCATGATCCGTATGATGGTCGCGGAAATGCTGGAGGACCTCGGATACTCGGTGGTCGCCGAAGCCGGCGAGATCGACGAGGCCATGCATCTTGCCCAGACCGCCCGCTTCGACATCGCGATCCTCGACGTCAACGTCAACGGCAAGGTCATCACGCCGGTGGCGCACACCATCGAAGCGCGCAAGCTGCCTTACATCTTCACCACCGGTTATGGCCTGCAAGGAATCCCGGAAGAATTTCGCGGCCGCCCGTCGCTGCAGAAGCCATTTCAGATGGAAGCGCTGGAGCAGATGATCGAGACGGCGCTGAGCGGCAACGCCGCGGCGTAACGATTTATCCTCCACGCATCTCTGGCAACGCTGCCGACGTCCTCATTGCAGCGCAATCGATTGCGCACGACTCTTGTTTCGCTCACCGCCATGAAGACACCGCCGTAAAGACGTAGATCACCGGGACAAGCCCGGTGATGACGGTGTTGCTATAATGCTGGCTCAGCGCACGCCATCACGATCAGCCGTCGTCCCCGCCTTCGCGGGGACAACGCCGAAGTCGTTTGATCCGACGCATTACATTTCGAGTCAGACACTCAGGATGACGCGCGGAGCCGCACCACTGTCGCGATGGCGACCAACGCGCTTGCCCCGCTACTTCAGCGTCGCCGTCAGCTTTTCCGAGAACGCATCGTCGGTGCGGTCGAGCCGCAGCGGCGTCACCGAAATATAGTTGGCGGCGAGCGCCGCAAGGTCGGTGCCTTCCGCCGGCGTATCGACCATCGCCAGCTTCTCGAAGCCGATCCAGAAGTACGGATTGCCGCGACCGTCGTGGCGGCGATCGACTTTGAGAAAACCGAGATTGCGCTTGCCCTGCCGCGTCACTTTCACGCCGGCGACCTGATCGGGCGCACACGACGGGAAGTTGACGTTGATGACTGTGTTCTTCGGCACGCCCGCCTTCATCACATCGCGGATGACCTGCGGCCCGAACTGCAATGCGGTTTCCCAATTTGGATTGCTGCGCGTTTCGAACGAGAATTCCAGCGACAGCGCGAACGACGGCAGGCCAAGAATGGTGCCTTCCAGCGCCCCGGCAATGGTGCCGGAATAGACCACGTCCTCGGCAACGTTGCGGCCCTTGTTGACGCCGGACAGCACCAGTTCCGGCAATTTCTCGCCGAGGATGTGCCGCGCACCCATGATAACGCAATCGGTCGGTGTGCCGCGCACTGCGAAGTGCCGCTCGCTGACTTCACGCAGCCGCAGCGGATCGTTCAGCGACAGCGAATGCGACACGCCGGACTGATCGAGCTCCGGCGCGACCACCCAGACGTCGTCGGACAACGCGTTGGCGATCTGTTCGACGATCTGCAGGCCCGGCGCGTGAATGCCGTCGTCGTTGGTGCAAAGAATGCGCATTCGCTCAACCTTATGTTTTTCTGTCATGACCGGATTTGTCCCGGCCAATCACGTATTCATTCGCGTCACGTCCAAGCAAAACGTCGATGGACCGCGCGACCTTACCTCGTTCACATCCGTCATGCGCGGACTTGATCCGCGCATCCATCATCTGAAAACGATGGATCGCCGGGTCAAGCCCGGCGATGACGCAGTCATCTCGTTCGGCGTCGTGCGGACGATCTCACCCCGCCCGCTCGATCACCTTCAACCCGCCCATATAAGGCAACAACACATCCGGCACCGCGATGGAGCCGTCCGCCTGCTGATAGTTTTCAATGACCGCGATCAGCGCGCGGCCGACCGCCGTGCCCGAACCGTTCAGCGTGTGCACGAAACGCGGCTTGTTATCGCTGCCGCGATAGCGCGCATCCATGCGCCGCGCCTGGAAGTCGCCGCACACCGAACACGACGAGATTTCGCGATAGGCACCGCCCTCGCCTTGTCCCGGCATCCACACTTCGATGTCGTAGGTCTTCTGCGAGGCGAAGCCCATGTCGCCCGTGCAAAGCGTCATGACGCGATAATGCAGCCCGAGCCGGCGCAGCACTTCCTCGGCGCACGACAACATCCGCTCGTGTTCGTTCTTCGATTCCTCCGGCGTGGTGATCGACACCAGTTCGACCTTGGTGAACTGATGCTGCCGGATCATGCCGCGCGTGTCGCGTCCCGCCGCACCGGCTTCGGCGCGGAAGCATGGCGTCAGCGCGGTTAATCGCATCGGCAGTTCTTTTTCGTCGAGAATGGATTCGCGAACGAGATTGGTCAGCGGCACTTCTGCGGTGGGGATAAGCCAATGACCTTCCTGCGAGGGAACTGCTTTTAGTGATCTTGAATAGTAGGCACGAAATTCATCAGGTTTTTCGATTGCATCTATTCCGTCAGATCGCGCTTCCTCGATTGCCGTATTCAAAGCTTCGAGCATTATCTCAGTGTTGTCCCGATAGCTCGTTGCAGAAAACTGATCCTCACGAAACTTTGGCAACTGCGCAGTGCCGAACATCGCATCGTCGCGCACCAAGAGCGGCGGATTGACTTCGGTGTAGCCGTGTTCGCCGGTATGCACGTCGAGAAAAAACTGGCCGATGGCGCGCTCCAGCCGCGCCAGACCTTTCTTCAAAACGACGAAGCGCGCGCCGGACAGTTTCGCAGCGGCGTTGAAATCCATCTGGCCGAGCGCTTCGCCGAGATCGAAGTGCGGCTTCGGTGCGAACGCGTAGTTGCGCTTGGCGCCGTAATGATGATGCTCGACGTTGCCGTGCTCGTCGGCGCCGTCCGGCACTTCGTCGAGCGGCAGGTTCGGAATTTGCTCCAGCTCTTTCTTCAGTTCTTCGTCGGCAGCCTTGGCCTCCGCTTCGAGTTGCGGCATTCGCGTCTTGAGTTCGGCGACTTCCGTCATCAACGCAGTGGCACGCGCGTCGTCCCTGGCCTTCTTCGCCTCGCCGATTTCCTTCGACGCCGAATTGCGCCGCGCCTGCGCCTGCTCCGACGCCAGGATCGCCGCGCGCCGCCGCTCGTCGATCGCCTGCAACGTAGCCGACAGCGGCTGCAGCCCGCGCCGCTTCAGCGCGGCATCGAAGGCATCGGGGTTATCGCGGATCGATTTAATGTCGTGCATGGTGATTTCCCGTCATGGCCGGATTCATTCCGGCCATCCACGTCTTGCTGGCAACGTCTGTATAAAGGCGTGGATGCCCGGGACAAGCCCGGGCATGACCAATCTGGGGTAAATCCGGGCACAGAGTCGTCATCCCGAGAGCCTGCTCTCGGACTTGATCCGAGGGTGCGAGCCCACTTGGGCGAGCCTCGAAGGATGGCGTTGACAGGGTGCAAGCGGCCCATCCTTCGAGGCGCGAAGACGCGCACCCCAGGATGACGACCACCTGTGCAGGAGCCCTACTCCGCCGGAGTGCCCTCGGGAGGCGATGGCGGCGTTGCCGCCGGAGGCGTCGCGGTCGCGGCCTTTTGCTTGGCGGCTTTCTTCTCGACCAGACTGACGGCGATGATCGAGCCTTCGTAGAGGATCAACAGCGGCCCGGCCAGCGAGGCCTGGACATCCGGCGGCGTCAGCACCGCCGCGATGACGAAGGCGATGACGATGAAATAGCGCCGCTTCTCACGCAGTTGCTTGGAGGTGATGACGCCGATGCGGCCGAGCAGCGTCAGGATCACCGGCAACTGGAAGGCGATGCCGAACGCGAAGATCAGCGACATCATCAGCGACAGGTATTCGCCGACCTTCGGCAGCAGCGCGATCTGCGCCGTCTCGTCGCCCGCCACCTGCTGCATCCCGAGCGAAAAGCGGATCAGCATCGGCAGCACGAGGAAATACACCACCAGCGAACCGAGCGCGAAGAAGAACGGCGTCGCCACCAGGTACGGCAGGAACGCCTGACGCTCGTTGCGATACAGACCCGGCGCGACGAACTTGTAGATCTGCGCGGCGACGATCGGGAACGAGATGAAGCCGGCGCCGAACATCGCCAGCTTCAACTGCGTGATGAAGTATTCCAGCAGCGCGGTGTAGATGAACTTGGAGTTCTCCGGCCCCGCCACCCAGACGAACGGCCACACCAGCACATTGTAGATCTGCTTGGCGAAGAAGAAGCAGAAGATGAACGCAATGCCGAACGCCAGCAGCGCCTTGATCAGCCGCGACCGCAGCTCGATCAGGTGATCCATCAACGGCGCTTTGCTGGCCTCGATATCTTCGGCGCTCATGACGCTTTGACATCCTTCTGGATATCGGGCTTCGGCAATTCGGCCGAGGCAGGCTCCGCCGGCGGCAGTTCGGCGCTGACGACTTGCGCCTCGCGCGTGATCGCCAGCGGCTCCGAGGTCGCTCCATGGGTTTCGGCTTCGGCGAAGGTCGCGGGCGTTGGCGGCTCCGGCGTGGTCGGCGTCATCACCGGCGTATCGATGTTGTCGACCTTCAGCGCATCGCCGACATCCTTCGATAGCGTGGTCAGGATATTGTTGCTGGTTAAGCCGGTCGCGG
>Ga0209922_102128_pt1 | contig 17772 bp, 18 predicted proteins | sample ThiBiot_500_biof_FD_183946 | JGI IMG/M metagenome (GOLD analysis project Ga0209922, IMG submission 183946) | Wastewater bioreactor microbial communities from Cape Town, South Africa - Thiocy_expt_500_biof (SPAdes) | ecosystem: Engineered > Bioreactor > Thiocyanate-remediating > Anaerobic-Aerobic ...
GTTCGACAATTATTAATTCAAATCAAAGAATTATCACAACGACAGACATATCTCTGTGAATTATTAGAACATAAAGATCAACTAGCTCAGTTCGATGCTCAATTATTTCTTAGCACACCAATGACACTGGCCGACGATGATGAAAATGACGACGATCAAGATGAGATCTTATCTTCATCAACAACCGGCAGCCTATGGAAAGCAGCGTTTACACCTCATGGTGGCACACAATTTCTTGATTTATGTTTACTTAAAAAAGCCTATCTACGAGCGTTAGAAGATGAAACCGATGAGAATGAGAATGAGGGTGATGTGATTTCGTCGATTTTAAATGATATTATCGATGAAATCGATGATGAAACAAGTCTTGCACATAGAATTGGTAAACGTTGCCTCGCAAATTCAATAATCGAATGTGAAAATCAATGTCAACCGACGAAACGGCTACGATCGTCAATTTAAAACAAACAAAATCACAAATCTTGTATATAAATTATTCTCAATGTCAGATTTGTCCAGTTTTTTGTCTCTATTGTTTGATATTAAAAAGAGAATTTGATAATTAAATGTATTGCTTTTCTTTTGTTTTATCTTCTATTTGTTATTCTTATCGAAGAAAAAAAACGACAAAAGGTTAGATAAGATTTCATTTAGATAAATCATAACGAACGAACGAAGACATGGTGCTCGAAATAGTCGATAGTCATCATCATCTTTGGGATCTTTCGGCATCGAATCACGCCAAATATAAATGGCTTGGTTCGGTAGCCGATGGCGGCGCTGAATGGCATGTTGCAGGCGACATTGACAAATTAAAGCAAAGCTATTTAATCGAGAATTATCTCGGCGAAGCAAATAATGCTTCATGTCGATTGATAAAATCAGTTCATGTTCAAGCTGAATGTGAAGATGCACTTGAAGAAGTTAAATATCTCGAACAAGTTCAACGAAATAATGCCGGAGGATTTCCGCACGGTATCGTTGCACATGCAAATTTAGCTTCACCGAATCTACCGAAATTAGTCGAAGCTTATACGCAAAATCATCCGAGTGTTAAAGGCGTTCGACAATTAATAAATTGGTCGACGACGGATGCGCGTATGTCGATGACAGACCGAGGCGATTACCTAACGGATAAGACTTGGCTCGAAGGTTTCGATCTTTTAGTTTCCAATAATCTATCGTTCGATTTTCATGTCTATCCATCTCAAATGGCCGATGCTGCTCAAGTTGCTCGACAATATCCAAATGCTATACTCGTTCTCGATCATTGCGGTCTCCCTGTCGATGGCATCAAAGATTTCGATGGATGGAAACAAGGCATGACTTACATGGCTCAACAAACGAATGTTATTTGCAAATTAAGTGGTCTCATTATGTTTAATCATGCTTGGTCGAAAGAAGTCTTTGCACCGTATGTTCTCGAATGTTTGAAATTGTTTACCCCTAAACGTGTTATGTTTGGGTCGAACTTTCCTGTCGATCGTTTGAATATAACCTATGAAGAACTTGTTAATCTCTATCGAGATATTCTTGAAACTGAAGCTAAACTATCGGCTGAAGAAATCGATTTAGTTTTCAAACAAAATGCTATTAAAACATATCGATTAGATGATTAATTCATTCCAATATTTTTTTCGACTTTTAATATAATTTTTGTAATTTGTTTTTTTTTCAATCAAATAAATCAGAATAGTTCTCTTTTATTGTTTCTCTTTTTCGAGAAGATTTAAAGTCGCAAGATTTTCTAATGTTCGTTGTCGATATGGATGATTCTCATCGATATGACAATCCAATGCACGTTGAAAATATTCTCGAGCTTTGTCGAATTCTTTATTTGTTTGATGCATAGCGCCGAGATTATTCAAAGCAGCTGCTAAACGTAAATCATTTTGACCAGCCGATGTTAATAAGTCAACAGCTCGTTGAGCGTAACTTAATGCACGTTGATGATCGCCCATATCGTGTAAAATATTGCCGAGATTGCCGAGACATGCAGCAACATCGAGATCATTTCGTGGTTGAATTTGATGTTCACGTATGGCTAATGCACGTTCAGCATAGTCGAGTGCTTCTTCGAGTTGTCCGAGACCGGCTTTCGCATTTCCAAGACCATTCAAACAACGAGCAATCGATGAATAATCACGTTTCGTTTCTTTTTCAAACCATTCCAATGCCGATTTGAATGCATTCATGGCATTATCGAATTGACTCTGATTGTTATAGACGATTCCTAAATAAACAAGCGTCTCAGCTCGTTCCTGATCAGTTGCTTGTTCGAGTGCTTTTTGATGAAGTTTAAGTGCACCTGAGAGATCTTTCAAATGTTCACGTAGAAGACAACCGTGTTTATTTAAAATACGAGCATTTCGATTGGGAATTCGAGACAGAATCGAAGCAGCTTGCGACCATTCACCACGAGCGATATGCTCGTCGGCAAGTGCTTCGTCATCACTAATGTTCATTGCCATTCGTCTCAATAGATCATCAATAGTTTTTCCCGATTTCAATTGCTGTTGAATAAATCGTTGATAGACTTGTTCTCGTTCTTGTTGATCCAATGCAATTAATTTCACGATAGTTAGCAATTGCAGATTGCCACCAGTGCCTTGACTTCGTGTGACACATGATACACGAAACGGTGTGCTTATATCGATGAAGACTGCCTCGCCTCGGACAGCACACAGTGCGTGATTGAGATCGATTTTAAAGAGAACATTTGCCATTCGATGTCGACGAATGGCTTGTGTTGCATCGAGAAGTGCATTGGCACGTGATGTTGTCACACGAAGAAATGATTGAAATGCAACAATGTTGTCTTTAGATTTCTGTTCGAGTTCATCAATAAATTGAAGAGGTAATTTCGTTCCGAGATAGACTTGTCCGAGATCTGTACATTTAAATTGTTTAGTTAAATCATTGAGAAAAAATCGAGCATAATCAAGAACATCTTGATCATGTCGACGAAGAGCATGTGAAAGAAGAACATGATAGGGAAATGGATGTCGATGAATATCAAACCACGAGAGAACATCATTCGGTCGATAATTTGAATCGAAATCATTGATATATGATTTGATTTGATTGTACGATTGAAAATATGCACGTGCATATTCAATGAATTTTTGTTTTGTACTTGCTATTCGTTGAGTTTTCCATAGATAATAGAAATAAAAATGTAAGTTATCCGATCCAAACATATTTCGAATATTTAATTGTGTTTCAAGATTATCAATAAACTGTGATAATGCTCGTAATAATGAATCAGCTTGTTGATAAATACCAATGACTTTACTTGGTAATGTTTCGAGATCTTTTTCAATAGATGAAAGAATAAGAATAGCTTCAATGGATTGAATCGATTCGAATCGAAGTAAGACATTATCTTCAAATGTTGTCACGATTAAAACAATTGCTTTATCATCTTTCGTTTGTTGTTCAATAAACGATGAACAAGATGAAAGACTAGTAAATGATTCATTGATTGTATTACGTATCGATGTTGTTAATTTCTGTTGTTCATCGAACGCAACAATACAAACTCCGCTCCCTTTCGAAGCCATGTAAACAAAACGACTGAAACGCAAACAAATTCTTAACGAATTAGAAATGTGTTTTTCTTTTTCACTGCAGATATCAATCGTGCACTTATTATGATTGATTTTCAAGTATTCACTTTCGTTTTTCTTTCTCGTTCTTTCAATTTTCGCCTACATAAATGGATTTCGAAATAACCTCAGACAAAGAAAAAAAAAGAAAGAAAAATATTCAAGATCATGATTTTCTTTTGACATTTATTATTTCTTTGATCAACAAAAAAAACGAAGGAATTATCGAGGTAATAGTTCGTCAAGTTCAGCAATTGAATAAGCGTAGACAGCCCAAACAGCTGCAGCTAGATCAACATCCGTCGAATTGAGTACATTCATTGTATCGCCATTCGAATGATGATAAGCGAAATATTCGGCATTGTCATTGTAAAGTGCAGCACCAGGTACGCCACGTTGTTCCCAAGGATCGATATCTTCACCGTCACCATTAGGCACGACTTGTGTTGCATTGATCGAAATTAATTGTTTCGAAATCGATTGAATTATTGCTTCTGATCGATTGTTTCCCGAAAATTGAAGTCCCCATGGATGAAATACGCCCATATCTGACTCCATGACAATACTCATGGTTGGTACTTCATTTTCATGTGCAAGAAAATATTGTTCAGCACCAATACCACCGAACTCTTCGCATGACCAAAGAACACATCGAATCGTTCGTTTTGCTCGAATATTCAATGCATGAAGTAACGAAAGAACTGTCCAAGATATCATCGCACCACCACCATCATCCATAGCTCCTTGACCAACATCCCAACTATCTAAATGTCCACTGACAAGAACGGTTTCATTCGGCAAACTTGACCCTTTCACTTCAGCAACGACATTATATCCCGTTACATTCGGTAATGTTTGAGCTTCCATGTAGAGAAATAATTCAATGGTTTGATTGCGTTGTTGAAAACGTTCGAGCATGTCAGCATGTTCGATCGATAATGATCCAGCAGGTATTTTCGGGTAGGCAGGATCGTAGTGCATGACACCAGTGTGTGGCGAATCGATTGAACGTGATGCAGCCGATCGACTGAGCGCAGCAACAGCTCCACATTTAGCAGCATGTGATGCACCTTGACCACGATAGGTAACGATAGGACCATAGCAACCGATTGGTTGTGCTTTCCAATCACATTGCGGATTGAAAACGACGATTTTATTTTTTGCTTCTTCGCATCGAGCTGTTAATTCATCGAATGTTCGAACGACAATAGCTCGGGCTCGAATTCCATTCGGTCCTGTTCCAACCGAATTTCCAAGGCCGAGCATCGATAATCTGCTAAGTCTCGGTTCGACTAAATTCAAATATTCATTGCCTCGTACCCAATGCGGTAGAATAACTGGCTCGATATGAACATTATCTAAACCTTCTTTCGTCATTTCATTTTGCGCCCAATGAACAGCTCGTGTTAACGACTCGTTTCCACATAAACGTGGACCAATCGTGTCCGCTAAATCGGCTAAACGATTGTATGTTACTCCACGAAAACTACCCTTAGTTACTAATTCAATAATACGATCTGTAACTGCACTTGTCGATGGTCGACTAGTTACAAATACAATTTGCACCAGTAACAATAAACACGCCACGAGAAACAAACTCTTCATGATGATACAACAAAATTATGAAACAAAACGATGCATTATCAATGCTTACTTCTTATCTTTTCGTTTTTTTTTGTCTTTGAAACTGATCTCAATGTCATCATTATGAAATGGCCTTCATTTTACAATCGACATTGAAGTTCCAAATAAGCGAAACGATATTCTATATATATATATGTTTTTTTTCTTGTTGATATCAATCAACAAGGTAAACGATATTTTAATTAAAATGTGTTTTTTTTATTATTTCGGAATAAATGTTTCACAAAATTCTCCTGTAAACTGTTGAGGACATTGGCAATGAATTTGTAATGTTCGATTTTTACTTATCGAACAAATGCCCGAGTTCAAACACGGATTTTTAACACACACTGAAAACAAAACAGCAATACTGATCGATAGAAATTACGTCGAATTTGTTCTACTTGTTATATTTATTTTGTTTTCACACAATGTTCCGTTGAAACCGAGCGGACATTGACATTCGAAATAGATGGTTTTATTTTCGAATTGTTTATTAATACATCTTCCACCATTTTCACATTTTATCCATGGACAATAATCATCTAAATCGATCGAATTCGTAGAAATTCAAAAAAAAACAAATTCTCACCTTGCCCGAAAATTGTGATACTCAATAGAAAAATCGAGACAATAATCGATGGAAGTAACATTTTCGAAGAAGAAATCAAAGAAATGAAAGATTAAAACGACAACAAACGGTGGTTTTGTTGATGAGAGGATCGAATCGCAATCCTGTTTAATTGTTTCCTAGGCGCTTGAAAAAAAAACTATATATTTTTAATTATTTTTGTTTTACTTTTTTTTCTATGTCCTTCAATAAAGATATTTCGCTTGTTAAATTATGTTTTTTTCTTCTACTTTGGTATTCCATTAGTTCGTGTGCGAATATCGTGGGCAAACGTTTGTTAACTATTTTTCCACATCCATTTACCGTTACACTTATTCAATTATTTCACGGCTGGGCCTATTCGATACCATTACTTCGTTTAATTCAAATTCCACCAGCTACTTATCTTCATTCGAAACGAATCTATTATTTAACCGTCATTGTTCCGTTAGTTTTGGGCAAAGTACTTTCACAGCTAACATCACAGATTAGTCTTCGTCTTGTACCGATTTCCTATTCACATACAATCAAAGCATTAATGCCATTGTTTACTGTCGTCTTATCACGATTAATTCTGGCTGAAAAACATTCGATTATAGTTCGTTGACAAATTGAATGGAATCTTTTATCGATTTTCGAGTATTTTCAGGTCTATCTCTCGCTTTTGCCGACGATTACCGGCGTGATTATTGCATCAATTAGTGAACTATCATTTGACATTGTCGGTTTGATTTGTGCATTGTTTAGTACGTGTTTATTAGCTGTACAAAATATTTATTCGAAAAAAACGCTTCAACATCTCGATATTCATCATATTGCATTGCTATCCGTTCTGTCGAAGGTTTCCTGGTGTTTACTTACACCGTTTTGGTTTCTTACCGATGGACCGAAGATTAATTTTCGTGAAGAAGTAATTTCGTTTTTGTTAGAAATATAATTTCGCAATCGAATCTTTTTTTCAGGTAACATTAACTGTAATTGGTTTTATGTTATTGGATGGTTTTTGTAATTTTTTATATAATGCTATTGCGTTTACATTAATTTCACACATGTCACCGGTTAGTTATGCAATAGCTGGAAGTGCAAAACGTTTAGTTGTCATTAGTATATCGATACTTGTTCTACATAATCCCGTGACAAAATTAAATCTATTTGGAATAAGTTTAGCATTGATTGGAGTTATTATATACAATCAAGCGAAATACTATGAACAAAAACAAAATATTAATGAGAAAAATGTTATATCTGTATCGCCGTAGATGATCAAGGAGATTTGTACGTGAGGCTTTTTTTCTGCTCTTCATCGTAGATGTGAAAGCGAACGTGTTCGTTTTGGAGGAATAGAATATTTCATTTGACGATAGTAATCAGTGAGAAGTTCGGAACGTTTCAAATTGCGAGTCGGACGAATTTGTTGAAGACGTGCTAAGATTTTCTAATTAAAAAAAAATAATAAAAAAAACTATTTCAATTGATTGATTGACATACGAAATTTTCCTGTTCAATTTGTTGTTGTTGCTTGCGACGATTGATTGCTGCAGATGTTAATCGATGTTGACACGTTGATTTGTTCGATGTATCAAGTAGAGTTTTTTTCATTGTTTGAAAATTATACGTTCGATTGTCTTGCTCAGTTTCATCAGATATATCCAATAGAAGAGTTAAAACTTCGTTTGTTATTTGACTCATCTAGATAAGTAACTAGAGCAAAAGAGAAATAAATGTGACATAACCAAACACTCTACAATGATCTATATTGTGTATGTAGACTTCTATTTTCGTTCTAGTTGACTGACTTTTTCTTCTTTTTTATTTGATTTTGTCATTGATAGTAAGTTTCATATTTAGGTGTCCTTCCTTTTTTCGTCTCTCTCTCTCTCTCTTTTTCTCTTTCTCTTATTGAAATATGCGTGAAGCAACAATTAATTGATGTGTTCACTTGTTCAAGTTAGAAAGTCATCGAAAAGAATCAACTAAAACATGGGTATTGGAAGTTCAAGAAAACGATACGGATATTATAACCAAAACAAATATCAACAACAACAAAAACGTCAATTTCTACGAAGAACAACTAGCACACAATCGATACCGGTCCTTTCGTTACCCAACAACTACTATCCAAATGGATCATCCTATCCGTATGGAGGACTACAACTACCACCACCACCACCACCGTATCCATCGGTTGGTTACAATGCTTATCCACAACAACAACAACAACAAATGATGATGATGCCACGACCACTACCACCACGAACACCTGTGCCTTATTACAATCCATCACCACAGCAACTATCCCCTACTCCTCAGCCGGTAATGCCGACACCTTACGGTCAACAACAAGTGCCAATGCAACCTGTCTATAATAATATGAGTTCACCTTCTGCAACACCTTATTATTCTCCTTCAACTCCAGTTTATCATTCATCACCAGCAAGACTTCTAACTGATTGGACAGGTGGTGGCAAAATCTCACCTGGATTTCTCGGACCTCCGATCTAATTCAACTCTCTATTCTTCTTCTATTAACATTTCACTTTGATATCTGTCATTTACATCAAATGAACGGTAATTACCTATATTGAGAAGAAGATACTTCGTTATACTTATCAATCAACTTGTGTGTTCACCTTTTTCTTTGTTCGTATTGACTTTTACGCCACTAATCGATTATACACTACTTGAACAATAATAAATGTGTAACTAAAAGGCATCGTTTAAATGCACTCATTCTCAAGCGACGTCCTCTTTCCTTCTTCGGTTATCTGAGTAAAACGAGCTATATATTTTTTTTTCTACTATGTCAATATTCGATAGATGACACTGAACGCCAATCAATTTGCATTTAGTTATATTTAATTGAACAAAATTATCTTGGCAAACGTCGAATTTATTCAATAGGATGATAATAGAGAGATATTTAAATCGAATAAATAAAATCGTATTTCGAAGGTTAATTGAAAAATTGAAAAGAAATGCGACCTTTTCGTTTTTTTTTCTTCTTTTCGCTTGAATAAATCCATCCGAAAGAGAAAAGAAAAAACGTTTTTTCGTATACTGTAACACATACTTATATAAACGAGTAGACGTACCAAGATACAAAACTATAAATGTCGCAAAATCGCAATGATGAAATCGAAACGGCGGAACCAATAAACACAAATAACACCAGTTCAACACGACGTTTATCTCCTGGTCATATCAATTTAAAACCAGCTGTGGTTTTTGATCATATCAAAACTAAAGTTAAGCAGAAACGAAATTCGAATAATCTTCAGCTTGATGTATCGACGAATCGCGTTCGTAAACGATCAGTTGAACCTTCTCATGATAGCAAAACGAAAAAGCCATTGATACTAACACGTTCACAGCCGATTGCTGTCTCACCAAAATCATCTGATGAAAGCTGTGAAAATCGTATGTCGAAATAAAACGAATTCAAATGAAAATTTCGTTTTTTGTTTTGTTTTGAGAACCATCGCCTGGCCTAGACGAGAATGGTCTTGATGCGTCTGATTCACCGGAAAAAGAAGACGAAATCAATGAATCTGTTCGTTGGCGAATAGAATCCGATAATGATGCAAATACGCAATTGAAACCATCGAAATCAAGATTGAAATTGAATCGAATGTCGAAAATTTTGACCGAACAGAATCAACCGATGAACAGAAAAACGAGACGAACTTTGGAATCATCGTCGAAACTTGATCTCAATAAAAAGAAAAAAAACAACGAACCTTCGCATGCCGATTCATTGTCAATGCAGCTCGTATGATCTTTTCGAGCTTCTTTACAATCGAATTCATTCGATTTTAGACTGCTCCAATTCGTGATGAAGATTTTCCGAAGATTTTCAAAGATACGATCGCTTCCACCGAACAATTAATCATCGGTAAATCAAACATTTTATTTTGAATACAATCAAAGTTTTATTCTAGCTTATCCATGCGCCTGGCGAAAGGATATGTTCATGCATGGCCGATTGTTTCTTACAATCAATCATATATGTTTCTATACTTGTTTTCTAAAATGGGAGGAAAGCGTATGACGAGTGTTTGTTTCTTGTTTATTTCGAATAGAACTCGTCGTTTTTAGTTGTGCATTGCATACAAGGATATAGTGAGTGTTACGCGAGAGAAATGTGCGAAATTAATTCCGAATGCTATTCAATTGAAAACAAAAAATCGTGAACAATATCTATTTGCGAGTTATAATCAACGGGAAAGGATTTTTATTGGAATATTTCGTTTATGGCAAAATGCTCTATTGGAAAATGTTTGTTTGTTTGTTTGCTTGAAATGATTTTAATTCGAACAGCTTTTTTTTTCTCTAGCCATTGGATTATCAGCAATTGAAAGGAATTATCTTTGCCGATCAAATGAATATTCATGAATCGTCAGGAGACAGTGATGAATCTGATGAATTCGAAGACAATTCGTTGCTGATAAATTCGGCACCAATTCCTGGATTATTGGACGAGAAAAGGGCGATTATCATCGAACCAGAAACACCAACATATCTATCGTCATGTCCGTGTGAAAATCATCTAGCTAAGATCTATGCCGAACGAGCATTTCCAATTGCTGTCGATCAATTATTTGATTTAGCTTTCGGTGATAATTCGTTCGCTCGAGCTTATCATGACTCTCAAAAATTAATCGACTATACAATGAGTCCGTGGACGAAAAGTAATGAAACAGGTAAACGTGAACGACAAGTAACTTATAAAACAGTGACACAATCGATTCTCGGAACGAATACAATAAGTTGTAACGAGAAACAAGTAGACGGACACATTTTCAATGTTTAACTTTTATGATATTTATTTTAGACAATTGAACTTGAGAAACCTCGTTTGATCTATATTCTAACTAGTGAAGTGTTCAATGAAGGAATGAAATACACAGATGCATTTTATGTTACAACGAAATTTTGTATGTTTCAGCGAGATGCTAAACTCGCATTTCTACGTGTAACAGCCGAAGTACGATATGTGAAAACAGTTAATGCTATAGCTCGATGTAAGAAAAAAAACCAATGAAAGTTCGCTTATTCCTTCTTGTTTTACTCGTTTTTTAGCGTTCATCGAAAAGAATTGTCATTCGAATATCGAAAGTGGTGTAGATAATTTAGTTCGTCGATTAGATAACTATCAAACGACGAAAAGTCAATCGAAATCGGACAATAAATCGAAACGACAATCATGTAAAAAACGAATCGAAGATTCGCCTTCGTTCGAAGAAAAACGAGACAATCAATTGCCGATCATTCACAATGAAATTCTCGTTCAACAACGAACATTAACAGGAAAAGGATTCTTCTTTGATTTAATCCTTTTCATTGGTATTGCTATTTTAATTCTACATATTTATCTTTGCTATAAATTATATAAATTCGATGAAATCTTATCGAATTCAAATATCGGTTAGTTGAATGTTTATTTATTTATTTATTTATTCTCATTTTTTTTAAAATTTAGTTTGTCAAAAAGTGCACAACAAACACAGTAGTTAAGCGCGTCTTTTTTCTTTGTAAAATTATTTTTCATTTTTAAAAACTAAAAAAAAATGACACGACAGAAGTCAAAATTTGATCTATTTCATTGGTTATTCGCTCAGTTTGCGATCGTATTCGGGATTCAATTAACGAGAAAATACAAACGTCGTGTTTATGTCAAACGAAATCTTCGAAAAACTATTCAACAAGCAACTAATAATAATCAGACCGATATGAAAGACGCATCGACAATGACAATTGATTCATTACAATCGAAAGCGAGTCAACGTTTGAAAGCTTTGGATTTGATTCGAAAATATTTCGACAATGATCAACATGAATTCTGTCACTATCTTCACGAGCACGAGCAACTTTCTCAAGATCAAATTATTCGCATTTGCCAATTGATTAAAAATTTATTAAGAAATATTTCAATACAACAAAGATTTCCGAATTAGATTGATGAAATTTTTCGATAGGACATGAAGTCCCATGATTGTTGTTTGACTTGTTCACCTTCGAATAGCTTTTCTCGACCGTCGAGAACATCGATAGCCATACGAGCGAAATGTAACATAATTGGAGTTGGATGAAGTTCAGGTGAATTAGCCCATTTGTCCAATGACATCCACTGACAGACGGCAATTTCGTGTGGATCGAAATTGATCTGTTGCTCTTCGTCTGTCTCGTCGAGAGCCATCAAACAGCCGAAATAAACATCACCGCGATCAAAACGAAAATTTGATTCATAAGTAAACGAGAGAATACCACGGAAACGAGCGCGAATGCCAGTCTCTTCGAAGACCTCACGTTCGACACCGGATTCAATCGATTCTCCTGACAAAAAAAGGAAAAAAAATTCAATAGATTCATTCATTTATGAGAAAGTAGTAGTTCACCGATATTGAGAGCGCCACCTGGTAATTTGAAATAATTATCTACATAAGCATATCGTTCTTTAATAAGTAACACTTCCCGATTTTTATTAACAACTAATCCACCAACACCAATCGTTGACATTGCGTAACTCGGTAGTTGATTTGGCTCGTTTTCAGCTAACCAATGAGTTAACATAACAAGTTCAGGTTTAGCATGATGAAGAACAAAACCGAGTTTCTGTGCAATAGGAATCAATTCTGTTCGATCACATGGTATCGAAAGCCAGATACCACGACGTTTCGCTTTTCGCCAAGCATCTAACGATTGTTCTAATTGTCGTTCGAAGGCTGCCGGAGTTTTCGCAAGAAGTTTTTGATCGACAGTGACACCTGAAAACATATCATCTTCGCCAGTTAACAAAGTCACTTCGTCGCTGTCAGCATTACTACCGTTCGTCAACATGCTTATTTTTGCCGATGTGTCAATCGGAAGAAGAGAATGAAAATATATTACGGTAAAACTTCGCAGCCAATCAAGAGAACAAAAGAAATCAATTTCTTTTATTAAAATGCAGAACAAAAAAATATTTATTTTCTATCAGAAGTTTTCTTTCGATACATTATTATACTCCACGGTGGTTGATTGGGATTTTTCGATTTGACTTCGATTTGATCAGGCTCTAATAACTGTTCACGACCTTCGAGAACATCGATAGCCGTACGACCGATGTGACGAGTTATAGGAATAGGATGCATTTCAGGTGTATTCACCCATTCATCCAACGGCATCCATTTGCAAGCAGCGATTTCGAGCGGATCGAAATTGATCTGTTGCTCTTCGTCTGTCTCGTCGAGAGCCATCAAACAGCCGAAATAAACATCACCGTGACCGAAACGAAATTGTGATTTATAGGTAAAATTGAGTATCCCAAGAAAATGCGCACGAATGCCGGTTTCTTCAAAGACCTCACGAGCTGCACCATCTTCAATCGATTCTCCTTCAAAAATAAAAAGACGGCAACTGAAATTTCTTAATTTCTTTTTCATTTACCAATATCAAGACAACCTCCGGGAAGTTTAAAATAGTCTTTCAAACGAGAAAATCGTTCTTTAATAAGTAAAACTTCTCGTTTTTTATTAACAACTAATCCACCAACACCAATCGTTGACATTGCGTAACTCGGTAGTTGATTTGGATCATTTTCATCTAGCCAATGAGTTAACATAACAAGTTCAGGTTTAGCATGATGAAGAACGAAACCGAGTTTCTGTGCAATAGGAATCAATTCCGTTCGATCATGTGGTATCGAAAGCCAGATACCACGACGTTTCGCTTTTCGCCAAGCATCTAACGATTGTTCTAATTGTCGTTCGAAGGCTGCAGGAGTTTTCGCTAGAAGTTTTTGATCGACAGTGACACCTGAAAACATATCATCTTCGCCAGTTAACAAAATCACTTCGTCGCTGTCGACTTTCTCGGCAATACTCATGTTTATTCGTGAATTTAAAATCTGTTAATAAAAAAGAACAAAACAGAACGAGCGAAGAAAACCAAATGAATACTGGTGAAAATGAGTAACCAATAAAACTTGCGCGTATCTAGCGACACAGAAAAGGGTTTTTCATATACAATGAACTGTCAAACGTTATAGTAGATGTTTCTTAAACACACACAGAGACGGAAAAACAAACAATTACAAATCTTGTAGCATATTTATACGTTTTAAAGCAGTTCCTGAACGAGCTTTTTGTATCGTTGAGTATTTGTTATCTCCTCCGGCGAGATTTTCTTCATAGGCTTTGTCCAGTGGTGTTTGTCGTTCTTCGATTTTTCTCGATTGAAGAACAGTTTTTAAGTCTTGTAGTTGAAGTTCTAATTGAGTTTGTTTATCGGCTTCAGTCGATTGTTGAACACGACTTATCGGTCGATACTAAACGAAAGAGATAATTCGAATTTATTTCGGCAAAAAAATCTAGTTGATTTACTGGTGGAGGAGATAACGCCGCGGTTGTTCTCGATTGCGTATTTGTAATTGATAGGAGTTTTTCGCGTGCTGCTGCTTCAGCTACACGCCATTTGGCCACTTCTAATTTCAGTTCATCGGCTTCTTTTCGACTGAAAAAAGAACAAAGAAATCTCATTCATGCGAAAACTATTTATAAATAAGTCAAATTTAGCTCGAGTAACAAACCGGCGTTCGATGGTTAGTGAAATAATATAAAACTGCGAAAAGCTAATGGTTAAATTTAATTTTTTGAACTTACTTTTTCATTGAATCATTGACAAGTGTAGAGATCAATTTTTCACATTCGGTTATTTTACGAGCAAATACACGTTTTTCTTCTTCGTTCTTTCAAAAAATATGAATTAGAGAGAATTTTGTATTTTTTGAAATTTTACTCGAGTCATTTCGAATTTACATCGTTCGAGTTGAGTTTCGATTTCAAAGGCTTTCGCCGTTTGTAAACGTGCTTCTTCACTGCTAATATGAGCTTTTCGAGCTAAAACTTCAGCAGCTTCTTGATATTTTAACTAAAGAATATTTTTGCAAAATCTTATTCGACAAAGTCTCTTCATCAAAAACAAAATAAAACTGACTAAAGTCTCGTGAATTTCCTTCATTTGTTCTTGATATTCTGTCAATTGTTTTTCCATTTCATTTCGTTGTTTCTCAGCTTCAAGTCTCAATTGACGTTCACGCATAAGAGCTTTCATTTTCGCCTAAATATATTTGTTTTTAATCAATGCCGAAGACAAGACATGCATACTTTCTGTTGTTGTTCTTCGAAATATTTCATTTGTTGCATTTCAATCGATTGTTCATGACGACGTTTTAAATACAATTGATGATTACCGATAGCTAAATCAAGAATCTGAGAAAAAATAATCAAAAAATGAAAATGATGATAATGATAATCAGCTACCTCTCGACTGATCGATGATTTACTGGTATAAAATGCAAATGTTGCATGTTTATCACCGACAAGATTCAATAGAACCTATGATAAAATCAGCATGCAAAAAAAACCCAATGAGCAAGACGTATGTTTTACTTTTTTCTCATGTGCTGTGATGTTTTTTATGTCCGACCAGGAGAAGAATACTTCGGGTCTTAATTTATTTTTCTTATAGAATCGAATGCCAAGTGCATCGATGCCGAGCCAAAGTTCGGCGGCGAGAGGCGTTGATGAGTCGACGCGTTGGCGAGACGAGCTTTTACTCGTGCCTTGCATTTTTGAAATTTCGAAAAATGCCAAACCGAACATGTCTAAATCTTGAGCATGTTTCAAATAGGCGAGTTCAGCTTGATCACGCGTGAACGATGCGTGTGTTCGCCAGAGAGATACAATTTGTTCGAGCCAATCCGAACGAGACAATTCAACTTTTTGAAAGCAAGATAACGGTAATAAAGCTTCGTTTTCGAGATCAGTTGATTCAAGTTGATCATAATCACCGAACTAATAAAAGTTAAAGTCAAAAAAAAAATGTTTTTTCGAATTTACTTTAGCTTGAAGAGCAAGTGAAGCTAAATGTGCAGCTGTATCCGGCGGACAGTAGATGTCCATATTGAGAATATCCTGTTTGATTTGCCGATAGAAAAGATGTCGAGTTATGTCTTGTATGAGTTCGTGAGTAATATCTTCGGGATAGAATTTCACGACGAAATGCAATTCGATCATGTTTTTAGTCGATGTTGACAAATGAATTGATGATGTTGATCGAAGAAGATGAACTTTAGAATTCTCATTAAATGACAAAGAATTTACTGTTGGCAATTGTTGATAAGTTGAGATTGGAATCGATTGAGAGAGGATCTACGTGGGGAATAATTGAAAATTTTTCTTATTTATTCAATCAAATTGTTCACACATACACTGCGATTCATATCGAGCCATTTCCATTCATTGGAAGTTTTCTCTTGATATTTTAAACCAAAATACCAACATTCTCTTAAACCAATCGTTTGACATACAAGTGAAAAGATTGTACTACCTCTAGCCGTTGTCTGCAATAGATTGATTCGTGAAAAAACAACGACAACATGAAAATCGTTTACCTCAATTGGAAATTGTAGTTCAGCATCGATTGTATAGATTTTACAAAGAAATTCTTCGATTTTTTTCTTTCGAAAGACAGACATTCCTTTCGTTTTGATATTACCTGAATAATAGTTAATCTTTCATCGTTCCTTCGTGTTTTTTTTCTGCGTATATGTTTGGAAGACTTACATTTTTTTTTTCTTCTTCTTCGCTTCCATGCAAAAAAAAAGCCACATGCCATGCATACCTTTGCTGCATCGTTCGATTCACTTCGATTGAACTTCGCAAATCTTACAAAATCATTCACATATGTCGATTGACATGCAAATCAGGATGCGCCATGCAGTTGATACACCCATCTGGTCTCCCTTTTGATTAACTCATCTTAATAGAGAAAAATCTCTTTTTTTGCTTTTGATCAAACAAAGCCGATTAAGGAATCGTTCAATCTCTTGACTTTCACATTTCATTCTTCGCACTCATCTATCAAGATAGTCGAACTTAATAATTTTGTGTTAGTTTTTTTTATGACAGTATCACACAAAATATATATATATATATATATGTATATAGAAGAGACAAAAGAGAAACACTGTGTAGAGCGTGTTAACAAGTGAAAAGAAAAGAAAAAATGTTACAGATGTGTAGGATAAGGATAATCATAGTAATCTCCTGTGTGTGTTGACGATGAACTTGGACTTTTGATATTCGAATGATGATTATTCGATGCCGATGCTGTTCCGTTGCCTAGTGGCGGCGTGACCCGTTTTTCTTTTTGTCGACGATTACAAAACCAAACACGTACGACTTCTTTTTCGAGTTGTAATTGATCGGCTAATTGTGCAATATCCTGTGCAGCTGGTTTAGGATTACGTGCGAAATTAATTTCAAGTGCCTGTTTAATACTAACTTCGATGGACGTACGTTTCTTTCGTTTACGACCACTAGCCGCGATTTTCTCCATTGAATTCGATGTGCCCGTTTGAGATTCGGAATCTTCGAGCCATTTAGCTAATAATGGACGTAATTTGCACATATTTTTGAAACTCAATTGTAACGCTTCGAAACGACAGATCGTTGTTTGACTGAACACATTTCCGTAGAGATTGCCAAGTGCAAGACCGACATCAGCCTGTGTATAGCCGAGTTTGATTCGTCGTTGTTTGAATTGTTTCGAGAAACGATTGAGATCGTTGTTGTCAACATGAATCTGATGTTCGTCCTCGTTCGATGACAACAGATTGAGTTCGTTTTCGTCGATTGTCGACGATGAACCCGGCGGTTGAAGGATTTGAGACGGCGGCAGTGGAACGACTCCCGCTGGTATCGGCAATTGAAATTGATGTTCATGATCGATTGATGGCGATCCACCGTAGGTCGGAATGAACTGATGATACGGTTGTGCATGAGAATAATTCGATGCTGGATGATGATGATGGGGATAGTAATTCGACGGATTTGTCGACCAATAATCGTCGATGGCTAATGAATGTGGTTTGTGTTGCATGATGACTGG
>Ga0209922_102135_pt1 | contig 17699 bp, 25 predicted proteins | sample ThiBiot_500_biof_FD_183946 | JGI IMG/M metagenome (GOLD analysis project Ga0209922, IMG submission 183946) | Wastewater bioreactor microbial communities from Cape Town, South Africa - Thiocy_expt_500_biof (SPAdes) | ecosystem: Engineered > Bioreactor > Thiocyanate-remediating > Anaerobic-Aerobic ...
GTGACATACTGGCCGACTTCATAGCCATCGTCCGCCGTGCCCGTCGCGCCGGTCACGTTAATATGCGTGATGCCGGCCTTCGAGCCCTTGGGATAGATTCCCTTGAAGCCCATCGGGTGCCAGACGATCAGCGCGATCGAGCTGTTGTCCGTGCCCGTGCCGCCGCCGTCGATCATCTGATCCTTCGTCGCGCCCGAGAAGCTGTTGTAGCGCGGGAACATGCCCGTGTATTGCTGCGGGCTAGACCCGGCGTTGCCGTAGAAGATGCACTGCGCATTGGCCTGGCCCAGCGCTTCATAGAAAGCCGAGGCTTCGGTGAGGCGATAGTTGTCGGGATTGCCCGACATCATCGCGGCCTGACGATCGATATCGCTCTGGCCTTCGAACCAGGCGACACCTTCATCGATCTGGGCGACGCGGCTCTTCGAGCGCGGAACGCCCTGGTTGAGCCCGCGAGCAAAGACCGTGGGCAGGCCAGTGCGGACCGTGGTGCGCTCGCCGGTCGGCAGATTGCCTTCCTCCCAGAGCTGATCCTCGAGGACTTCGTTCTGCTGCGAGAGCCATTCACCGATGACCGCGATCTTGCCATCGGGATCGAGGCGGGCGGTGAGATCGGCCAGCGTGTGGAGCTGCGTACCGAGAAGCGTCATGTCTTATCCCTTCCTTCCATAGAATTTTTCGGCCGCGGAGCGTTCCTGCGCACCGCCCGCGGCGCCGGGCACGCTGGCCTCGGACAGCGCGCGGCCCGCGCCGGCGATGACGCGGGTCAGCAGCGGATGATCGCCGAGCCCGCTTTCGTTGAGGAATTGCGAGAGTTGCGCGCGTTCCTCGGCCTTGGGCACGAAATGTGCGAACGCCTTGGCTGCATAGGCCTGGCTTTCCTTGAGCTTCGTCCCGCCGACTTCGGGATCGGCCTGCAGGTCGCGCGCGAGATTCGCGCGGAGTTGCGCTCCGGCGTCGTCGATCGCTTTGACGGCACGCTCTTCGATCTTAGGCGCGACCTTGGATGCGAATATCCCGACCACGGCCTCGGCGCCTTTCTGGCTCAGATCCATGCCCTTGAGATCGTCTTTGACCAGGTCGAACATCTCGGCGTCGAACTCGACGCCCTCGGGCATCGTGAACGCAGCGGTGTCATAATCCTCGGGTGCGCCGACGATCGAGACATCGCCCGCATCGCCCTTGTCGTCATCTTCTTTGCCGTCCGCGGCCTTGCCCGCAGCTCCGGCAGCTGCGCCGCCAGCGCCATCTGCGTCCTCTTTGCCCTCGGCCGCGGCGCCATCACCGGCGCCAGCGTCACCATCGCCGCTCGCTCCCGAATCTGCGCCAGCGCTATCCGCCGCAGCGGCGCCCAGCGCCGAGGTTCCGGCACCATCAGCGCCCGCCGCGCCCTCAGCAGCGGCACCGGTCCCGGTGTCACCGCCATCACCGGCATGTTCGTCGGGCGCGCGCATGGCGCGGCCCATCTGCCGTTCGATCGGCGACAGGCCAGCGCCGCTCAGAAGGCGGATTCGGGTGGAACGGCGGTTACTCAGCGGGGTCTTGATCATGGTTGGCTCCTTTGGGGGGTGTGAGTTGCTTCCCGGCTTCGATGGCGATTGCGATCACATCATCCGGTTCCGCGGGCGTCGCGGAGAACCAGCCGAGAATTTCCAACCCCAAGGAGCGCTTGCCTTCGGTGAAAAGGCGTTGCTGCTCTTCGCGAGTGAAGCGGGTGATACCGCTGGCCCTGTAAATCTCAAAAAGGGCGAGCCGGAACTCGGGGCGGGCGATCAATGCGTCGCGCGCGGCGCGCCATTCGGCGGATCCGCGCGACATCAGTAGCGGGCCTGTTCGTTCGACATTTCGGCGATATTCATTGCCGCCGTCGTGGCATCCTTCGCGGGCTGCGCCAGCTGTGCCATCTGAGCCATCTGCTCTTGCTGGGCCCGGGCGTCGCGGATCCGCTGCACCGCGGCGGTGTCGCGAATTGCCTTGGCCGGCATGTTCGCCCGCTCGGCATAGTCCTCGACGATCGCATCGGGGTCGATCTTGTCGAGCACCTGCGGCCCGAAGATCGACCCGAGATTGCCGACGAAGCCCACGACACGCTCGGTTGTCGAAAGCCCGAGCATCTTCTGCGCCATGGCGAGAACCGAGACGAACTCGACCTTGAGCTCGCGGCCCTGCAATTCCTCGGGCGCGGGCGGGATCAGACCACCGCGGCGCGCAATGCCGATCATGCGGTTGACCGCAACGGGGAGCATGTCGTCATTCACCATCTCGACCACCGGGCCGATCTGCGACAGCTTCTCTTCGTTCCGGCTCACGAGCTCTTCGACGTTTCGCGGCTGCACGCCTGGCATGTTCGTGATCGCCATGAACAGATCCGCGAAGGTCAGGCGATCGATCTTGTCGTGAAGCCGCTGGATCTTGTTCGCCGCAGCGGTGAGCGCGAGCGGGTTCACCTCATAGATCGGCTTCGCGGCTTGCACGGTCGACATATCCGCGACGTAGGTGTGGGCCCCGGGCCGCATGTCGAGATCGCGGGCCGGGCCGACCGTGGGCGGCTTGGACAGAAGGTCGAACATCGACTGTTCGCGCAGGTTGATCAGAGCGAGCTCGCGCAGATCGCCGAGGCAGTCATGCCCGACACCACGGCCATAGGATGTCGGGCTATTGTCGCTCGTGTCCCAGCGGGGCGCCCAGAACGGTTGCTCGCTGAACCGCTTCGCCTCGAGCAGCGCCGACTTGCGATCGTCGTTGCAATCCCAGATCGTCGAATCCCACGCATCGGTCGCACCGGGCTCGATAAGCTGTTTGCACTGAACGATGTGGTTATAGTCCGAATTGTCCCACTTCATTTTTACCTGGGGCGAGACGGCCGACCAGTCATAGGCGCCGCCGGGGCGGCCCACGAACCGCTTCACGACCTGGTCGACCGTCATGGGGCAATTGCGCACCATCGTGTCGACGTTGAAGGAATCGCTGAGCCCGAGCCAATAGGTGCCGATCCCGAGCCCCAGGCAGGGCGCGATATCGACGGGATGCTCGCTCATGATGCCGGACGCCGGGCCGAAGCGCGCCATCGATCCGTAATTCTGCCGCGCGACCTGGTAGAAATTTGACGCGTCGAACAGGGCGTAGATCAGTGATTGGAACGCATCGAGCCACTCGCGCGCGACCTGGTACTGGTTGAGCTCGGGATCCGAGAACTTGAACTCGATCCACGGGCGGTTCGGCGACGACAGGCCGGAGTACATGCCGGACTGCACCGTGCGGAACGCGAGGATCGGGTGGCTGTCGATCAGCTGGCGCATCTTCGGCCGCTGATTGCCCTGGGCATTGATCGACAGGCTCGGCAATGCGCCATAGCCCGAGAAATCCGCGATGCTGTACCAGTCGTTTTCGCAATCCGAGCGCGTTCCTTTGAGCGCCTTCATCACCTTTTCGGCATGTTCGCGGCGCGTCCGCTCGCCCTTCGGCGCGTTGGCCGGGGGTGATTTGAGGCTAAGCGTCTCAGCCACCGAGCGTCGACGTCGTCATCGGCGTGTTGGCGCTGGGCCCGGCGCTCGACATGAGGGCCGCATAGCCGCGGCGCCGGCGCATCGGGTCATCGACCATGCCCGGCACCTTGCTCTCGGGCGCCTTCATCGCCTGCCGCTGGGCCGGGGGAGGCGGAACGTCAGGGGCTTTGGGCATACACATGCGCGGGATCACCTTTCCCGCGGGACGCTATTTCAGCGGCCATCGGCGCTCAAAATCAGCGCAGGTCGTTGTAGGGATTATAGGGGGGCTTCGGCTCTGCCTCGTAAAGACGCCGCTCGACAAAGCGGCAATGCCGACAGGTCCGCTCCTGTTGCTGCCCTTTGTCGACCTCGCGCCATTCGTGGAAGCTGTGGAGCCCGATCCGGCAATTCTCGTTCATCGGTTCAGATCTGCATAGGGGTCATAGGACTTGCGCGTCATGGCCTGCGCCAGCGCCTCGACGGTTTCAGTTTTCATCGTTTCAATATTGGCCATCAATACGGCGTCTCCCTCGTCGGGTGATCGTCCGAGCTCGGCCTTCATGTCGTCCTTCGACAACACCTGGATCAGAGTCTTCTTCGACCCTTTGACCGGTTTCCACTTATAGGCGCACAGATCCGCCTTAAGCGATGGCCGCGGCGGCAGCGCGATAGGCGACGGGTTCATAGGATCCAGCGCCTCACGCATCCGCCATGCCAGCTCCGCGCGAAGGTTGAAGAAGCCGAACTGACCATCAGACGTCGTTGCGGTTGAGGCACGCGACGAATTCACACCGATAACCTGCACCTCGTCCTCGACCAGCACGTTATAGACCGTCAAGCCCCAGCCGATCAGGTCGACATGAACTGGTGCGCGATCACGGCGATGGAGCATGACCTTCGAAGCCCCTACGCGGCCGGCAGTCTTCTGCGGGATTTCATATCCCGGGATCAGCACCAGCTCGTCGAACCATGTCCCGTGCCTGGGGGAGATGACGAAGTTGTCGCTGCCCCCGCACGCGACGTCCACGCCCATGCTGTCCATCGGGCCTTTGCCGTTGGGTCGCGGTTCCCAACGAGCCATGGCTTCATCTACCCACGTCGTCGGGATCACCTGCCATTCGTCGTCTTCGACGCCAGCATTGAAATCGCCTTCGAGCATCTGCGATCGCAGGGGCTCGGGCAGCGCCTGCAGGGTTTGGATATAACCCGAGCGAACGTAGAAATAATTGTCGCGCGTACGCGATGGGATGAACGTCCGCGACGTCGGCTGGATCACCTTTTCCGGGGAGAACTCGGTCGGGTCGAAGTCATAGAGCGGCTCGCCGCGGAACAGCACGAAGGGCCTATTGTCGTCACACTCGACGTCCTTACCCTTGATCGTCGTGAACCAACGCAGCTCGCCGGGCTTTGCCGGATTGGGGTGCTTGTCATCAAGCCAAGGCCCGAAGAACGGAATGACCCACCGGCCCGCAGCTGTCGTCGGCGGGTTCATCGTCATGAGCACGCGGCAGCGCTGCGTCGGATCACTCGATCGCGTCCAGCCCATTGTGAAACGCACCTGAAACTCGCGCTGCTCAGTGACCTCGTCGTAGGCTTTCAGGTCGTGCGCGCGGCCCTGCGCCTTCTGGTGATCATCGGCATTGGCGAGGCCGAACAGCTCGATCAGCCGCGGGACATTGCTCACCGTGGTGCGCCAGAAAGATTTCTGACTGTTATAGCCGTCGTGCGATCCGATGATTTCGGCCAGGCGCTGAATGATGCCCTCGGTCTGCGCCTTTTCGTGCCGGAAGATTGCGCTGCGCTGATGCTCGGTAAGCGCAAGGCCCGCGATAAGGTCCGTCTTGCCGCCGCCCGCCGAGCCACCGTAGCCCGTGATAAACGCAAGATTGTCAGCCGCTTCCGATTGACGGCCGACCTGCGCTCGCCAGATATGATGCGAAAGATCATTGTCCAGCAGGCGCCGGATCTCGTCGCGCTCTTCAGGCGTCGCGATCTCCCACATCGCCTCGAGGTAGGCAGGATCAGCAAGCGGTGTCATGTATCGCCACCCTCGGCGGCACGTCGGCGCTCGATGTTCGCAAAGATCGCCGCCAGGCGAGCAGCGCGCCCGACTTCGTCCAGCTTCTCGAGCCCATCCTGATCACGATCGGACGGGGTTTCCTTGAACATACCAAGGTGCCGCGCGACATTCTCGAGCGCCTTGCCCTGGTCGAGCGTCTTGATTTCGAATCCGGATTGCGTGAGCTTCGTGCCCGCATAAAGCAGGCGCGCCGGTCCCGTGAGGCGGCGCGTGTCATGGGCGAAGACATCGGCTCGCCCCTCGCCCATGCACTTCGGGCAATCAGCATGAGGATCGGCGCTGTGGACGAAGCCATAGCCGCCGTCGTTCTTCGGGAGAACGAGCGGAGCAGGCTTCTTGCTCTTCGACTGACTATGCGCGAGCTGCGCCGCTGTCACGGCCTGCGCATATTCCTGATGATCGATCCATTGATATTCGAAGGATTTACCGTGGCAATAACGGCAGCATGTGCGCCGAAATTGGATCACTTCGTTAGGATCGGCTGTCGCGATATCCCACCAGCGCTGCAGCACCATGTCCTGCGTGATTTCGGTACGCTTCGAGCGCTCGGCCATGGCCGCATCGACATATGCCGCGACCTTAGGATTTCTTAGGAGCTTGTTCGCCTCGACGGCGCAGACGTTGTCGCTGCCGGCATAGCCCGCGGCGCGATACGCTCGCGCGCCATTCAGGTCGACGAGATACTCGTCCGCGAACAATTTCTGTTTCAGCGTCAGCCCGCTTTGCGGGTCGCGCGAAGGCCTCGCCGCGCCCTTGGGTTTCGGCGCGGCGGGCTTCTTGTTCTTCTTCGGGGCAGGCGCCCTAGCCAATGCTGGTCTCGGCGCGCGCCGGCAACAGTGCGTCGAGCGAGGATGCGCGGCGCAATGTATGCTCGCCTCCATCCACGAAGATAATCAGGCTCCACACCGCATCCAGGCCGAGTGCTTTGTCGCGTTCTGATTCCGAAACCCATCCGATATCGTCTGGCGCTCCCTCGATTTCGCTTGCTCTCGAGAATGTCAAATGAAGGGCGCGAGCGCCGGGCGGCATGCATGACAGAAGACCGTCCTCAACCGATCCTGCCGCCAGCTTGTCCACTTCTTCAGCCATATCAAATCCTTTCATGTCAGGGGCTGCGCTCAAAAATCTGGGCCGGGATGATGGCGGCACCCCACCGCGCGGCGCGCGCCGCAGAGATCGCATGTCCGGCTATCAACCCGGGGTGGCAGGACAATCGTTCGCACCGCTTCGGCGCGCGCGCGCGACAGGCGGGCCTTGTGCTCGCCCTTCGATATGCCGTTGGGATTGGCGGCCATCGCGCCGCGCAATTTCGCGGCGGTATAGATCGTCAATTTCCGCCGCCGATGGCGGACGGCCGAACGGGTAGACGGCGCGACGCGCGCAGCCGTCACCAGCTTGAGGTAGTTCGTGCCGGTACGGCGGCACCACGCGTTGACCTCGTCGATCACGCGCGCGCTTTCGGCCTCGCTCAGAAGATGCTGCTCGTGCCTCATGCCCCGTTCCGTTCCTCATAGGCTGCGATTGAAAAGGCGTGATCGCTGCGCCGCCAGTTGCTCCACCACTTCGCGGGCCGAAACGGCGTGACCTCGCCGCTCCGGTACCGCACCCGAACCTCGGTATCGGGAAGCACGGGGCGCTCGCCGGGATTGGGGAGAAACGTCATCTCAGGCATCCATCGCCAACTGCACCGGGCGAGCGCGGAAGACGCCGTCATCGTTCTGGCGAAGGAAGCCGCGCTCAACGCCGATCTCACGCAGGCGGAGCGGCAGCGCATCGATCGCGACCTGGTCGAGCGCGCGGAGCTCGAGCGCGCGCATCACGTCATCAAAACGCGCTTGCCGCTCGGCGCGCGCCATCGCCGCTGCCGAGGCCTTGCGCTGCACCGCCTCGTCCTTCCGCTCCCAGCGGTCGAGGATCGCCTTGCATTGCGCGATCGACGGGAACCAGTCGAACTCGTCGAGCACGGCCGACACCATGAATTGCAGCGCCTCATGCGGATATCCGCCGAGCTTGCGCTGATAGAATTTCGTCCGCAGCTTTCCGGTCAGCTCGTCGTCGGCGCGGCGCGGCAGAATGGTCAGGGCACGGATCAGCTCGGCAAACTCGCCTTCACCGCACGGCGGCAGGGGCGGCAAGGGCGCCGCGGCCAGCTGCTCCATCTTCGCCAGCGCCTGATCGTCCAGCCGCAGCGCCGCGATGCCGCGCGATCTGCTCGTCGAGCTCGCGGGCAAATCCGTCGCGATTGTCATGCCCGCCAGAACGTCCGGCCCCAGAGCCTCGCCGATTGCCACCGTTCCCTTTTCCATTGATCGCCGCCTTCATCTCGTCCGTGTCGTAAATCGCGCCCCAGCCCTGCTCGACGCAGGCCTCGAAGATCCTGCCAGGCGGCCAGCCAGTGCGGGCGACAGCGGCATCGATGTCGCGCAGCAACCGCTTGTGCGCCGTCAGGGTGTTGACCATGTCCTTGCGCTTCCGGACGGCGAGGAAATCGGTCCAAACCTGCGGATCGGCCCAGTACGGCCGAGGGAACGGATGCTTGACCCGCCATCCCCACCACGCCGCGACATGAGCCTCGGCCTTCGCGCGCGGAGTAGTATTCTCGGGGGCAGGGGTAGGGGGGTTTGAATTATTATCTTTGGGGGGAAGGGGATGGGGGGCAGTTTCCGCACTTTCCGCATTTTCCACCGGCTCCGGTGGATTTCCGGTGGAATTCCGCTTTATGTTCCTTTTGCGTTCCCGGTCATAGGCCCGGCGCCGCTCGGCGACCGGATCGACCGCCGCCGGCATGGCAGCTTCCATCTCGGCGACCGCCGCGACGATCGCCTCGTGCGGCATCCCGGCCGCGAGCATGTGCTTCAAGGCGGTGGCGATGGTACTCATGTTAACGCAGTGGCTCCGCCAGGTCCGGCCGTCCGATCCGCTCGGCGATCTCGATCGTCGTGGCGCGGATACGCGCGCGCTCGTTGCCATGACGCGTGGCAGCCAGGGCGCGGCCGGCATCGCTGCTGCTGACCGGCCGGCGGCGACGAAAGAGAGCACGCAGGTTCATGCTGCCATAGCCTCCGGTTGCCAGTTGCAGAGATCGGGCTGGTTCGCCGCGACGAGAGCGCGGGCGACCGGCGGGCAGACGCTGTTGCCGATCGCGCTGATCTGCTCGGCGATCGTCAGCGGCCGCTCGACCCACTTGCCGCGCAGGAACTTCTTCACGACCGGATCGAGGACATAGTCGTCGGGGAAGCCCTGCGCCCGGGCGAGCTCGCGCGGTTTCAGCATGCGCAGGCCTATGTCGACGATGACATAGGTGACCGCGTCTATGGTCACCGTGACGACGGCAAAGCGATCCTTCGTGGTGACCGTCGCGATCGGCTCGGAAAGCCCATGGCCGTCAGACTCATTGCCATAATATTTGATGAGGAAGGCGGCGGTGCGGACCGCGCGCGCCATCGTGTCGGGCGGCAGCGCGCCCTCTTCGATCATCGTTGTCTCGACGATGCGCTGCGTGCAGCCCTTACCTACGATCGTGCTTAGCGGCTTCTCGGGCGGGTGGCCGACCATGCCGGTGTTCGCCTGCTCGAGATGGGCCGCGACGACCGCATGATGCTGGCCGCCAGCGCGCGCCGAGCGCAACGGAGCCTCGGGATTGCCGCTGCCGTTCGTCTTGTCGCTGCCGTAGAAGCTCGACAGGAACGCCGTGACCTGGCCGGTCTTCGCATGCGTCGTCGCCGACGGCGCTGGCTGATCGGCAGGGGCGCCGACAGACTTGCCGTATTGCTGGTCGAGATAGGCCAGCTCGGCCGTCACGGCGCCGTGCTTCCCGCCACCACCGACGACTGTGCCGAGCGGCTTGTCGACATGGGGAACGCGCGGCTCCTGCCCCTTCCGCTCGCCATAGCCCATCTGGATCAGCGTCGCGGCAGCAACGCCGTTTGTGTCCTTCTTCGACGCAGCGATGGTGTGATGCGGCTGGTCGGCCCGGTGATTGCGTCCCCCGTGCTGCCCGTGGGTGATGATCGGCGCGAGCTTGGCCTCGACCATGCCGAGCGGCGTTGCGCCCGCGGGCCGCGCGGGCGAGCCGTTCGCGGTCACCGTCGGCGCCGGATCTGCCATATCCGACCCGACCGCGCCGCCCCGGAACTTGGTGATGTGCGGGGCGATCTCGATGTCCGACACCGCAATCTCGCCCCGATGCGCGCCCGTGATAGTGCGAAACGGCTCCGCGGTGTCGTTGACCCGTATGCTGCCCTGGTGCGTCAGGGGGACGAGAAAGGGCCTTTTTGCGTTCACGACATAGCGCATCACGCCGTGCGCGATCCGACGCTTCGTCGCCTCAGCGAGCTCGCGATCGCGCTCGAAGATCGACGGGCACGGGATGCTCCATTCGATACACTCCGCCGCAGTTCGGTACGGCAGAAGCTTGCCCGCCAGGACGCGGGGATCGTTCGCCGGCCCGTGCGTCGGCTTCGGCCAGACGATGGGCTTTCCGTCGCGGCGGAAGATCATATAGAGACGCTTGCGGCTTGTCGGCGTGCCATATTTGCACGCGATCAGCAGGCGATGCTGCACCCGATAGCCGAGGCGCCGGATGCTCCGCTTGAACCGTTTGAACTCGCGGCCCTTGTGGTCCGGCAGCGGCACGCCGTTGCTGTCGAGCGGCGCGGCATATTCGAACTCTTCGACGTTCTCGAGGTAGCCGACGTCGGGCAACGTCTCTTCGAGCCAGTGGATCACTTCCCAGCAGAGCGCTCGAATCGACCGATCCTTGACAGGCCCGCCCTTCGCCTTGCTGTATTCCTTGCAGTCGGGCGAGAACCATGCGCCGGCCACCGGACGCCCGCGCGTCGCGGTGCGCGGTAGGAAGGGCGTGCGGATATCGGTGCAATGATGCTCCGTATCGGGATGGTTCGCCTTGTGGATCGCGATCGCCGTAGGGCTGTGGTTGATCGCGATATCGACGTCGCGGCCGAGCGCCTGGCCGATGCCGGTGCTCGCGCCGCCGCCGCCCGCGAAGCCGTCGATGAAGAGGGGGTGGAGTTTCATGAGGCCTCCCGATTGCACTCGCGGCACCGGCCGGGCCCGGCGCAGGGGAGGGTCCGGCCGTCAGCCAGCCTAAAGACGTGATGAAGGCGCTCACCGAGTTCGCGGCGCACGTAATCGCGCCGCAGTTCGACGGTGATATCGTCCGACGGGGTGCCGACCTTGACCGCCACCGTCGTCATGCTGCCTGCTCCATGTCGAGCAAGTCGAACAGCGACGGCGTGGCACGCTCTGCGTCGTGGGCGCGGAGAATGCGAACCCCGTCTGCGAAATAGGCCGGGTTCAATTCGCTGGCCCAGCCCACGCGGCCCTTCATCACGGCGCGCAGCGGCACGGTCATCAGCCCGCCGAACGGGTCATAGACGACATCACCAGGGTTGCTGTCGAACTCGATGATCCGGTCGACGATATCAAACTGAAGCGGGCAGAGGTGCATCTCGCGCCCCTTCGCGGCCTGCTCGCCGTTCAGGGTCCGCATCCGCGCCACGTCGCTCCAGACTTCAGGATGCCAAGCATGCGGGGGCAGGAGCGCGAAACCAGGCGGCAAGCTGTTCGCCGCGTCGAGATACTCCGCGACGGCGACGTGCGCGGCATAGTCGTACACCGTCGACACGGCCGCTTCGCGCCATTTCCGATAGATCCCCTTGGCGTCGAGCCCAGCGAATTCTTCCGGGGTTGGAAGCCTGTCGCCGTTGCTGCGCCACTTCGCATGGGCATCGGTCTGCCACCGGCCGCGCGTGTAATCCGCCTTGTCATGGACAACAGGATCATCGGCATAGCCATCGCTATTGTCCGTCGGCGCCTTACGGAAGATCAGGACATATTCCGGCATGCCGACGCTCATCCGCGAGCCGTCCTTGCACTTCTCGGTCCATCCGAGCCGGTAAGTCTGGTTGTTCTCACGCACCACGTCGGTTTCGACCGTGATCATGCCCATGTAGTAGAAGCCGTGGCGCCGATAATGCGCGATGCACTCGGCATGGAACGGGTCAACGGTCTGGAACGACACGCCTTCAAGGCCACCGGGCCGGGTCCGGTCCTTCACATGGACATAGAGCTTCCGGCCCGGACGCAACACGCGCAGCAGCTCGGGCGAGAGATAGTCCATCTGGCGGAAGAAATGGGCGTTGTCGTCGCTGTGACCGAAGTCATTATAGCTCGGGGTGTACTCGTACTGCGTCGAGAATGGCACCGACGTGACGATCAGGCCGACACTGTTCTCGGGCAGCGCCGCGGTCTGGATCACGGTGTCGTTGCGCCAGGCCTTCCAGTCCTCGCCCGCCTCGAACGCCGCGCCGGAGCCGTCCTCCGACGATCGGGCCAGTACGTCCCGCGCGCCCTGCAGGCCAAGGCCATAGGTGCGGATGATCTCCGACATGCGCGCGCGCAGCTCGTCATGCTGTTTCCAGCGCCGCTCGAGTTCGGCGCGCACGTTGCGCTCCGCTTCGGTGTAGATAATGTCGATCAGGACGTCATGCTCCTGGCCGAAGCGGTCGACACGGTGGATGGCCTGAATGAAGTCGCGGAACTTGAAGCCGATGCCGGAGAATATCTCCCACCAGCAATGCCGCTGCAGGTTCCCGCCCGCGCCCGCGATAACGGGCTTGGTCGACAGTTCCTGCACCGTGCCGGACTTGAACCCTTCGAAGGCGCGGGCCCGCTCTTCCGTATCCTGCGATCCATAGATGCTGACCACGCCCGGGATCGCGGCCTCGATCGCGAGGCGCTCGGCCTCGAGATCGTGCCAGATCAGGCGATGTGCATCGGGGTTCTCCGCGCGCAGCTCCATGACCTTCGCGAGACGAATGTCGATTGTATCGCGCTTCTCGCGGCTCGCCTCGACCACGCCGATCGCATCGGTCTTGAGCAGCTTGCCTTGCCCGTCCTTTTCGGTACCGGCCGTGCTGTGGTCCGAAGCAACCTCGTGCCACCGGACCCGGATCGGCGGGCGGGAATAGCCCTCGTCGCTGTGGCCAAGGTCGGAGGGCTTTTGCACGATCGCGGCCCACGAATTGACCCAGAGCCAGAATTCATCCTCCTTGTGCGGGTGGATCGTGAGCTGGTCCGCTTTCTCGCTGTTGCGCTTGAAGAACCGTGTTTTCGCCTGACCCACGTCCATGACGCCGAGGAACGCGGCATAGGCGAGAAGCTCGATATATTCGTTCGGGCTCGGTGTCGCCGTTGCGCAGAAGCGATAGCGTACCCCGTCGGTGCGTATCCCGGACTTGCGATCGTCGCCCGCGATCGTCGCCATGAATTCGCGGAACGTCTTGGTCCCGCCGAACCCGCGCAGGCAGTCCGCTTCGTCGAGCGCAACGGCGGTGAAGCGCCGCACGTCGATCTTGCCCTCGCGCACGCTCTCATAATTCGTGATGAAGGTGCCGACAAACCCGGCCGCGATGGAGCCTTCGATCTCCGCGTCGCTTCGGACAAAGCGCAGCGCATCACCGATGCGCTTGGCGTCCTCGTCGAACGTGCCTTCAAGGATCACGTTGAGCGGCGCGATCTGTAGCGCGAGCCCGCCTTCCATGATCCGCACAAGGCGCAGGAGCTCGAGCTGCATGATCGTCTTGTGCAGGCCGAAATCAGCGAAGATCGCGCGCCGGCCACCCCGCGCGGCCCACTCCACGATATCGCGGCAATGCGGCTTGAGCGCGGGATGGATCAGGTCGGGCGGGAGGATCAGGCCGACATCGGCCGCGGTCACGGTCTTGGCCGCAATGAATTCGAGATACGGGATCATCAATGCCTCACAAATTCGACGACGCGGTCCATGGTCCAGCAGAGCCCGCAGGTTCCGCAGCAATCCGTGGCATCGGTCTGGACGGGGCAGAGGACATGCTGGCTGTCCGCCGCAGTGTTGATCACGAGGGAGCCGCGGCCGTCCTCGTCGGTGCCGGAGAAGCGAACGCGAAACCGGTCATGATAGTGGAAGTTGATGTCGAGCAGCGCGGCGCCGATCTCGCTGTCCATGGCGTGAGCCGTGAAGCCGAACACGCGGAGCGCCGGGAAGCAGTCCATCGCGCCGCGCCAGAAATCGACGTAGAGCGAGGAATAGAAATCGCCCAGGACGTGCAGCCGCACCACGAACCCGGCGGGGTGAGAATCCTGCAGCGCGGCCAATTCCTCGGCGAGCTTGCGCTCGAGCACTTCGTCGCCGATGTGGCGCCGGGCATAATGCATGTGGTTGCCGTAGCAGCTGGCCCACTCGCCGCAGGTCCGGGGGCAGTGAGAGCGTTCCTCGAGCGTGAGGGTGAAGATTGGCATGCCGCGCCACCGGCCCTTGGTCACGGCCTTGCCAATCTTCCGGCTGTTCACCCCGCTCACCAGGACGCGAGGCGACATCGAGGAATGCACCACGGTGCCCGGGAACAGCGAGCGCGCCTCGGTCACGGCGGCGTGATCATCGGCGAGGACGATCGCACCGCGCGCGCCCTTCGGCTTGACGTGCCGTTTCAGCGGCCCGCCATGCGGCATATGCCGCGGCTTGTAGGCGCGCGCCGCCGGCACCGTCAGGCGGCCGTGTCGAAGTCGAAGCTGGCCTGCATGCCGAGCGCCGACAGATAGACGTCGAGCACCGCCTCCATTTCCTTGCGGTCATGGGCGGGCATCTTGCGCAGGCGAATAACCTGGCGCATGATTTTCGGGTCGTAGCCCTGCGATTTCGCTTCGAGATAGACGTCGCGAACGTCGGCGGCGAGGCCCTTCTTCTCTTCTTCAAGGCGCTCGATCCGCTCGATCAGCAGGCGCAGTTGATTGTCCGAAACCGTGGCTTCGCTCATGGCTTTCGCTCCTTTGACTGCCCCGGCGGGGCGTAATGTTCGGGACTGGGCGCCGGATCAGGGCGCCGGCAGACTTTCGGGTCGCGTCATGCGGCCTCCTTCTGGCGAAGGCCGCAGTCCGTGCGGGTGCAACTCGTTACGGTCGGATCGTCGGCGCGCCGCTCGCACGCGGCACACAGCGATGCATGAGCCAGCCCCGTCCATGCCTGCATCGGCACGGCGCCGCCGGTCTTGGCCTCGATATTGGCCGCGACGTCGAGCGTGGGGCGCAACTTGCCGTTGCGAATGCGGTTGACCGTGGTGCGATCCTTGTCGATCAGCGCGCCGAACTCGGCGTCAGAGACGTTCGCTTCGGTGAGGAATTTGTCGAGCGGCGTGGTCATGGGCGAAATATGTGCGAATAACGCACCGTGTCAACCATAAAAAGTGCGCACTACGCACACGCTTTGTTAGTGCGTATCGTGCACACCCCGCACATGGATACGGAATGGTTCAAGGCGCGCAAAAAGGCGCTCAAGGTCACCGACGCGGGGATCGCGGCAGAGATGCACGTCGATCGGACGCGCGTAACGCGGATGCTCAACGGCGAGAGCGAGCTATCCCTGCGTCGCGTCGAGATCCTCGCGCGCATGCTGCAGGTGTCGCGCGAAGAGATCATGCGCCGCGCCGGGATTACCGAGCCCGCGCCGGAGCCCCAGGCGCTCGACATGGCGCGCGCCCCGGATCAGCTTCCCACGCGCAGCGCTTATTCCGACGTCGGGCCGGTGCAGCTGCGCCGCGTCAATCTCGAGCTCGCCATGGGCGCGGGCACCAATCTCGACGACTGGATCGAGGAAGAGCCTTACGCGTTCGACGCGAGCAACTTGAGGCGCATCACCACGACGCCGCCGCACCTGCTGCTGATCGGCAAGGGAATTGGCGACAGCATGGAGCCCACGATCGGGAGCCATGACGATGTAATGATCAACCTCGCCGAGAACGAGCTGGGCCGCCTCGACGGGATCTACGCCATCACGATCGACGGCGCCGGTGCGATCAAGCGCCTCGCACCGGCCGGGGAGGGCATGGTCGAGGTTATTTCCGACAACCCGAACCATCCCAACCGCGTCCGCACATTCCCGCGCAGCGATATCCGGATCATCGGCCGCATCCCTTGGTCCGCGCGGCGGCACTGAGTTGCAGCACAGTGGCGCGCGCGATATCGTCGCGCCGTGCCGCCCCCTATCACCTTGCCCATTGTCGGGACGCAATACCCGAACAAGAGCCCGAAGGGGCCGACGCGCCTTTTCGCGCTCGAGCTTTGCGAGCCGGGCGACCATGTCGAGCTCCGGCAGGAGCCGGACAACCCGCACGACGAACATGCCATCGCGGTGCATAACGCGCAGGGCATGATGATGGGTTATATCCCCGCCGGCCGCGCGCCCTATGTCGCGATGCAGATCCGGCGCGGGGCCGTCGCCGCGATATTCCAGGGCAGGGCGGACCAGCGCGGCTATGTCCGCATCGCGTTTGACGGCGAAACACCGGCCCTGCCCCCCGCCCCGGAATCGCAAGCACCGCTGCAGGACTGGTGGCCCGACGAGGAATATCCCGAGGATTACCCCGGCTAGAATTTCGGCGCACATAAAAAAGTGCGGTATACGCACTTTTGGCATTGACTACACTGTGCGCGATATGCACATAAACGCACCAACGGCGCACATCCCGTGGCGCCGCTGCTGCGGAGAATGTGCATGGCCTCGCGCCCCGAAAATGATGAAGTTCGGTTCGACGTCAACCTCGCGTATCTCGCGCTTGCGTTCGCCGCGCTGACGATCATCTTTCCCGCCATCGTGGCGGTGCTGCGGTGAACCGCGCCCCGGCCCTTCACGCATTGCCCGGCGTGCGCACTCGTACCGCGCTGGCGTGCCTCGAGAGCGCGGAACGCGAGCTGCGCCGCGTCAATCTCGCCGCGCTGCGCGGCGACGCCGTGACGCACGTCGCGCCGCACCCCGGCGGGACTTTGATGCGGTTCCGCTCCGGCGCCGCCATCGTGCTGCCTCGCGGCGCTGTGTTAGATGCGGCCGGCGCTCCGGTGATTGCGCCATGATCGCGTCCGTGCCTCGCAAGCGCACCGTCGCCGCGGTGTTGACCTGCGCCGCGATGGCTGGCCTCGCCCTGGGCGCGGTCGACCGCGCCCGCGGCGTCCCGTCCAGCGCTGAACGCCTGTTTCAGAATTCCTCGGCCGATCGTCTCAGCCCCCTGCCGGCCGGGGATAACGGCCGCCGTCCCGGTAGCCTCCACTCCGGGGCGGCGGCCAACCTTGGATCCGCATCATGATGGTGAGCCGCGCCGAATCGACGCTGCACGCCGCGGAACAGCTGCGCCAGCGCCTCGCGGGCGAGGGACGGCACCGCGACGCCGAGATCCTGCGCGCGCTCTGCGCCAGCCTGCGCGCCAGTCGTCAGACGAACCGGCTGCTCCATGCCGACAACCAGGCGCTCAAGGAAGGCAAGCCCGATGGCGGGGCGATCGACATGGACTACCCCGCCCGGGCCCGCGCCAAGATCGCGGAGATCCACGCCGCGCTTCCGGCCGATGCGCCGTTCAGCATGCGCGTGAGCGCGCTGCGGCGCGGCTATCCGTTCGGCGAGCGCCGTTACTGGCCCTACCAGGCATGGCTCCAGGAGCGGCGCCGCTACCTGCGGAAATATGACCCGGCCACGCCGCTGGGCGAGCTGTTTCAACAAGATCCTCCCGGGCTCTTTGCCCCCCCGCAGCCGGGAGTTCCTGCCGCCGTCGCGCCTAATTCGCCCCTCTCTGGCGCGACGGCGGCTTTTTCGGGAGAAGAAGCATGACGACGACTTACACCGCGGCGCGCGCGAAGCGCCTTATCCTCGACGGCAAACTGGCGGCCAATGCCAAGGTCGAAGGTGATCTCGACCTCAGCGGCACGAGCATCACCGCGCTGCCCGAAGGCCTGACGGTCGGCGGCGGGCTCTACCTCAGCGGCACGAGCATCACCGCGCTGCCCGAAGGCCTGACGGTCGGCGGCGGGCTCGACCTCCGCGGCACGAGCATCACCGCGCTGCCCGAAGGCCTGACGGTCGGCGGCGGGCTCGACCTCAGCGGCACGAGCATCACCGCGCTGCCCGAAGGCCTGACGGTCGGCGGCGGGCTCGACCTCAGCGGCACGAGCATCACCGCGCTGCCCGAAGGCCTGACGGTCGGCGGCGGGCTCTACCTCCGCGGCACGAGCATCACCGCGCTGCCCGAAGGCCTGACGGTCGGCGGCGGGCTCTACCTCAGCGGCACGAGCATCACCGCGCTGCCCGA
>Ga0209922_102136_pt1 | contig 17698 bp, 8 predicted proteins | sample ThiBiot_500_biof_FD_183946 | JGI IMG/M metagenome (GOLD analysis project Ga0209922, IMG submission 183946) | Wastewater bioreactor microbial communities from Cape Town, South Africa - Thiocy_expt_500_biof (SPAdes) | ecosystem: Engineered > Bioreactor > Thiocyanate-remediating > Anaerobic-Aerobic ...
GGCTTCATCGGCTCCCATGTCGCCATGCGCCTGCTCGAGCGCGGCGACGAGGTGATCGGCATCGACAACCTCAGCGACTACTACGACGTGGAGCTGAAGAAGGCGCGGCTGGCGCGCTTCGCCGACCGCCCGGGTTATCGCCACGAGCCGGTCGACCTCGCCGATCGCGCGGCCATCGAGGCGGTGTTTGCGCGGCACAAGCCGCAGCGGGTGATCAACCTGGCCGCCCAGGCCGGCGTGCGTTACGCCGCGCAGAATCCGCACATCTACGTGTCGACCAACGTCACCGGCTTCCTGCACGTCATCGAGGGTTGCCGCCACCACGGCGTCGAGCACCTGGTCTACGCCTCGACCAGTTCGGTGTACGGCGCCGACACCAGCATGCCGTTCTCCGAGCACCAGTCGACCGAGCATCCGCTGACGCTGTACGCGGCCTCGAAGAAGGCCAACGAGATGATGGCGCACAGCTACGCGCACCTGTACGGGCTGCCGTGCACCGGGTTGCGCTTCTTCACTGTCTACGGGCCGTGGGGCCGGCCGGACATGGCGCTGTTCCTGTTCACCCGCGCCATCCTGGCCGGCGAGCCGATCAAGGTGTTCAACCACGGCCACCACAAGCGCAGCTTCACCTACGTCGACGACATCGTCGAGGGCGTCGTGCGCACGCTGGACAGGATCCCCGGCAAAGACCGCGGCTGGGACGGCAACGCACCCGACCCGGCCAGCAGCGGGGTGGCGCCGTACCGCATCTACAACATTGGCAACGAGCAGCCGGTGGAGCTGCTGCGCTACATCGAGGTGCTCGAACAGTGCCTGGGTCGCAGGGCGCAGATGGAGATGCTGCCGCTGCAGGCCGGCGACGTGCCGGACACCGAGGCCGACATTTCCGACCTGATCGCCTCGGTCGGCTACCGGCCGCGGGTGGGCGTGGAAGAAGGCGTGGCGAATTTCGTGCGCTGGTATCGCGACTATTACCGGGTCGGCGGGCCAGCCTGATCGACGCCGCGGCGCGCCGGGGCGGCGCACCGGCTACAATTACGGGCTGACGCCATGCGGGTGCAGCCAACCCATCCAGATGCCCAGGATGACCATGCCGATCAGCACCAGCGACAGGCCGATGCGGCGAGTCAGCGCCCATACCGTGCGTCGGTCGTCGTCCTTGTCCTTCATCATGAAGAACAGCGCCTGGCCGAGGTTGAAGATCACCACCAGCAATACCACCACCAGCGCGACTTTGTAGATGGTTTCCACGTGACCGGTCCGAGCGATTTCGACAGCGGCAGTATAGCCACCCGCGGCAGCCGCACCGCGTGAACGGTTTTCGTCGTCCGTCATGGTGGGCGTTGCTGCTGACGGTGGCCGGCGCCTTGCTGTTCCTGCGCCTGGGCGTGTGGCAGCTGCACCGCGCCGACTTCAAGGAATCGCTGCTGCGTCGCTATGCCGCAGCGGAAACCGCCGCGCCGCAGGACTTCGCCAGGGTGGCCGCCACGCCGCCGGCGGACAGTTTTCCGCGCGTGCAGGTGCGCGGCCGTTACCTCGTCGACCGGCTCTACTTGCTGGACAACCCGAAGCACGACGAGCGCGGCGGCGTGGAGGTGTTCGCGCCGTTCGAGCTGGCCGGGCATGCGCCGCTGCTGCTGGTCGACCTGGGTTTCCTGCCGGGCAGCGGCAACGGCAAGACGCCGCAGCTGCCGCCGCTGCCGACCTCGCCGGTCGCGTTGCAGGGCCTGTACGTGCCGCCGCCGCCGACCGGCTTCGAGATGGGCGGCAACGCGCTGGCGCGGCAGACCCGGTGGCCCAAGCAGAGCATCTACCTGGCGATGGGCCAGGTCGCCGCCGACCTCGGCCGGCCGCTGTATCCGCGCGTGCTGGCGCTGGATGCCGATGCCTCCTCGATCTACGTGCGCCAGCACACGCTCGACCTCTCGATGCCGCCGGCGCGACACCGCGCCTACGCGTTCCAGTGGTTCGCCTTCGCCGTCGCCGCGGTGGTGATCCTGCTGGTGCTGAATCGCAAGCGCCCGCCGCGCGGGCGATGATGATCCCACCGATGCCCTGTGATGAATGTCCACGATGAACACTGCTGATCCCGACCGCACGCGCAAGAGCCGCATCCATCTATTGCTGATCGCGCTGGTGTTCCTGGCGCCGATGATCGCCGCCGGCGTGCTCACCTTCGCCGGCTGGCAACCGGGCACCAAGGGCAATGGCCAGCCGATCGTGCCGCAGCGCAATTTCCTCGACGAGCACCTGCGTGTGGTGCTGGCCGACGGCGGCGATTACGCCTGGCGCGACAGCGAGCCGCGGATGACCCTGGTGGCGCTGTCTGGCCCGGAATGCGCCACGCAATGCCTGGCCACATTGACCGCGATGGCCAAGGCGCGCGTCATGCTGAACCACAAGCAGGACCGCCTGCGCCTGCTCTACCTCGGCACGCCGCCCGCCGATGCGGCGGCGCGCGAGGCGATGGCGACGTACTGGCAAACTGGCCGCGACGTCGACGGCAAGCTCGACGGCTACCGGCCGGCCACGCCGGACAGCGTCGGCGCGCTGCTGGTGGAATCCAACGGCACCGCGCTGTCGTTCTACCCGCCGGGCTTCGACGCCGCCGGCTTGCTGCGCGACATGCGCAAGGTGATCAAGTGATGTCGGCGCGGCAGCGGAAGTTTCTGCGGTGGTTGTCGCTGCTGGCGGCGCTGTTCGCCTTCGGCCTGGTGATGTTCGGCGCCTTCGTGCGGCTGTCCAACGCCGGGCTGTCCTGCCCGGACTGGCCCACCTGCTACGGCCAGGTCACCTGGCCGCAGCACGCGCAGGCGGTGGCACACGCCGACGCGGCCTTCCCGGATCGCCCGTACGAGGCGCACAAGGCGTGGCGGGAGCAGGTGCATCGCTTCCTTGCCGGCACGCTGGGCGTGCTGGTGCTGGTACTGGCGCTGGCCGCGGCCTGGCGCGACCGCCGCGTGCGCGCGATGGTGGTGGTCGGCGCGGCATGCGCGGCGGTCGGCGTGACCATGTACATGCGCGGCGAGCACGTGTTTTCCTCGGTGCTGGCAGGGGTGGCAATCGCCGCGCCGCTGTCCGGCGCGTGGCGACTCGGGGGCAGCGGCGCGCGGCGGATCAGCGTGCTGGCGTTCGCGGTGATCGTGTTCCAGGCCATGCTCGGCATGTGGACGGTCACCTTGCTGCTGAAGCCCGTAGTGGTCACCAGCCACCTGCTCGGCGGCATGCTCACCTTCGGCCTGCTCTCGTACGTGGCGCTGCGCTTTGCCGGCGTTGCCGCGCCGGACCAGCACCTGGCTGCGCTGCGCACCCTGGTGGTGGCAGGCGTGGTGCTGCTGGCGTGCCAGATCGCGCTGGGCGGCTGGACCTCGTCCAACTACGCGGCACTGGCCTGCGGCTATGGCCCCGGCTCGTTCCCGCAATGCCTGGGCCAGTGGGCGCCGCCGACGGACTTCCATGAAGGTTTCATCCTGTGGCGCGGCATTGGCGTGAACTACGAAGGCGGCGTGCTGGACATGGCCGCGCGCAGCGCGATCCAGATCGCGCACCGGATCGGCGCGCTGGTGGTGTTCTGCTATCTCGGCTGGCTGGCGTTCAAGGCAGCGAGTCGCGGCTTGCGCATGCACGCGCTGGCGATCGCGTTGATCCTGCTGGCCCAGGTGACGCTGGGCATCAGCAACGTGTACTTCGGCCTGCCGCTGCCGGTGGCCACCGCGCACAATGGCGTGGCGGCCTTGCTGCTGTTCGCCCTGCTGGCCACGCTGGCGCGCACGCAGCCCGCTGCACCGATGTCAGAGGAGTCCTGAGCGAGATGGAGTTGATCCGCGAGTATCTGCAGCTGACCAAGCCGCGCGTCGTCGCCTTGCTGGTGTTCTGCGCCGTGATCGGCATGTTCCTCGCCGTGCCCGGCCTGCCGCCGTGGCGCGGACTGGTGTTCGGCACGCTGGGCATCTGGATGGCATCCGGTTCGGCGGCGGCGTTCAACCACCTGATCGACGAGCGCATTGACAAGCTGATGGTGCGCACCGCGCGCCGCCCGCTTGCCACCGGCAAGCTCACCGCGCATCAGGCGCTGGCGTTCGCGGTGCTGCTGGGCATCGCCTCGATGCTGGTGCTGGCGCTGCTGGTCAACACGCTGACCGCGCTGCTGACCTTCGGCGGCCTGATCGGCTACGCGCTGGTCTACACCCGCTACCTGAAGCGCGCCACGCCGCAAAACATCGTGATCGGCGGCCTCGCCGGCGCGATTCCGCCGGTGCTGGGCTGGACCGCGGTCACCGGCGAACTGCATGCCTTCGCGCTGCAGCTGTGCCTGATCATCTTCGTGTGGACGCCGCCGCACTTCTGGGCGCTGGCGATCTTCCGCCGCGAGGATTACGCGCGTGCCGGCGTGCCGATGCTGCCGGTCACCCACGGTGTGGTCTACACCCGCTGGCAGGTGCTGTTCTACACGATCCTGCTGGTGCTGGTGACCCTGCTGCCGGCGATCACCGGCATGAGCGGACTGATCTACCTCGGCGGCGCGGCGGTGCTGGACGCAGGCTTCCTCTACTACGCGATCCGCCTGCTCAACCCGCCCGACGAGCTGTACCCGATGAAGGTGTTCAAGTATTCCATCGTCTACCTGATGGCCTTGTTTGCCTTCCTGCTGCTCGACCATTGGCTGGTCGATCCGCTGTTGCAGCATGGGGCGGTGCTGTACCCGATCGGTTGAATGGCGACGAGGGCCGGGTGCGTGTCTTTGGGGGGGCGCTCCGGCGGGGGAGTTTGCGGATGAGTTGTCGGCAGCAAGGGAAGGCGAGCGCGGCATGGCCTTCACCAGATGAAGCTGGTCGCGATCGTGTTCGGGCGGAGCAGCCTGAAGCAGACGGGGTGGGAGCTGCCTTCAGGCAGGTCGGGACAGAGCGTTTCGGCAAGCGTCAGGGTCAGTCGGCCGGCATCGGCATCCACGGCGGAAACGAAGGCGGCGCTGAAATCGAAGTAGCGGCCGGCTGCCGCGTGCGCACCCTTGAAAAGGCTTTCCTTGGCGGAGAACGCGATCGTGAGGAGCATGTCGCCGGACAGCTGAGCGTGGCGCTCATCCAGCACGGCGAGTTCGGGCGAGGTGAAGGCGAGTTCCCGCACGGCCTCGCGGGCGGCCGCTTCGATGACGTCTTCGAAGTCGATGCCGATGCCCCTCACGGCCGACGCGTCGACGGCGATCGCGCCGGCCAGGTCGCGTGTATGCGTGATGCTTCCCTTCACGCCCGCCTGCCACAGTGGTTCCCTCGATGATCCGATGCCCGGGATCGCTGCGGCGACGCCGAGGCGCTCGACCGCCTGGCGGGCCGCGATCCGGCCGGCCAGAAACTCGGCCTGTCGCTTGGGCACGGCCTTCCGCAAAACGGAGGGAAGCGGCACGCCATGCTGCTCGAAGGCCGCCGGGGCGAACGCCGCGGAAGAGAACTCGATCACGAAGGCCGGGGGCAGTCGTGGGTCATCATCGCCAACTTCCAGCCATCGGGCACGGCGCAACAGCGCGTCCTGCCCGCCGCGTTCGAACGAGGATCGGCTGGATCGATCTTGGGCTGTCAAGCATGTCTCCCTGCGTCGGTCGGCTCCCGACGCAAGCGAGGCTGCGGGCCATCTCTGGTGCCGCAAGCGGTGCCGGGAGTCGGGGGCAAGCATAGTGGGGTCGGGCAGCGAGCGCCCTCGTGGCGTTCGTTTCCCGTGCCGGTTGCATGAGGTTTTCCATCCATTTTCCGAGCAAGGAGCGACAGGTGAGCATCGACACTGGACGAAAGGACGAGCTGTCCCGCCGACAGGAGGCATTCTGGAAAGTGGTTCTCTCGGGGGCTCCCGAGCTCCTGGCGATTCAGACCGATTACCCGCGGCCGGCCGTGCTGGGCCCCGAAGAGTGGGTGGTGGATTTTGCTCTGGGCAGCATGGCGGCCGACCGTCCCGATGCGTCGGGGCACGAGTGTGGCACCGTGTTGCTGGCGGCATGGGTGACGCTGCTTGCGCGTCTTTCGCGCCAGGACGATGTCGTTGTCGGGACGCGCATGCCGATGGCGCGCCGAGTCGAGCCGACGCCGGCGAGCGGGGCCGCTGCGGGCGTTCTTGCGTTGCGGATGGACCTCTCGGGCCAGCCGAGCGTAGCCGAACTTCTGGGCAGCGTGGCCGAGCGCATGCTCGACGCCGCGCGGCATGGCGATATCCCTCCGCGTCGGCTCGTCGAGTTGCTCGGCCTGCCGCGAAACGCGTCGCATCACCCGTTGTTCCAGGCGATGTTCGTGATGGAACCCGATGGCGCCGGCGTGCGGGAGTTGCCGGATGCGCCCCGGAACGACCCGGACGCTGGCGAGGCGGACGCGCGCTGCGACCTGGTGCTGTCGGTGCGGGTTGCCGAAGGGGAGATCAGCGGCCGGCTTTCCTGTGCCGCTGCCCTGTTCGGTAGCGATACCGCGCAGCGGATCGCCGGGCACTACCGCCAACTGCTGGCCGGCATGCTGGCTGACGAGAGCGCCGACGTCATGCGCTTGCCGATCATGTCCGACGCCGAGCGCCGGCTGGTCATCGAAACGTGGAACGCCACGGAGCTGCCCTTGCCGGCGAATTGCGGCATCCACGAGCTGTTCGAGGAGCGCGCTGCCCGCCACCCGCACGTCGATGCGGTGCTGCTCGGCGACCGGCGACTGAGCTACGGCGAGTTGAACGCCCGTGCCAACGGGCTGGCGCACCGGCTGCGACGCCTCGGCGTGCAGCCGGATGATCGCGTCGCGATCTGCGTGGAGCGCGGCCCGGAGATGCTGGTAGGGATCCTCGGCGTGCTCAAGGCAGGCGGCGGTTACGTGCCGCTCGATCCGGACTACCCCGAGGATCGCTTGCGCTTCATGCTGACGGACAGCGCATCGAAAGTGCTGCTGCAACGGGGGCCTGCTGCGCCGGCATGGGCTGCCGGCGTGGCGCAGCTCGATCTGGATGCGCATGCCGACGACACGTCGGCGACGAATCCGGCGCCGGTGGACAGCCGTGCCGCCGCGCGCAGGTTGGCTTACGTGATCTACACCTCCGGCTCGACCGGCACGCCCAAGGCCGTGATGGTGGAACACGGCAACCTGTCGAATCTGCTTGCCGACTGGGCCTCGCGCTTCGAGGCATTCCGCTCGAACCGGCGGTTCCAGGCGTCGATGTGGACCAGCTTCAGCTTCGACGTCTCCGTGTTCGAGATGTTCGCGACCCTTGCCGCCGGCGGCACGTTGAACATCGTTCCCGAGGCCATTCGCGCCGATCCGCCGGCGCTGCTGGACTGGTTCGTGCGCAACGACATCAGCTTCGGCTACCTGCCCCCGTTCTTCGTGCGCAGTCTGCGCGGTTTGCTGGAGGACGCGCCGCGGGCGCTGCCTTTCAGGCAGGTGCTGGTGGGCGTGGAGCCGCTGCACGAGGCCGACCTGCACTGGTTGCAGGCCGCCACGCCGGGCCTGACCGTGGTCAATGGCTACGGGCCGACCGAAGCCACGGTGTTCTGCACCGCCTACCAGGACATCGCCGAGCGGCATCGCCACGCGCCGATAGGTCGTCCGGTGGCGCATGCCCGCGTCTACATCCTCGACGCGCATGGCCAGCCGGTACCGGTGGGGGTGCCGGGCGAGATTCATGTCGGCGGCGCCGGCGTGGCACGAGGTTATCTGCATCGCCCCGAATTGACCGGCGCGCGCTTCATGGCCGATCCGTTCGCCGCCGAGCCCGGCGCACGCATGTACAGGACGGGCGATCTCGGGCGGTGGTTGCCCGACGGCAACATCGAGTTCCTGGGGCGCAACGACTTCCAGGTGAAGATCCGCGGCTTTCGCATCGAACCCGGCGAAATCGAAGCGAGACTGGCGGCATGGCCCGGCGTGGCCGGATCGATACATGGCCGAGGCAGCGGTGCTCGCCCGCGAGGATTCCCCGGGCAACCGGCGCCTGGTCGCGTATTGCGTCGGTCCCGCGCCGCTGGATGTTCCCGCGCTGCGCAGCTACCTCGCCGAACGCCTGCCCGAGTACATGCTGCCGGCGGCCTTCGTGCAGCTGGAGCGCCTGCCGTTGACGCTGAACGGCAAACTGGACGTCAGAGCGCTGCCTGCCCCGCGGCACGGGGATTTCGTCAGCCGCGCATTCGAGCCGCCGCGGGGCGATGTCGAAGTCGCGATCGCGGACATCTGGTGCCGGCTGCTCAAGGTGGATCGGGTGGGTCGGCACGACGGCTTCCTCGAGCTGGGCGGAAACTCGCTGCTGGCCATCCAGGCCATCTCGCGCCTGCGCAGCGCCATGGGCATGGACGTGCCGTTTCGCGCGCTCATCGCCGGGCCCACGCTTGCCGCATTCGCCGAGGCGGCGGCCGGCGCAGCGCCATCGCTGCTTCCCGCGATGACCCATCATGAACGCGGCGCATGCGAACAGCCGTCCTTCGCGCAGCAGCGCCTCTGGTTCCTCGCGCAGGTCAGGGGAGCGGGCAGCGCTTACCACCTCCCCTGCGGGTGGAAGGTGATCGGCGCGCTCGATGCAGCCGTGCTTCGGCGCTCGCTCGCTCGCATCGTCCAGCGCCACGAGGCCCTGCGCACCACCTTCGTGATGGTCGACGGCAAGCCGATGCAGCGCGTGGCGGATTTCCCGGACGCGCATGCTCTGCATTTCGTCGAGCAGGAGGTTGACTCGCCCGGGGACGTGGCGCGCCTGGCGAACGAGGAGGCGGTACTTCCGTTCGACCTGGAACGCGGCCCGCTGATCCGCGCCCGACTGATCCACGAGGGGCCGTCGCTGCACACGATCCTCGTCACCATGCACCACGTCGTCTCCGATGGCTGGTCCATGCGCGTGTTCGTGCAGGAGTTGAACGCGCTGTATGCGGCCTTCCTGGCAGGGCAGGACGATCCGTTGCCGCCGCTCGGCATCCAGTACGCCGATTACGCAGCATGGCAGCGCCAATGGATGTCGCAGGAATGGCTGCGGGCCAAGGGCGAGTACTGGGCGAACACCCTGGCTGGCGCACCGGAATTGCTCGCCCTGCCGCTCGACCACCCGCGGCCCCCCGAACAGGACTTCGCGGGTCAAAGCATCCGCTTCGCACTCGACGAGCCGACCGCGCGGGACCTGAACGAGCAGTGCCTGCGCCAGGGCACGACCCGGTTCGTGACCCTGCTGGCGGGATGGGCTGCGCTGCTGGCCAGGCTGTCCGGACAGGAAGACCTCGTCATCGGCACGCCGACGGCCAACCGCGGCCGCGCGGAGATCGAAGGACTGATCGGGTTCTTCGTCAACACGTTGGCATTGCGGCTGGACGTGTCGAACCATCCCACGGTCGCCGAACTCCTGCAGCGCGTGAAGGGCCGCGCGCTGGAGGCCCAGGACAACCAGGACATCCCGTTCGAGCAGGTGGTGGAGCTGGTCAATCCGGTACGAAGCCTCTCCTGCAGCCCGCTGTTCCAGGTGATGTTCGCGTGGGAGGACGACGACGGCCTGCGCCTGGAACTCCCCGGCGCGGGCGAAGCCGTGCCGGTCAGGGCCGAGCAGCGCACCGCGCAGTTCGACCTGATCCTCACCATGAGGGAAACACCCGCCGGCATCGAAGGGGAGCTGGAATTCGCCACCGCGTTGTTCCGGCGCGAGACCGCCCAGAGGATGATCGACCAGTACCGCGCGATGCTGGCGGGCATGGCGGCAGACGATGCGGCGCGCGTTGCCGACATCGCGATTCTTTCCGAGGCCGAGCGCCATCGGTTGCTGCACGACTGGAACGCCGCGGCATTGCCGCAATCGAACGAGCGTTGCATCCACGAGTTGTTCGAGGAGCAGGTGCGCAAGGCGCCGGATGCGGTGGCCGTGGTGTACGAGGGCCAGGCGCTCACCTACGCCGCCCTGAATGCGCGGGCCAACCGGCTGGCGCACCGGCTGCGCGAACTCGGCGCCGGCCCCGATCGCCTGGTGGCGATCTGTGCCGGGCGCAGTCTGGAAATGATCGTGGCGCCCCTGGCCGTGCTGAAGGCGGGTGCGGCCTATGTGCCGTGGGACCCCGAGCAGCCCGCGGAGCGTCGACGCCACCTGCTGGCCGACAGCCGGCCGGTGGCGCTGCTGATGCAGGGCGAGGGGCCCGCCGGGCTGGCGGCGGATCTTCCCGACGATCTGCCGCGCGTGGATCTTTCAGCGGCATTCGAGCAGCACCCCGACCACAATCCTGGCGTGGCGGGCATCGGCCTGACCCCGCGCCACCTGGCCTACGTGATCTACACGTCAGGATCGACGGGAAAACCCAAGGGCGTGATGGTCGAACATCAGAACCTGGTGGCCTCGACGCTGGCCCGCCACGCTTCCTATGGCAGCACGGGCCGCTTCCTGCTGCTGTCGCCCATCTATTTCGACAGTTCCGTCGCCGGGATCTTCGGCACGCTTGCCGGCGGCGGCACCCTCGTGGTGGCCACGCAGGCCGCGATCCGCGACCCGTCGCAACTGGACGAGGTGCTTCGGCGCGAGCGGATCGACACGCTGCTGTGCGTGCCCTCGCTCTATGAAAATTACCTGCAGTTCTCGCCCTCCGGTGGCGAGGACAAGGCGCTGCGCAAGGTGATCGTCGCCGGCGAAACCTGTCCGCCGGCCCTGCTGGCGAAATCGGCTGCACGAGAACCGCAGGTCACCCTGTTCAACGAGTACGGGCCGACCGAGGGCACGGTCTGGGCGACGGTGCATCGATGCGCGGAAAGCTTCGCGGGCGGCAGCGTGCCGATCGGACGCCCGATCGCCGGCACGCGGATCTACATCCTCGATGCCGAGGGAAGGCCCGTGCCGGTGGGTGTACGCGGGCAGATACATATCGGCGGCGCCGGCGTGGCGCGGGGCTACCTCCATCAGCCGGAGCTGACGCGTGAGCGCTTCGTCGCCGATCCGTTCGGCGCCGAACCCGGTGCACGGATGTACAAGACCGGCGACCTCGGCCGGTGGCTGGCCGATGGCTCCATCGAATTCGCGGGGCGGAACGATTTCCAGGTGAAGATCCGCGGTTTCCGCATCGAGCTGGGTGAAATCGAGGCGGGCTTGCTCGAGCATCCGGCCATCCGGCAGGCTGCGGTCATTGCGCGGCAGAACGGCACGGACGAGCGGCAACTGATCGCCTACGTGGTTGGCACGGCGGAAATCGACGCCGGAGTGCTCCGCCGCCATCTTTGCCGCCGGTTGCCCGAATACATGGTGCCGCTCGCCTACGTGCAGATGCAGGCCCTGCCGCTGACTCCCAACGGCAAGTTGGATGCAGCCGCGCTGCCGGCACCGTTGGCCGATGCGTATGCCGCGGGCGAATACGAAGCTCCCGCCAACGAGGTCGAGGCCGTGGTGGCGTCGATCTGGATGGCGTTGCTCAAGCGGCAGCGCGTCGGGCGTCATGACAGCTTTTTCGCGCTGGGCGGCCATTCGCTGCTGGTCATGCAGGTGGTCACCCGGCTGCGCGCGGCGTTGAAGGTCGACGTGGCGCTGAACGCGCTTTTTGCCGCGCCGGTGCTTGCCGATTTCGCGCGCCACGTGGCGACAGCCGCTCCTTCGCGGCTGCCGGCGCTGGAGAAGGCGCCGCGGCGCGAGCCGTTGCCGTTGTCGTTCGCGCAGCGGCGGCTGTGGTTCATCGCGCAGATGCACGGCGGCAACGCGGCCTACAACATTGTTTGCGAACTGCGCTTGCGCGGGCCGCTGGACAAGGCTGCGCTGCGCCAGGCGCTGGATCGGATCGTTGCGCGCCACGAGGCCTTGCGCACCACCTTTCTCCCGCTGCATGGCGAGCCCGTCCTCAGGATCGCGCCCGCGGAAGCGTGCCGTTTCGAGCTGACCGAGTCGTCCGTTCCTTCCGCCGAAGAAGTCGCCCGGCTGGCTCGCGCGGAAGAAGTCACCGCGTTCGACCTCGAACGCGGGCCGCTGATCCGCGGGCGGCTGCTGCGCGAAGCCGATGACCTGCACACGCTGCTGATCTCGGTGCACCATCTCGTGTCCGACGGATGGTCGATGGGCGTGCTGGCCGGCGAACTGGGCGCCCTGTATGACGCCGGCGTCAGGCAGGCGCCCGATCCGCTGCCTCCGCTGGCGGTGCAATACGTCGACTATGCGATCTGGCAGCAAACCCATGTCGCCGGCCCGCTGCTGGAGGCGCAAGGAGCCTGGTGGAAGGCCACGCTGTCCGGTGCGCCGCAGCTTCTGGCGCTTCCGACCGATCATCCACGCCCGCCTGTGCAGAGTTACGCCGGTGCGACCGTGCCTTTCACGCTGGACGAGGCGTTGACCCGGTCCCTGCGTGAACTGAGCGCGCGGCATGGCACGACCATGTTCATGACGCTGCTCGCCGGTTGGGCGATCCTGCTGTCGCGATTCTCCGGGCAGGACGACATCGTCATCGGCACGCCGGTGGCGAACCGGGGGCAGGCAGAGACCGAGTCGCTCATCGGCCTGTTCGTCAACACGTTGGCGTTGAGGCTGGATCTGGCCAACGAACCGACCGTGGCCGAGCTGCTGAGGCAGGTCAGGACACGCACGCTGCAGGCCCAGGAAAACCGCGACATTCCGTTCGAGCAGGTCGTCGAGCAGGTCAATCCCGTGCGATCGCTTGCCTGCAATCCGCTGTTCCAGGTCATGTTCGCCTGGGAAAACGATGCCGGTGGTGTCCCCGCCTTTGCCGGGCTGCAGGTGGAACCGCGCAGGCGCACGGATTACGTGGTTTCCAAGTTCGACCTGACCTTGTCGGCAAGCGACACCGCGCGCGGCATCGACGCAAGGCTGGAGTACGCGACCGCGCTGTTCGAGCGCCCGACCGTGGAGCGGCTTGCCGACTGCTACCGCAAGCTGCTTGAAGGGATGGTTGCCGGCGATGAGCTGGGCATCTCCCGACTGCCGCTGCTTTCCCGCGACGAGCGCGAGCGGGTACTGGAGACGTCGAGCGCAGCCGGAATTCCGTTCGAGCGCGAGCGCTGCATCCATGAACTCTTCGAGGAACAGGCGCGCCGTGTGCCGCATGCCATCGCGCTGGAGTGCGGGCAGGCGTCGCTGAGCTATGCGGCCTTGAATCGTGCCGCCGACAAGGTGGCGCATCGCTTGCGCGCGCTGGGCGCGAAACCGGATGACCGCGTCGCGATCTGCGTGGAGCGCGGGTTCGCGATGTGGGTTGGCGTGCTGGGCATCCTCAAGGCCGGCGCCGCCTATGTACCGCTGGACCCCGCCTATCCCGAGGAGCGCCTGCGCTACATCGTGGCGGACAGTGCGCCGATCCTGTTCGTGGCGAACGGGCAGCATCCCGATGTCGCCGGCGCCGTGCCGGTCGTGGATCTCGATGCGCTGGAACAAGATGTCGCGGAAGACTTGCCGGGGGTGGATGTCGAGCTCGCCGCGACAAACCTGGCCTATGTGATCTACACGTCCGGTTCCACGGGCCAGCCCAAGGGCGTGATGGTCGAGCATCGCAGCGCCTGCAACCTGTTGGCGGCGCAGATCGCCCATTTCGGCCCGGCACAGGGCGACCGGGTCCTGCAGTTCGCCTCCTTCAGTTTCGATGCCTGTGTTTTCGAGATGCTGCTGGCGCTTTGCCGCGGTGCCACGCTGGTCGTTCCCGCATCGAAGGGCCCGCTGGCCGGCGACGACCTGGTCCGGCTCGTCAATACCGCGACGGTCACGCATGCCCTGCTGCCGCCGGCCGTGCTCGCGGCCCTCTCGCCGGGGGAGAGTCTGCCGACGCTCCGGCATCTCGTCGCCGGCGGCGACGTGCTGACCGAGGACATGGCACGACGGTGGGCAGCCGGGCGCGAATTGATCAACGCCTATGGCCCTACCGAGATCACGGTGGTGGCGTCGATGCACCGATGTTCACCCGATGCCACCGGCGCGCCGCCGATCGGGCGCCCGATCCCGAACACCCGCATCTATCTGCTCGACGCCCATCGTGAGCCGGTGCCCGCGGGTGTTGCCGGCGAGTTGTACATCGGCGGCGCGGGCGTGACGCGTGGCTATCTGAATCGGCCCGAGTTGACCGTCGAGCGTTTCGTCGACGATCCCTTCAGTACGGAACCGAACGCACGGATGTACCGCAGCGGCGACCTGGGACGCTGGCGGGCGGATGGCAGCATCGACTTCCTCGGACGCAACGATTTCCAGGTGAGCTCGGCGAAATCGAGGCTCGCCTGCGGGAGTGCCCGGGGGTTCAGACGGCCCTCGTGCTGGCCCGCGAGGACGTGCCCGGCGACAAGCGGCTCGTGGCCTATTGCGTGGGCGCCGCGGACGTGCAGGTCGAGACCTTGCGCGAGCAGCTGTCCGCGCGTCTGCCGCATTACATGATCCCCGCGGCGTTCATCCGGCTGGAAGCGTTGCCGCTCGACCCGAACGGCAAGCTGGACCGGAAGGCGCTCCCGGCGCCCGGCCATGCTGCGTTTGCCTCGCAGGCGTATGAGGCGCCGCAGGGCGAATCTGAAACGGTGCTTGCACGGATCTGGTCCGAGCTGCTGGGCGTCGAGCGGGTCGGTCGGCATGACAGCTTTTTCGCGCTGGGCGGGCACTCGCTGCTGACCGTCAAGCTCGTCTCGCGATTGCGCGCGAAGCTGGCGGTGGACGTGCCGCTCGGCGCCGTCTTCACCCAGCCGACGCTCGCCGGATTTGCCCGCTGTGTGGCCGACGCGGCGCCGGCAACGCTGCCGCCGATGACGAGGGCGAATCGCGGGGAGCGCATTGCCGCCTCCTTCGCGCAGCGTCGGCAGTGGTTCCTGGCGCAAATGGACGGCGCGGCCTCGGCGTACCACGTGCCGTTCGGTGTGAGGCTGCGCGGCCGGCTCGATGCGCAGGCGCTCCGCCGCGCGCTCGACGGCATGCTGGCGCGCCACGAATCGCTGCGCACCACGTTCTTCCATGTCGACGGCGAACCCTGCCAGCGACTGGCGCCGGCGCAGGAGTGCCGATTCCGGCTGATGGAGAAAGTGGCGACGGACGCGGCCGAAACCACGCGCCTGGCCAATACCGAGATCATGGACCGCTTCGACCTCGAACGCGGCCCGCTGATTCGCGGCCTGCTGATACGCGAGGGCGAGGATCGCCATGTGCTGCTCATCACCATGCATCACATCGTTTCCGATGGCTGGTCGATGGGCATCTTCATCGGCGAGCTCGGCAAGCTCTATGAAGCCTGCGCGCGCGGCGACGAGGGCGCGCTGCCGCCGCCGGAGCTGCATTACGCCGACTACGCGACGTGGCAACGGCAATGGGTATCGGGCGAGCTGCTCGGCAAACAGGGCGCGTACTGGAAGTCGTCGCTGGCCGGTGCGCCGGAGCTGCTGACCTTGCCGCTCGACCATCCCCGGCCGCCGGAGCAGAGTTACGCGGGCGATTCGGTACCGCTGGTACTCGACCGCGCACTGACGAAGGCCCTGCATGCGATGGGTCTGCGCCACGGGACCACGCCGTTCATGACGCTGCTGGCCGGATGGGCAGCGCTGCTGTCCCGACTCTCCGCACAGGATGACCTGGTCGTGGGTACGCCCACGGCGAATCGGGGGCGACCGGAGCTCGAAGGGATCATCGGTTTCTTCGCCAATACGCTGGCGTTGCGGCTGGATCTCTCGGGCGACCCCAGCGTCGCCACGCTGCTGCAACGGGTGAAGTCCTGCGCGCTCGGCGCGCAGGAGCACCAGGACATCCCCTTCGAACAGGTGGTGGAGCTGGTCAATCCTGTCCGGAGCACGGCGCACGGCCCGCTGTTCCAGGCGGCGTTCTCCTGGGAGAGCGACGGTGCGTTGCGGCTGGAGCTGCCTGGCGTGGTTTCCGAACCGCTGGAGGGCATCCGCTACAAGGTGGCGAAGTTCGACTTGTCGCTGTCCCTGCGCGAGTCGCAGGGAAGGTTCGAAGGTGCGCTGGAGTATTCGACGGCGTTGTTCGAGCGCGACACCGTGCAGCGGATGGCCGGCTACTACGAGGCGCTGCTGCGCGGCATGGTCGAGAACGCCGAACAGGTGGTCGGCGCGATTCCGATCCTCGGCGATGCCGAGCGCGCGCTGGTCACCGAAACGTGGAACGCCACGGCCGCACCGTATCCCGCCGATCGTTGTCTGCACCGCTTCTTCGAGGAGCAGGTGGCGCGCAGCCCGGAGGCTGCAGCGGTGGCATTCCGGGGGGAAACCCTCAGCTACGCCGAACTCAACCGCCGCGCGAACCGGCTTGCCCACCGGTTGTTGTCGATCGGGGTCAAGCCGGACGATCGCGTGGCGCTCTGCCTGGAGCGCGGCATCGAGATGCTGGTCGGCATTCTCGGCATTCTCAAGGCCGGCGGCGCCTACGTGGCCATGGACCCGAGCTATCCCGAGGCAAGGCTCAGACACATGCTCGCCGACAGTGCCCCGGTGGCCTTGCTCGCGTCAGGCGACGCTCCCGAGGCAGTGCAGGAAGCACGCGGACGGATCCCCGTGCTGGATCTCGACCAGACGTTCGCCGAGCAACCCGACACCGACCCGGCGGCCGACGCGGTCGGCGCCGATGCCGGGAATCTCGCCTACGTGATCTACACCTCCGGATCGACGGGAACGCCGAAGGGCGTCATGGTCGAGCACCGTGGCGTAGTGAACCTGATCGCCGACTGGCTGCGACGATTCGCTGCGTGCGGAAACCCGCCGCCCGCGCATGCATCGCTGTGGACCAGCTTCAGCTTCGACGTGTCGGTGTTCGAGTTGTTCGTACCGCTGTCCGTGGGGGCGACGGTACACATCGTGCCCGACGACATCCGCGGCGAGCCGACGCTGCTGTTCGACTGGTTCGTGCAGCACCGCATCGCCCTGGCCTACCTGCCGCCGTTCTTCGTGCGCCAGCTCGATGAGCTGATGGCGAACGCCGGCCGCAAACTCCCCTTTGCGCATCTGCTGGTCGGCGTGGAACCGCTGCTGGAGTCCCAGCTGCACCGACTGCAGTCGTCGGGTGCGGACGGCGAGATACGGATCGTCAACGGCTACGGCCCCACCGAGACCACGGTGTTCTCCAGTTCGTACGAGGCCATGCGGGACATCCATCGCAATGCGCCGATCGGACGACCGGTGGCGAATACCCGCATCTACATCCTGGATGGCCATCGCCAGCCGGTGCCGGTGGGCGTGACGGGCGAATTGCACATCGGCGGCGCCGGCGTGGCGCGGGGCTACGCGAACCTTCCGGAGCTGACGGCGGAACGCTTCGTCCGCGACCCGTTCCATGGCGAGCCGGATGCCCGGATGTACAAGACCGGCGACCTTGCGCGCTGGATGCCGGACGGCAACATCGAGTTTCTCGGCCGCAACGATCACCAGGTGAAGCTGCGCGGTTTCCGCGTCGAGCTGGGCGAGATCGAGGCACGCCTGATGGAGCTTCAGCAGATCCGCGAGGCAGTCGTGCTCGCGCGTGACGGCGATGCCGGAGACAAGGTGCTCGTGGCCTACTACGTCGGCTCGGAGAGCCTGGCTGCGGAGACGCTGAGGATCCACCTCGAGGAGCGGCTGCCGCGCTACATGGTGCCACTGGCGTTTGTGCGGATGGACGCCTTGCCGCTGCTTTCCAGCGGCAAGCTGGATCTGCGGGCGTTGCCGGCTCCCGACCTTGCGCCCGTGCGGGCGGAGTCGGAGTTCGTGGCGCCGCGGAACGAGCAGGAATCGCGCATCGCCGGGATATGGAGCGAAGTGCTCGGCATCCCGCGCATCGGCATCAACGACAACTTCTT